>Ga0115566_10001449_pt1 | contig 20251 bp, 15 predicted proteins | sample COGITO_mtgs_1204_3_FD_87173 | JGI IMG/M metagenome (GOLD analysis project Ga0115566, IMG submission 87173) | Pelagic marine microbial communities from North Sea - COGITO_mtgs_120405 | ecosystem: Environmental > Aquatic > Marine > Epipelagic | place: Germany:Helgoland, sampling site Kabeltonne...
ACACTTACGTTTTCAGTCGCTATGCGCTCTTGATCAATGGCGCGACCCAACACGTAGTAGGCATTGGCAACTTGTAGCATGGTGGCTTCTATCGCCACTTGCGATTGCGCATCAACAACCTCTTTGTTCAGCTTGAGCTTTTCATAAGTGCGTTTTCCGCTCAGTCCATTAAATAAAACGTAGTTGGCCGTGATTCCCGCGTTTGTATTCGTGCTTTGGGCGTTATCGACATTCGTTGGCGGAATGTTACCCGCAAACTCCAATTGCGTGTTGTTCACATTGATTCCAGCCGAAGCGTTAGCGGAAACGCTGGGCAAAAGACCGGCATTTCCGATCGTGGCGCTGTTTTCGGCTATGACGGCTCGGCTATCCAAAATTTGAATATCGAAATTGTTGGCCAAGGCCTTGTTAAAAGCCTCATCCAGGCTAATGATGGTCTGACCCATGCTCCAGCTCGAAAGAAGCATTAAGGCGAGCGTAAGTGAAGTGCTAGTCTTCATATTTCATTTCTTTATAAGCAGGTTCAACTTCTTTTGGCAATGGATGTTTTCCATTCCAAAACCAATCAAATTGTCGTTTCGAACGGTTGATCATCAGTAAAATAACGGGCAATAAAATGAGCACGGCCATAGTCGCAACACCCAATCCGTAGGCTATAGTGGCAGCCATTGGGATCAAAAACTGCGCTTGCATGCTGGTTTCTGCAATGAGCGGTCCAAGGCCAGCCATAGTCGTTAGGGAAGTCAGCAGAATAGGGCGGAAGCGCGAATGAGCCGCCTCGCGAATGGCCTCATTGACCGACATGCCCGATTTAATGTTGATGTTGTAGGCGCTGACAAAAACGAGCGCATCGTTGACAATAATGCCGATCAAAGCGATCATGCCCAAATAGCTGAATAAGCTCAATTGCAAACCGTGAATCCAATGTCCCCAAGCCACACCAATAAAGCTGAATGGAATCAGACAAAGCACGGCAAAGGTTTGAGAGAAGGATCGGAAAGTGAGAATGATAATGGCCAACATGAGCAGCAATACCACCGGGCCAACCACCTTCATCGAACGCATGGTTTTCAATTGCTCGCGCTGCTGTCCTTCGAAGGAGAATTTGATACTCGGATGATCGACCAATATTTTAGGTAAAATCTCATCGCCAATGTTTCCAAGGATATCGGTCACCGACACACCTGAATTGGCAATATCGGCCGTCACAAGAATCTGGCGCTCACCATCGCTGTGGTTAATGCTAACTACGCCACGATCGGTTTCAAACGTTGCAATGTCCTTCAACAAATAGCTCTGACCAGTTAAGGTTCTGATTTTCATTTCGCCCAAGCTGCTTTGGCTGGCGCGTTCGCCTTCTTCGTAACGAACCCAGACTTTAACCTCGTCCAAACCGCGTTGCAAGCGCTGAATCTCACCTCCAAAGTAGCCTTGCCGGATTTGCGTCATGACTTGTATTTCTGTCAAACCTAGAACGTAGGCTTTTTCCTTGAGCTGAACGCGAATCTCTCGAAGTCCTTCGAGGTCGTCATCGTTCACGTCTTTCAGGTCGCTTAGGCTGCTAAGCTTGGCTTTCAGTTTGTCAACAACCGCGCGGACTTCGTCCTGATCAACGCCTTTCAGCGCAATGGAAACGGGTTTTCCGAAAGGTGTTCCAGTTCCGAATGAAAACTCTTCCACACCCAATAAATCGCCCGTGTTTTGTCGAATCAAATTGCTGATTTCCAACACCGGCATCTGACGCGCTTCATTGTCGAGTAATTTGATTTTTAAAACGCCCTCGCTCGTTTTTCCAGGTCCGAGGCGCTTATCCACCGAAAGCACCACTTCAAGCGAATCAGTCCGAGTCGGCTTGATGTTGGAACTCGTTTGCCACACTGCTTTTTCAACTTGATTTAGTCGGTCGAGGGTGATTTCCTCTGGCGTTCCAGAAGGCATTTTTAAGGTGACAACAATTTCCTCTCCTTCGATGAAGGGGAAAAAGGTGGTTCTGATGATGCCGCCTTCAATGGCGCCAAATGTTATGGCCAGCAATGCAATAGGAATGGCTAAAGCGAAAAGGCGCTTTTCTAAAAAGAAGTCGAGCACAGGTGCGTAAAGCTTGTTTTTCATCCAATCCAAGACTTTGGAAGAATAAATAGTGAGTTTACTCGGTTTGGCTTCGCGATCTAGGGCTTTGGAATGCGCGATGTGCGCTGGAAGGATGAAAACACCTTCAATCAAGGAGAAAATGAGCGTTGCAATAACGATGAAGGCCATTTGCGAGAAGAAATCTCCAAGCGTTCCTTCTATGAAAAAGAAGGTGCTGAAGGCTACAATCGTGGTGGCAATGGCCGAAAATACCGCTGGAAGCACTTCCATAGTTCCATTGACAGCCGCAGAAATTCGGTCTTCGCCCAGTTCATAGCGCCTATAAATGTTTTCACTAATAACAACGCCATCATCGACCAATATTCCAATCACGGTAATCATTCCAAAAAGAGAAATGACATTGATGGTGATACCAAAAAACGGGGACAAGATAAAGGCTCCGGCAAAACACAACGGAATGGCAAGGGCCACCCAAAATGCCAAGCGGAAGTGAAGAAATAGCGCAAGAAATGCGAATACTAAGAAGAATCCTAAGATGCCGTTATTTACCAATAAGTCAATACGCTGAACGACTGTTGTCGAGGCGTCTTGCGTAATATTCGCTTGAATGATGGTGTTTTCTGCATTGAAGGCAGCGATGTATTTTTTCAGTTCATCCGCAATGAAGAGTAAGTCTTCATCGTTGGTGTTGCTGACGTCAATGGTTACAGAGCGTCTTCCGTTGTAGAAGTTCATGTTTGGCACTTCGGCCCATCGATCTTCCACGTTCGCCACGTCTTCCAAGTGAACCACACTTCCGTTTGGATTTGCTTTGATAACAATATGCGCCATGTCCTTGGCGTAGTAGGCCTTCGGAGAAGATCGGATCTTTAATTCTTCGTTCTCGCCAATGACGGTTCCACCGGTTATTTCAACGTTATTTCCAGCAATGGCGGTCACTACTTGCTGAAAACTGAGTCCATAGGAGGCAAGCTGATCTTCCTTGATGCTGATGACAATTTCTTCATCTGGAAATCCACTGAGCGCCACTTTTGATATGCCTTCAATGGCGAGCAAGTCGCGCTCAACCGCCCGCGCAGCAGCTTTTAACGTGTGCAAATCAACATCGCCATGGATGGCGAAACTCATGGCCCTGCTGAGTGCTTCACGTTTATAAACGTCCAATGATTCAAGTCCGGTGGGGAAGGACGTGATTCGATCGACTGCGTTTTTCACATCTTGCAAAACCAAATCGATTTCAGCATTTTGCTTAATCTCAACCGTTACGGTTGCTAGGTTTTCATTCGAAACAGAAGTGATGCGCTCGATGCCCGTAGTACCTTTGAGGTTATCTTCAATCTTTAGGACGACCGATTCTTCAATTTCCTGAGGCGAAGCGCCAGGATAAACCGCCTGAATGCTGATGATTCGGCTTGGAATTTCAGGGAAAAACGTTCGCCTAAGGCTGGTCAGTCCAAAAAATCCGAAAATGAGTACCAAGGCGAGGATGACGTTGCCCGAAATCCCGTATTTAATGAAGTATTTTACAATGCTTTGCATGCTTCCTTATTCAACTATTTCTACTTCCAATCCTTCGAATGCACCGGGAACAACCTGATTGATGAGCTTAGTTCCGTTCGCTAAGCCTTTGACTATCATTAGGTCTTGACTTTCATGGATGATGTCCACATTTTGAAGCTTTAGCACCTTGTTTTCTTCCACAAAAACTTGATCGCCATTCACCACCAAATAGCGCGGAATGGATGCGGCTGTGTCCAGTGCGAGTCCTTCAATGACTCCATTTAAGTAAACACCTTCATATAGTTTGCTCCCGCTAACATTGATATAGACTTTCACACTTTGCGTGTTTGCATCAACAATCTCACTCATTCGAGTGACAGTGCCTTGCCAGCTGCCGTTCAATTCGCTGGAGAAAAGCTTCGCTTTATTACCCACAGCCACTTTACTTATATCAGCAATGCTGATTCCAGCTTCCAATTCATAGTTGATCGGATCAACAAAAACGCCCAATCGCTGACCGGGACGGATTATCGTGTTGGCGTTGATGTTTGCCTCGCTTACGATGCCGTCAAATGGCGCGACAATGGTGAATTTTTGAACCTGAGCTTCTTGACTTTTAATGGCATAAAACTGATTGTAAACCTTTTTCGCCACTAAGAAATTCTTTTCCTTTTCGTTCGTCACTTCCGGTAAATCGGCCATTGGTTTTGATGCATCGAATGCGGCTAAGTAGCTTTCCCATTTATCAAAGCCGTCCGAATAGTCGATTTTCAGGTCGGGTAGGAGGCTGGTCAATATGCTTTGGAAATTGCTGCGATTTGATATCAAATTGTATTTCGCATCTGAGTCATCCATGCGCAATAAAACATCGCCCTTTTTGAAGGCTGTTCCATCCTTAAAGGGTTTTGTGCCGGGCAATAGGCGTCCGTTTACTTCCGAAAACACATCAATCTTTTGTTGTGACATCAATCGCCCGTTAAATGGAATGCTCGCATATTGCGCGGTGTTTTCCACTATGGAAATTTTAACCGGTGCAATAGCACTTTTGGGCGGATCTTCTTTGGGTGGTTCCTTCATTCCAGCCAGCGTATTCTTTAGGAAAATTCCCAAGGCGATAATGAGTATGGCGGCCACAACGGCCCATCTGCGTTTAATGTAGTCCATCAGTTGATTGGCTTTATTTGGGTTATTAGCGCTCGCGCGATTTCTTGTTTTCTATTCTGAAGAAGCTCCTTAAATTGAGTTTCGTTTAAGTCATTCATGAACATAACCATGGGTTTCGCAATCAAGGGAAACAACACGAGGCTCATCATGTTTAGCACAAAGTGTTTCGAATTGTAATCTTGTCTTACAAGTCCTGATATTTTTCCTGCTTCGATTTCTTGAACCAACCTTCCAAATGGCGGTTTTGCGTTTGCCTTGTGCATACGCTGCAGATGTTTTTTCGCATTTCGGTTCATCTCTGAAATGATGAAAAAGGGAAGTTTTGGGCGTTTGCATATGAAGTCAGAATAAGCAAAAACAGCCAATTCGATTTTCTCATACAGCGGTCGATTCGATTCAAAAACGTCATTCAATGTTTGAAAAATGTCTTTAAACGTGCGTTCAAAAACTTGGGATAAAAGGGCTTCTTTACTCTTAAAGTAATAGTGTAATAGGCCTTTGTTTATCTCGGCCTTTTCAGCAATTCCGCGCATGCGAGCACCCTCATAGCCTCGTTCGAGCATTTCAGATTCAGCCGCGCAAAGTATTTTTTCTTCTGTTGTCATTTTTACCCGTTTGGGTAATTTGAGTGCAAGAGTAATACGCATATTCTACACGACCAAAAAAAATTAGTCATTTGGGTAAATTATATGATGAACGGTTCTTGTCGTTGTTGACGACAATTAAATATCACACAACCGCAGTTTTGTTTTGATAACATTTGAATGCGATTATATTTGCTCTCAAAGCCATTCTAACCATGAAAATGAAACACCTTTCTATTGTTGCTCTATCGTTATTCCTTTGGTCATGTGGAGGTTCTGAACACGCAGACTCGACTCATAATGACAGTACTGAAGTTGCAGAAGAGGTCGCTGAACCTATCGATGATTTAGCCGATTTCAAGTTCCACACCATGATAGCCAATCTTCCAAGTCCGCTGGAAACCTTCCATCTGATTTCAGGGGTGAGCATTGCAATGGATGGAGTAGGATTAACTCCAACAGAAGACAGTAAAAAACTCAGTACAACGTCTGCAAAGGCTTATGGCTATGGTATTTATATGACTGACATGGGTTTTATGGCTTATGAGCATGAAAACCAGAAGACCTTAGATTATTATCAAACGTGTCGCGATCTTGCTCAGAGTCTTGGAGCTGGAGATGTTTTTGATCAAACGATCAGCGCAAACTTTGAAGAGAATACTTCAAGCGAAGAGAAATTTGTGCGTATGATGGATGAAGCCTTCAAGGCGATGGATGAATACATGGTCGGGAATGAGCGATTTGTAAACGCAACTGAAATTTTTGTTGGTAGTTGGGTAGAAACGCAATTGATCGCAACGTCCATTATTAAAGATGCACCGCTTAACGAAGAGAATAAGCCACTTTATCAAGGTATATACGATCAAAAGATGCATGCATCTAATTTGATGAATGTCTTGGGTGAAATCGAAACGGAGCTATCGCCAGCCGTAATCAAACAAGTGGAAGATATAATGATGTTTTACGCTGGTTTTTCAACCGTTGAATCGATTACATCGAAAGATCTACATGAGTTAGAGACAAAGCTTAAGTCGCTTAAGGCTGCATTAACGGCATAAATTCACTCGAATCAATAAATGAAAAGCTCTGGCCATGCCAGGGCTTTTTTTGTGTTTAATTATGCCGTTTCACAAATTGACGTTCCAGTTGTCCGTCTTCAACGATTTCTTTTTCAAACGTGAATCCCAGTTTATCCAAAACTCGGATAGATCCGTGGTTTTCAGGAAGCACCAGCGCAATAATTCGTTTTAAGTTTAAATCGGAAAATCCAAAATCCAGGATGGCTTTTCCCGCTTCGGTAGCAATTCCCTTTCCCCAATGTTGCTGCATAAAGCGATAGCCTAAATCAATTTCATCCAATTCAGGAAGGTATTTGAGACCGCAAAAGCCAATGAAGTTGCGGTCGTCTTTCCATTCAACTGCCATTCGTCCATATCCGTATTTTGTGTAGTCACCAAAAACATGCTCCTTGATTCTACGCTCCATTTCTTTGCGCGTAACTACACCACCATCGCCAGTGTAGCGAGAAACTTCAGCATCTAGATTCGTTATATACGAGGCTTCAATATCCTTTTCCTCAAAGGGTCGGATGAGGAGGCGTTCAGTTTCTATGACTTTCATTGTGTCGAGTTTTACTGGTTGTTTCCAGAACAAATCTATCAAAGCTGAAAAGCATGTTCGGGTAAATTGGGTCTAAGAAACGAATCGAAGGTTATCGTCAAATTGAGCCTCGTTAAATCTTTCTATCAAACCTTTCAATTCCTATTATCTATGTACGTTTGGCGCCAAATTCTGCTACGCTATGATTAAGAAAATTCTCATCGGACTTTTAGTCTTTTTTGTATTACTCATTTCAGCCGCCATTGTGCTCCCCATTGTTTTTAAGGACGACATTTTTGCCCTAGTTGAAGAAGAGGCGAACAACAATTTGAATGCAACGGTTGAATTTGGGGATATTGGTTTAACCCTCTTTGAAAGTTTCCCTGATTTCACCCTTACGGTGGATGACATAAAGGTTACGGGTCAAGGTGTGTTTCAAGGGGTGAAATTGGCTGATATTAAGGCTTTAAAATTGAGCCTCGATTTAATGAGTGTCATCAATGGAGGCACCATACAGATCAACACCATTGGTCTGTTGAGTCCTAATCTTCATGTTATAGTGATGGCAGATGGAACGGCAAATTATGACATTACGAAACCCAGTGATGAAGCGGAAGCCCCTGTAGAGGCGGCTGGTGATGAAGCAGGTTTTAGTGTCGGACTGAGCGAATATTATTTGAGGAACGCCAATATCATTTACGATGATAGAGCAGGCGGGATGTATGCGCATTTGGTGAATTTTACACACGAAGGAAGCGGTGATTTTACACAGGACGATTTTCTACTTAAAACTAAAACGAATGCTGATGCCGTCACATTCAAAATGGATGGAGTTCCTTATTTAAACCGAACCAAGCTCGATATGAAATTTGACATGAACATGAACATGCCAAATATGAAGTTTGAGTTTGTCGAAAACTATGTCAAGCTCAATGCCCTTCATTTGGGCTTTGACGGATGGTTGGCCATGCCAGACGAAGAAGGTAGCCCAATGGATTTGGACATCACCTTTAAAACACAGGAAACTACGTTCAAGAGTTTGCTGTCTATGGTTCCGGTTATTTACATGACCGATTTTGAAGACATTGAAACGGATGGCAATCTTGCATTGAGTGGTATGGCCAAAGGCCGTATGATAGGCGATAATTTACCAGCTTTTGCCATCGACCTAAATGTAGATAAAGCACGCTTTCAATATCCCGACTTACCAAAGTCAGCTGAGAACATTGCGATTGACCTACACGTCCAAAACCCAGGTGGAACGGATGATAAGACCATCGTTGATCTTAATAAATTCCATGTTGAATTGGCCAACAATCCAATCGATATGATTCTGCATATGCGAACGCCTATATCCGATCCCTACATCGATGCAGATATTAAAATGAACCTTGATATGGCTTCCATAGCTGATGTTGTTCCTTTAGAAGAAGGTCAAAGCATTACGGGACGAATTATTAGCGATATCCAGTTAAAAGGAAATCAAAGCGCCATCGATCAAGAGCGTTACGAAGACTTTAATGCAGCGGGCATGTTGGTGCTTCAAGCCTTTGATTATAAAGACCCTACCATGCCTTACGCGACTTTGATCGAAGTATGTAGCCTGTCTTTTACGCCTTCCACAGCCAAGTTGACTGAGTTTAAAATGATGGTTGGAGAGTCCGACATTTCGCTTGTTGGTCATGTAGATAACATTGTGGAGTGGTATGTAGCCGACAAACCGCTTGAAGGCGATTTTACTATGCGTTCGAAATACATGAACATCAACGAGTTTATGGAAGACGATGGGAGTGAAACCAGCTCAGATTCTGAGGAAACTGAGGGTAGCTCAGGCGTTGCCGAAGTTCCCGCTGGATTTAATTTCGGATTGAACATTGGCATTGAGAAATTGCTTTATGACAACCTCAACATTACGAATGTGACCGGTCAGGTTGATATGAAAGATCAAAAGCTAAGCATGAAGCAGTTGACTATGAATATGCTCAAAGGCTCGCTCATTCTTAGTGGAGATTACGCAACGGTTAACCCCGTTTCACCGGACTTTGATGTTGATATGGTGATTTCACAATGGGACATTCCAGAAACCTACAAATACTTGGAAATTGCTCAGAAAATGGCACCAATCATGGAAAATGCCACGGGTGCATTTTCGTCTCAATTGACCATGGCGGGCAAATTGGATCAGGCAATGGAGCCAGTGCTTAACAGCCTAGATGGAAGAGGAAAGCTGAAAACCCATAATGTTTCCTTGAAAGAACCTAAGGTTTTGGCGAAGGCGGCAGAGGCGGTCAAATACGATGGAATTAAGAACATGACCCTCAACGATGTGAACGTATCATTCAAATTTGAAGATGGACGCGTCAATGTTGATCCGGTGGATTATGAGATTGTAAGAGAAATTCCTGCCAATTTTAGTGGTTCACATGGATTTGACGGCACCTTAGATTATGTACTCAAACTTGATATTCCAACCAAACTTATGGGAGGCGCGGCAACACAAGTGGTGTCGGGTTTACTGTCGAAGGTGAGTGGCGCCACTGGAGTGAATGCGGCTTTACCAGAGCGAGTTAAAGTTGATTTAGACATCACAGGAACGAGTGAAGATCCGAAGGTTACGCCTCGCATGGCTGGAACTACTGCGGGCAGTGCAGTTGATGATTTGAAAGGTAAGGCGATGAATGAATTGAACAAAAAGAAAGATGAGCTTGAGGGTCAAGCTAGAGCAGAAGCTGATAAGGCCAAGACCGAAGCCGAAGCCCGAGCTAAAGCCGAGGCAGATAAGGCGAAGCAACAAGCTACAGATGCAGCGAAGAAAGCCGAAGCCGATGCAAAAGCTAAAGCCGATGCAGAAAAGAAAAGACTAGAGGCGGAAGCAAAAGCTAAGGCCGATGCAGAAAAGAAAAAAGCAGAAGAGGAAGCGAAGAAAAAAATAAAGGGCTTATTAAAATAAGTCCTTATTTGACGGCTTCTTCAAGGCGAAAATGATGTGTAAAGGCTTCCACTACGGAGGCCTTTATGTTTTCCATATCCATCGGGCGCCCGAGTTCATTTTCCATGGACGTAACGCCTTTGTCTTGAATGCCGCAAGGAATGATGTGATTGAAAAATCCGAGATCTGTGTTCACATTGAAAGCAAATCCGTGCATGGTTACATATCGACTTGCCTTGACACCAATGGCGCAAATTTTTCGCACACTTGGCTTGCCTACGTCAAGCCAAACTCCGCTTGCATCTGAAAGCCTTTCTCCCTCCAGACCATAAGGCTTGATCACATCGATAATAGCCTCTTCAATGCTCCAGATGTATTTTCCGACACCTATTCCAAATTGCTCTAAATCGAATATGGGGTAACCCACAATTTGGCCAGGACCGTGATAGGTGATGTCACCACCTCGGCTGGTTCTAAAAAATTCGGCACCAACGCTTTTTGGATCGTTAACCAAGTTTTCTGGGTCACCTGATTTGCCTAAGGTATAAACGGGGTTGTGTTCAACGAGCAGAAAAACGCTGTTTTGAACCTGTTCTGCTTTTCGCTTTTGCTCCAACATTCCATTGAAATAAAATTCTTGGATGCTTAGCGCTTCTTCATAGGACATTCTGCCCAAATCGCGTGTGTCAAATGCTTTTTTCATCGGCCGGTAAAAGTGCGCATTGCTTAATCAAATGATTGGATGTTTAAACTATCTGCCCGAAAAACAACCGAGCGGAAATTCCGCATCCATCCGCTATTGTCAGTGGAGTAAATGCGTAATCCATAAGTTTCGCCATGAACCAATCGAGGATCGAAAAGGTCAGGGGTAAAGTTTCGGTTCACGTTGCGCAAATTGTAAAAAAGGAATTCATCGTTTTTAGTTTGTGCCGCACAAAAGACCAATCCCGTTCGATCGGTAATCATAACCAAGTTGTTGGCTTGTGCTACATCGCTGGCAGTCCAATTCATGAAGGCACGTCCGCCAGATGTTACCTCTATCCTTAAATCGGCTGTGTTTTTTGTGTCCGTAGAAATGGCCTTGGCTCGAATCAATATTGGTTCTGATAAGTAAAGCGAATCGCCCAAAACGTAACTGACCCGAGCATAACGATTGAGCTCGCTGCGACTTTCTTTTATGGCAAAAAGACCAAAGAGTCCTTCGCGTTCCATCTGAAATTCAGCACTTATCTTTCGATAAAGTCTTAGGCTATCGCGAAATTGAATGGAGTCGTTGAGAAAGCATGTAAATTCCGTTGCTCGCTCCGGTGCAAACAATCGAATATGAATTGGTCGCTCGTCTGTTTCGCGTTCAAATGAAGGGTGATTTCCAGCGTGTAGCCATACCTTATTTGAAGTCTTATCGGCATGGTATTCGGATAGGTAATGCGCAAGTGTGGCCGGATCTGTTTTAGTATCAATTGCTTCGTCCTTCTCGCAGGAAGAAAGGGTGAAAACTAGCAAGATTAAAACCCAGTTTCGCATTAGAATTTGACGATTAATTTGGCGTTCACTCGTCTGCCCGTGAGGTAATTAGGAACGCCATATTCCACATTTCGTGCATCCTTTATCCAAAGGTAGCTTATGGTATTGTTGACGGCAAGTAGGTTGAATACTTCCAGGCTAAACCATGCCGAACTAATCGGTTTGAAAATAGGAAACTTCGAATCGGCTCCTTCTTCCTTCAATCGAGCTGTAAATCCAATATCGACCCTGCGATATGGTGGCATACGAAAGACATCTTTATACCTCGTATAGCTAGGAGGTCCAGTTGGTAAACCGGTTCCAAAAATCAAGCTGAGGTGCATTTGAATGAATTCATAACGCGGTAAATAATCTTGAAATGTCAGGGCAAAATTTACCCGTTGATCGGTTGGTCGAGGTATGTAACCCGGATAGATGATGCCGCTATCGATGGTTTGCTCATAACGCACCGGAGTTTGAACTATCGTATCGGTGAATAGGGCAGTGTAAAGGGTGTATTGATCGTTCTTTATGTCTTCAGCCGTTTGCATTACGCTGATGCTTGCCCATGACTCAATGCCCTTGATGAAATCACCATTGAGTTTAAGGTCGATACCGCGCGCATAACCACTGGCACTATTATCGGCATAATATCGAATGCGCACGTTATCCAATTCGTAAGGAACAATGTCTTTCAATTGTTTGTAATAGGCTTCGCCAACGAATTTGAATGGGCGGGTTAAGATGGTGAAGTTATGATCGACACCGACAACATAATGGATGGAAGTTTGTGCCCGAACGGAGGGATTGACTTTGCCGTATAAATCGCGCAATTCTCTATAGAAAGGTGGTTGGTGGTAATAGCCCCAACTCGCTCGGAACAGCCAATCCCTTCGTTGTCGAAAGTTAGTATCGTTGCGTGTCTTGTTGGTAAACCAATTCGGTTTGAAGGCTACTTGTACCCTTGGACTCCAGGTGGTTTGGTTGTTCAAATCCCAATAATTGAATCGACCACCGACAGTAACATAAAGCTTGTTTGTGTCTAAGTCAAAGGTCCAGTTGCGCTGCACATAACCCATTACGCGGTTGCTAGCGATGCGATTAAACGAGCGAATGGTTTCAAATAAATTGACTTCTTCTCCATCATATGGAACGGAGAATCCAACGGAATCGACTAGACTCCATTCGCGCAACTCATCTTCAATGTCATCGCGTTGATAACGTAGTCCCCATAACCACGAGTGTTGATTCGGGGAAAATTCACCCTGGATTTCTGTAGCCAGTACTTCTGCATCTAAATAATTGCGGGCGTGGTCCAGATAAGATCCTGTTCCAATAATGTAAGCCTCATCGCCAAAGGATTCCTTGCTCAAGTCGGTCTCTAACTCAGAAAGTCGATAGGCGGCTTCGATGTCAAATGTTTCACTCTCCCGTGTTTTGAATGCTGAAGTGATCCATTTGACTTGTAGGTCGTGACGGGGTGTCCACGTTGTGGTAAAAGCACCAAAACCAGTTTTATAGTCGTCCACTTCTTGACCTTGGAAATAGGCATTTAACCCAATGGCGCTGCTAATTGTTCCAAACGAGGCCTGTTGGCTCTTAGGTTGGAATTGATATTTGTTTTGAGCGTAGTTTCCTAAGAAGGAAAATTCCCACTCTGTGTTGACTGCGTACGTGAGATAAGTTTGATAGTCAATGAAGTATGGGCGATAATCGCCCTGAACATCTGTGCTCGACAGCAGATATTGATTCGAATAATACCGAAAGCCGTGAAGCTGAGTAAACCTTCGATTGTCCGATGAGTTTTCGAGATGAACGTTTGCGCCCAATAATCCTGCGGAAACAGAGCCAGCGAATTTGCGCGGTTTCTTGTAAGTAATATCCAAAACGCTCGACATTTTGTCTCCATATTTTGCTTCGAAACCGCCTGAAGAAAAGGCTATGTTCGAAACCAAATCACCGTTGATGAAGCTTAAACCTTCTTGTTGACCGCTGCGCACTAAAAAAGGTCGGTAAACCAATACATCATTGACGTAAATGAGGTTTTCGTCATAGTTTCCCCCACGTACAGAATATTGAGAACTCAATTCATTGTTAGTGGCCACACCTAAAGCTCGGCTTGGCAGTAAAGCCTCAACACTACCCGTTGCCGAAGGATTTAGGCGGAAATCGCCAACTTCAATCAAGGTCATGGGTGATTCGCGCAATCGCTCTTCTTGATAAGTAAACGTGTCACCGCTGATGGCGTTTGATTCGAGCATAGGACTCCATTCTACAATCGCCCCTTCCGATCCGGTCAGCACTTTTCTTTGATCAATAAAAGAGACATGACGCGCAACGAGCGTGACATTATTAGTTGATGGAATGACAAAGGAATAATCGCCTGCTTCATCGGTTGATGTTCCATGTTTTCCATCAGAAGTTCCTACCGTAGCCGCAATAACTCCATTGCCATTTTCACCCGTTATGCGCCCTTTGATGGTAGTCTGGGCAAATAATTCTCCACTAACGAACAGTGAAAAAAATAGGAAGCAAATATGTGGGACTAACCTCAAATTGAATCCTGCTTATTTCTTTGATTTAAAATCACCTCGTTTCCAAGCGTCAATAAATTGAGCCCAAGCTACAGGATTCAACAGGCTCACTTGAGGCAATTGACCCATTTGATACAGTCGAGTGTATTCGCGTTGAATGGCCAAAGCGGAATTGGCTTGCGCACTCATTGGAACACCCTGTATGGCCAAACGGACATCCTCCCTCGTTAAGTTTTCGAATGCGCGGTCGTGATCATCGGTTGGTGCGTTTAAAGCCAAAAAGGCATCTCTAAACTGCTCTTTACTGGGCCATGGATAAACCAGTTGTTCAGGTAAAGTGGCTGTGTCGCGTTGAAGCATTTGAATCATCGAATAACGCGAGTCGGAAAGGGAGTCCTCAATAAAAACTTCGGATTTAGCATAGCCTACACTGCTGAAAAGAATAGTGTCAGACCTTCGAACCACAAGAGAAAAGAAACCGTAATAATCGGCAACGGTTCCTCTGTTGCTGCCTTTGATTAACACGCTTGTGAATGGAACAGGGGTAAGGCTATCTCCAGAAACGACAACACCAGATAATTGGATGAGGCCATCACTATTTTTTTGAGCAAAAATGGATGAAGAGCAAAAAAGCGAAATCAAGAGAATGAATTTCGAAAAAGGAATACAAATTTTCATCATGGGTTATAAAAACTTCCTTCAAAAGTGGCAACATTTCCTGCCATATCTGAGATTTCTATGTTTAATTGTTGTTTTTCAGCTGAAGTAGGCAGCTCAGAGCTGTAAAAAAACAGTTTGCTAAGCTTTGGTTCGTATTCGGCTAAAATCCATTTTCCATCAATTTGAACCTTAAACGAGGAGATGCCGCTCAAATTGTCTTTTATTTCAAAACTAACTTGTTGCTGCGTTATGGTTCGGCCACTCACAAAATTCACACTTTTAATTACCGGTGGTGTTTGATCATAAACCACAGCAAAGCTTCCAAAGGATTTTGATTCAGCTTCTAGCCATTCCCCATTTCGTTTTGTTGCTAAAACTCGGAACGGATTTCCAGCCGAATTAACTTGCCCAATCAGTTCACCTTTTTTAGGTGTGGTACTTTTCATTTTTATGACAAAGGGCGCCTGAAGCGGTATTTGAGGTTTCATAAAGTTTAGTCTTCCTTCATCTTCTGTCAATTCAACTAACTCATCTTGATAAAGTGTTCCCGATGGAACGAACAATTGGACTCGTTCACTTTCATAATAATAATTGACATCCCATTTGATATAATCGCCTCTAGGCTGGGGTAAGGGAGCGATTGATTCATAAGCTATTTCAAAGTTCACTTCTGACTTGTTTCCAGAAAAGTCACTGCATATAATCTTGATTTTGTGAGTGCCATCGATGGGATTGAGACTGCCTTGACTCAAAAAGGTTACATTTTCTAACCCATTCCCGGGCAGCCGATATAGACGAATAAACCTTGATTTATTTTGATAGTAATAGGCATAATCAATCAAAGCATTTAAGTATCGACTTTGATCAAAAGGAATACTATCCGCTTTAAAACGTGCAAACTCGATACCATCAATCAATCCGACAATAGAGTAGATGCCGTTTTGATTGCTAGCGCCATCTTGTTGATCGTAACCGCTTACCTCAATGCCGAATGCGCCATTTACTTTAACCGGCTGATTGGCTGAGATGGAATTATAACCATCAACACGATAGTGTTTTGCGGACATTTGGCCATCCACTTTAGTATTAGGTTGCAAAGGGGCAATGGCTATCGATTGCACCACAGGTCGTTTGGTGTCGGCAATTGGAAAACCAAATTCTAGCGGATTGCGAGGCACTTCTGATCCGCTTTCCCGAACTTCAAAGTGAAGATGAGGTCCACCTGAACCGCCTGTGTTTCCTGAATATGCGATGACATCACCACGCTGAACGGGCAAATCACCGCTGCCTGGAAACACCTCTATTTCAAACGACTTTTGTTCGTATTGGATTCTTCTAACATAGCGCGCAATGCTATCATTCAACATTTGCAAATGCCCATATACAGTAGTGTAACCTTCGGGATGATCGATATAAACCACTTTGCCATATCCGTAAGGTGAAATTTTTATACGACTGATGTGTCCGTCTGCTGCCGCTAATACATTCAAACCTTCGCGCGATGCCGTTTTTAAGTCTAGGCCGCTATGAAAATGATTTGGTCTTAATTCCCCAAAGTTTCCTGAAAGTGTAGGGCTTATCTCCAAAGGGTTTGAAACCTTGAAATCTTGGTGCTGCGCAAACAGGCATTCCATCGGAGTGATAATTAAAAACACAAACAAGGTGAATCGAACAATTGAAAGGAGTATGGGCATAATTTTTATCAGAAGCGCGAAAATAACTTTGCTCAACCTCGGTTGTGATGAAACATTTTTAAGCTTTTAAACATTCAGGTCATAAATTTTACAAATATTTGGGCTGCTTCTTTTTAAAGAAGCTTTCTTTCTGTAAATTATTGTAAGTGAAAGACTTAAGCGAATCAGTTGAAACTCTTGGTAAAAAGGCGGATGCATTAATTCAAGCCATTCGATCTACTCGAGCAAAATTGGAATCGCTTGAAGCGGAAAATCAAAAATTAAGGGATAAATCAAGTCTGCTTAATGAAGAGTACAATAAGTTGAAGGATGAGAATAAAGTGCTGAGGATGGCGTCTGCAATCAGAGGTGAAGGAGATAATGTCACCGAGACGAAGCGCAAAATCAGCCAAATGGTGCGGGAAATAGATAAGTGTATAGCTAAGTTGAACGACTAGATAATGAGTGAACTCTCAATAAAAGTTACGATTGCAAATAGAGTTTACCCTCTTTCGGTAGCCCACGAGGAAGAAGAAGAGGTTAGAAAGGCTGCGGCCTATATAAATGATCGTATTAAGGCCCTAGAGTCAAGTTTTGCCGTTAAGGACAAATTAGATTTGATCGCTATGTTAGCTCTTGAGTTAACGATGGAGAAAGGCCACGGAAAAGAGGAACTGCAGAATGATCAATTGATTGATCAATTGACGGCAATTACTAGTCGATTAGATGAGGCATTGACACTGAAATAATTGTTCTTTTAAAATATTCCCGCACAGACCATAATGGTTTTGTAACCTGAACATTTACATCGCTGGGGCAAATCTTAGCGGTAATAAGGGCAGGCCTGTTTATTCCGATTTTAATCGGAAGATTTTTTGTCGCTTGCGGCAGAAGACACTGGACGTCCGAGTTGCCATGATAGCCCCAAATTTTAGCTTTTCAGGAGGTTACAATGCTTCGGTTTGTGCGGGTTTTTTATGACTAAAAAAAATAAATAATGACATTAACAATAATCATAGGAATAGCTGCTTTAATGGGAGGTGCCGGAGCAGCCTATTTGTTCCTGAAAAAAGGAATCGATGCGGATCGCGCTCGAATAATCGCTGAAGCAGAAGGCGAAGGAGAGCGAATTAAAAAGGAAAAACTCATACAAGCCAAGGAGAAGTTTTTACAACTAAAAGCCGAGCATGAGAAAGCCGTTTTAGAAAAGGATAGAAAAATTGGGGAAGCGGAAGGTCGTGTGAAACAGAAAGAAAACACCTTGAATCAAAAGCTTGCAGAGGTTAATAAAAGAGATCAGAAAATTGACAGCATTCGACAAAATCTAGAGCGTCAATTGGAAGTTTCTGAAAAGAAACAATCGGAATTGGATGCCTTACACGCTAAGCAAGTAAAGCAACTGGAAAGCCTAAGCAATACTTCGGCAGCTGACGCCAAAGAGCAATTAAAGGAAGTTTTAATTAGCGAGGCGAAAACCGAGGCAATGGGCAGAATTAAGGATATTGTGGACGATGCGAAAATTAACGCAAGTCGCGATGCTAAAAAGATCGTAATTGAGACCATTCAGCGCATTGCTACAGAACAAGCGGTTGAAAATTCGGTGTCTGTTTTCAATATTGAAAATGATGATGTAAAAGGACGAATTATCGGTCGAGAAGGACGTAATATTAGAGCGCTTGAAGCCGCAACAGGCGTTGAAATCATTGTAGATGACACCCCCGAGGCAATCATTTTATCGTGTTTTGATCCAATCAGAAGAGAGATCGCACGGCTTTCGCTTCACCAACTTGTTACCGATGGCAGAATACATCCAGCGCGTATTGAAGAAGTTGTCGCGAAAACGCAGAAGCGATTGGAAGAGGAAATCGTTGAAACGGGTAAAAGGACATGTATCGACTTAAATGTTCATGGTCTACATCCAGAGTTGATTCGAATGATAGGACGAATGAAGTATCGTTCGTCATATGGTCAAAATCTCTTGAAACACAGTAGGGAAGTTGCTAACCTTTGTGCTACAATGGCGGCCGAATTAGGGCTTAATGCGAAAGTTGCGAAAAGAGCAGGACTGCTTCATGACATCGGAAAAGTGCCAGATGAAGAAAGCGAACTTCCACACGCACTGCTTGGGATGAAAATTGCCGAGAAATACAATGAGAAACCAGATGTATGTAATGCCATTGGAGCTCACCATGACGAAATTGAAATGACCACACTTATTTCTCCTATTGTTCAGGTTTGTGATGCGATAAGCGGTGCAAGACCAGGGGCTCGAAGGGAAATTGTCGAGGCGTATATCCAACGAATCAAAGACCTTGAGAACTTAGCAATGGGATATGATGGCGTAACAAAAGCCTTCGCTATTCAAGCGGGTAGGGAATTACGTGTGTTGGTTGAAAGCGACAAAATCAAGGACGGAGATGTCGAAAACTTGGCCTTTCAGATATCTGAAAAAATTCAAGATGAGATGACTTATCCCGGTCAAGTGAAAATCACTGTAATTCGAGAAACAAGGGCACAGGCAGTAGCTCGATAGAAGGTTAAGAATGATCGAACGAAGAATAACCAATTCTCGCGTATTGGTCACTGGGGCTGCGGGATTTATTGGATCAAACCTAGTTGAGGATCTGCTTTTCAACGGAAATGAAGTGGTCGGTTTTGACAATTTGATGACGGGAAAAGCTGAGAACCTGAGTGCGTTTTTGGATCATCCAAAATTCAGGTTTGTTGAAGCGGATATTCGTGATCTTGAAGCATGCAAAAAGGCCTGTGATGGGATCGACTATGTGCTTCATCAAGCCGCCTTAGGCTCAGTGCCAAGGTCAATCAAAGACCCATTAACTACTAATGATATCAATGTCAATGGATTTCTAAATATGCTTTTGGCTGCTCGCGATGCAAAAGTGAAACGCTTTGTTTACGCCACGAGCAGTTCGGTTTATGGCGATGAGAAGCGCTTACCAAAAGTTGAAGCAAAAATTGGTAAACCACTTTCTCCATATGCCATAACCAAGGCAATGAACGAACGCTATGCCACGGTTTTTGGAGAATTATATGGAATGGAGACGATCGGCTTGCGCTATTTCAATGTTTTTGGACCAAAACAAGATCCAAACGGAGTTTATGCAGCTGCGATTCCAAAATTCATTGGACTTCTTATCCAGCACGAATCACCGCTCATTCATGGCGATGGCACACAGTCCAGAGACTTTACATACATCGACAATGTTATTGATGCAAACAATATTGCCGCCCTCTCAACTAATCCTGAATCGATCAACGAAATATTCAATGTAGCATATGGCGAGAGCACCAATCTCAATGAATTGGTTGAAGTATTGCAAGAATTACTTATTCCATTTGATTCAAAAATTGCCGAAGTCGAGGTCAAATATGGTCCGGAGCGTGTTGGCGATGTAAGACATAGTCTTGCTTCAATTGTAAAATCGAACACTATGCTTGGTTACCGACCAAAGTATGACTTGAAATCAGGCTTAGAAAAAGCCATAAAATGGTATTGGGATAATCTACAATAGGCTGTTAAGCGGCCAAAACACTTACGTTTGCACAGATTTTTAAAGTATGAGCAGAATTTCCTTTGCAGTAGTTGGATTCGGACATATAGGTAAGAAACACGCCATAATGGTTAGTGGGAACACCGACAGTGAATTAGTGGCCATCGTTGACACGGATCTAGAAAAACGAAAAGTCGCAGAAGAGACCTATCCAGACATTCAGATTTTTGAAACAATAGAAGAGCTACTTCAAAGCGAATTAAAGCTTGATGTAGTCAACATTTGTACACCAAATGGTTATCATGCGAGTCAAGCCATTCTTTGCTTGGAAAGAAAAAGTCATGTCGTTATTGAGAAGCCAATGGGACTTACAAGAACAGAATGTGAGGAAGTTATTTTTAAATCGCTTCAAGTGTCTCGTCACGTATTCTGTGTGAAGCAGAATCGATATAGCCCAACTTCGAAATGGCTGAAAGAAATAGTTGAGAAAAAGGTTTTGGGA
>Ga0115566_10001454_pt1 | contig 20213 bp, 19 predicted proteins | sample COGITO_mtgs_1204_3_FD_87173 | JGI IMG/M metagenome (GOLD analysis project Ga0115566, IMG submission 87173) | Pelagic marine microbial communities from North Sea - COGITO_mtgs_120405 | ecosystem: Environmental > Aquatic > Marine > Epipelagic | place: Germany:Helgoland, sampling site Kabeltonne...
AAAAAGACGCGACATGGTCGCGCCTTCTCTGTTGAGCCTTTCAAAATCACATCTACATGATAACAACTTGCTCAACGAATCTTTGTCCAGATTTAGATTTGACGCTTAGTGAGTAAATCCCCTTAGCTAGGTGGCTTACACTAATTTGGCAGTGGTCCGCGTTCAATTCTCTTCTTAAAACAGTGCGGCCATTCATATCTATTAGAATTAAATCACCGTTTAGCGGTTTATCAAAATAGACATTAAGCACATCGCTAAACGGGTTTGGAAATACGGAAATGGAATTTAGGTAAGTGGCCTTGATTTCTTTTGAACCAAGGGCGCCTGCCGTTCCAATTTGAGCGAGCCACATGTGAATTTTGTTTCCGCCAGGGTTTACATCCAACGTGCCAAAAGTGCCTCTACCTTTCAAATATCCATTGACATAAAAATCGTTGTTTGTTCCGGCCGCAATACTCGCTTCTTCTATTTCGGTGGCTGTCGAAGCGGCAACGCCAAATATTCCGTAAGCTTCAATTTCCGTGTCATTTTCATCAAATTCAAGTACGTAAACGTTGTGTGAAAAGCCCGAACCAACGACTGTAGAACCAGCAAATGAAACATCACCGGCATGATTGCCTAGAAGACAATAATGACCTTTAGCGCTCTCCGCCAGCATTACACCATTTGTGTAATCTGTTGCCGTCACCTGAAAGTATTTTTGACCTGCAAGATCGAAGTCATAATAGCCGATATAACTATCAACGCTATTAGCCGGTGTGACTGTGCTACCGGCAATAGTTGCTGTGGTGGTAAATATTCCAGTAGTCAAAACACGATCATCTAAAACGAGGAGTGATTTGGGGACTACTTCGTCTTCGCCTGTGATCGATACAAGATTTCCATTGAAATCGAATTTGGCCAAAAAGGCATCCGTGAGGCCCGAAACGGTTGAATCTCCAAAGTTGTTCAATCCAGCACCAGGTGAGCCATAAGCGAATAGATGCGTGCTGGAATGGTCGAGGCTTCTTAGGCCCTTGGAACATAATCGCACCCATTGATAAACACCATCGCTGTTGTAACAAGCGATAAAAGTTTGTCCACCGCCAGTGATTGAATCCGTGCCGACATAAGTTTTAAACGGTACGTGACCTCCAGCATAGTAAATATTGTCGTTGTCGTCTATAGTGATCGCGAATGTCGATTCACCACCCGCTGTTCTTCCGTCATGAGCCGACCATAAAACGGCACCGTCTTTATCGATTTTGATTAAGGCAATGTCATCATAACCACTTAACACAGTGGTTCCTATGGTTAAGTCACCGCGAAAGTTTAGGGTTAAAACGATGTCATTGTTTGATGCTATTTTTACTTGAGCATCGCTTAAATATTGAGTGTAATTGAAGGTGGTTTTCCATACTTCATTCCCATCACTGTCATGCTTGTAAACAACGGCTTGATTATCTGTGCCACTTGATTTCGAAGAGCGACCCACCGAGATTAAATTATTCTCAGAGTCCATGGCTAAATCAAAACAATAATTGTCATGCTGAGCTGTGTAGTTATCAAAAATTGCCCAAGTGAAATCACCCTGTGCTTGATGGACTGTTCCAATAGTTAGAGCGAAAAAGAGTAGATAAATGTTTTTCATGGCGATAATTTTTAGTGTTGACACAAAATTCCATGATCGGCTAGGTTCTGGGAATGAGGCATATGCCTTAATCATTTATGAATTTGAATGAAGTTGTAATAATCTGAGCCAAGCTTTGTTTATTCGCTTCACGTTATCACTTAAGTTTGTTTTGATCAATTCACATATGAAGCAACTCGTGTTTTTTTTCGTCATTGCATTTATGATTCTGTCATGCAAAAAGGATATTGTCATGCCAGAAGATTATTCAAATGAGGTTTCGGATAGCCGGATGCTCCTTGTGTTATCTGCACCTTCGGTAGATGACAAATACTACGAGTCAGCCTTTGCAGACATCGTTGAGTTTCAAATCAACTATGCGCTTTCTATCATTGGAAATGATAATGTCATCATCATCGTGGATAAGAAAACTCGAAAACATTATGAAGGGCGTGTTCCGGGTGATATTCTTTTAACTGCCAACATATATGACATTTGGATGCGCGACTTTACAACCGTGAACCCGATTGCCCCCGTTCAGTTTAAATATTCATATGCTAGTATGACCGAAACCGACAGCAAGGAAGTTCAGGCGAGTTTTGATCGATTTGCAGACCGTTATGAGGTAGAGAGGTCAATAACAGATTTTGTTATCGATGGTGGAAATATTGTAGATAATTATGCTGGAAAGGCAATTACAACGCAACGCTTTTTGTTGGATAATAACTTAGAAGTTTACACGGCAAAAGAGGAGCTTAAAAAACTTCTTGGCGCCAGTGAAGTGGCTATTATACCTTCAGATGAACCCATTTTAGCACACGCGGATGGCATGGTCATGTGGGTTGAAAATAATGTGCTATTGGTCAATGATTACAGCAGTGATCCCGGCTTTCGATCTAAAGTGGTAGATGAGCTAAACTGGTCGTTTCCTGGCGTAAACATCATCGAAGTGCCGGTGAAGTATGATACCAATGAAGTTACGGAATGGATTGGGTTTGAGTCAGCGTGCGGAGTTCATTTGAACTCGACCGTCACATTCAACAACGTTTACGTTCCCACATTTGGCATGTCACATGATTCAGCCGCTGTAGATATGATTCGCAATAGCACAGATAAATTGGTGATAGAAGTGGACGCATCTGGCGTATGCGCGATGGGAGGGAGTGTCCGCTGTTTGACTTGGCAAGTGGCTGGCGACAATGCCGAAAGACTGATTGAAGCGACCAGATTTAGACAAGGAAAATGACAAATCTTGAATTATATGAAAAGTTGGTAGCGGAATTTCCAGAAATTCAACGCAATGGAAAAGCCAATCCGTATACATCACTTAATGGGCACATGTTTTCGTTTCTCGATAAGGAAAATAGATTGAGTATTCGCTTCTCTAAGACAGATCAAGCAGAATTTATCGAGCAACATGAGACTACAGTTTCAATACAATACGGTAGCATTATGAATGGCTACGCTATCGTCCCACAGTCCTTGTTGGAACGAACTGATGAGCTAAAACCCTATTTTCAGATGAGTATAGACTATGTTTTATCGCTTAAGTCAAAGCCAAGTAAAAAGAAAGGTTAATTACTGCGTTGGTGCTTTAACAGATAGGATTAATTTGATTCTATATTTCAAGAATCATATGATTGTGATTAGAATCTTTGCTAATTTCGAGACCTAACCAAACATTATAAAATATGACCGATTTTACTCGAAAGCTATCCCAAGTACTATTGATCTGTGGGATTATTCTCTCATATTCTGCGCAAGTTCATGCTCAGAATGTCCTAATTATTTATGACGATTCTCCAACCAATACAAATACCGTTGCGCTCAAGGATGCGCTTACCAATGCTGGTTATACGGCTACGATAAGCACAGCCAATGAATCGGCATGGAATAACACAAATCCCGCACTGACAAACTTTGATGTGGTGATTCGATTGAATGGCACTTCATATAGCACCGAAATTACATCAGCAGGTCAGTTGGCATTAATGGATTTTGTCGAGAATGATGGAGGGGTTTATGTTCAATTCGAATGGGATGCGTATCAATATGATCAAAACAGCCAAATGCAAGCAATGGAGGATCTGATTCTCTTTCAACGCACGAGTGGTTCTACTTCGACATTGACGTTGACAGAAGTTTCGTCCCAATCTAATCACCCTGTTTTAGCGAACGTTCCTGCTTCGTTTAGCCTTACTACTTGTGGTTATAATGTTGGTTCATTGCGCTCTTTTTCAAATGATCCATCGGTTACGTTGATGACGGATGGAACGAACCCAGCTGTTGCCGTTCGAGAATTTGGTGCAGGCTGTGTTTTAGGCTTTCATAATGCTGGAAATTATAGTAGCTCTACTGTTCTTTCCGACACCAATCTACAGCGCATAATAATTGACTTTATCGGCTATTGCGGCTATTGCGGAGTTGATGTCATACCTTTTGATACAACAGTGAGCTGTTATGGATACGATGATGGAATTGCCGGAGTAAATGTTTCAGGCGGAACGCCACCATACAGCTATGAATGGAATACTTCGGACACGTCAACAATGATCACTGGATTAACGGCTGGAAATTATACCGTAACTGTCCTTGATTCTGGCGGATGCCAAACCATCAAGACCATCCATGTTGGACAACCGGCTCCAATTTCGACAAGTATTATTATCAATAACGGAGTGTTATGCAATGGTGGAACAGACGGTTCGGCCAAGTGCCACCTAGTTGGCGGAACACCTCCATTCACCTATGCATGGAACAACGGTGAAACGGTTGACAGCGCCATGGCGCTACCTGGCGGGCAAGCCATTGTTACCGTAACGGATTCAAATGGTTGTGAATTCTTGGATACAGCAAATATTACTGAGCCCGATGCTATTGTTGGGACTTATACTGTGGTTCCAGTTGAATGTGATGGTGACCTAGGCGGTAGTCTAACTGTAAGCACCTCGGGCGGAATTCCTCCATTTACATACCAATGGTCTACAGGCGGAACTTCTACCTATCAAGGAAATCTGACCAACGGGATTTATGTACTAACCATAACCGATGTGGTTGGATGTCAGGTTATGGACAGCGTGGTGCTTTATCCATTGTATTTATCGCCTGAAGTTGATTTAGGAGAAGATTTAGATATCTGTACAGATTGGCCAGTGAGCATTAATGCTGGAAACCCGGGTGCAACCTACTTATGGTCTTCGAACAGTACGGCTCAGTCCATTGTTGTGGCTTACGCTGGTGAATACTGGGTGAAGGTGACGAATGATTCGGGTTGTTCAACGTACGACACGGTTAATGTGAGTGTACATACGTGTGTTGGGATCAATGAAATAATGAGCACAATCGACTTGAATGTTTATCCGAATCCAGCGAAGGACAAGGTGTTCATCGTGCCAAGCATAACAATTGAAGAGGAAGTTCAAATTGAATTGTTTGATATTACTGGTGCTGTTGTTTACTCGGGTTCTACTCAACAGTTGCTTGAAAACAAGCCGTTCGAATTGGATCTAACGTCTATAGCGAAAGGAAGCTATATTGTTAAACTACAGAGTAAATCTCATCGCGCGATTCATTCGATTGTTATTCAGTAAATAGCATTTGAAATAAAAGTTGAAAGGCGGCAATCCTTAGGATTGCCGCCTTTTTTTATCGTCCGGGTCGAACGTCTACAAACTTTTCGAACTCCTTCCAAAAATTAGGATAAGACTTGGCTACCACCATGGGATCTCGGATCACTAATTCCGGATAATTCATGCTTAATGCGGCCAATGACATAACCAAGCGATGATCGCCATGAGCATCAAAGATGTCGCATTCTGAAGCAGCCTTGCCAGCCTTAACCGTTAGGCTATGTCCATCAACGATGGTTTCTATACCCATTTTAGCAAGTTCAATTTGAAGGTCTTCTATGCGATCGCTTTCCTTAAGTCGAAGATTATCAAGACCGTGAAATGTGAAGTCTATACCTAGCCCAGCGGCTGCAATGGCCGCAGGCTGCACCAAATCGGGGTGATCTCTGAAATTCCACTCGTTGGCTTTTTGCTTCAATGTTGTTTTTGAAACGTTTAATCCTTCCGAATTAAAGGTGCATTCAATTCCAAAAAGCTGGAATAAATCAATGGCACTTTGATCGCCTTGTATGCTTGATTCCGTTAATCCTAGTAAAGTGAAGTTCGTTTTTCGAGACAATACGGCCAAACTCATCCAAAACGCAGAGGCGCTCCAATCTTTTTCTATCCTGAACGTCTTAGACCTATACCGACCAGGTTTGACAAAAATACTCTGTCCTTCGAAGGTTACTTGCGCACCGCAGGATTCCATGAGGGACTTCGTCATAGAAATGTAGGGCCGAGACAAGGGATCCCCTTTTATGTCGATCTCTATGCCTTGCGGCAAAGTGGGCCCAATCAGCATTAGGGCAGTGATAAACTGGCTGCTTATACTGCCTTCAACGCTCACACAGCCGCTCTGTAACCTACGTCCTTCAATTTGTATTGGAGGATAACCTTCTTTATCTAAATAGGTTATGCTAGCCCCTAGTGCTCTCAAAGCGTTCACCAATGTGCCAATTGGGCGTTGTTTCATTCGATCGGACCCTGTCAATACTTTCTCTCCTGGTTGCGAGGCATAGTAAGCAGTTAAGAAACGCATGGCGGTTCCAGCGGGACCCACATCCGTTATCATATCGTTTCGCTCAAGAGCACTTTGCATAATCGCAGTATCATCTGCCTCGCTTAAACCCTCTATGTCGAAATATGTCTTGGCCAAGGCGCGTATAATCAATACACGGTTGCTAATACTCTTCGATCCGGGAAGCTCAATTTTTCCCTTTAAGGTTTTAGTTTTTGAACGCAGTGTGAACCTCATGCTTCCCACGATTCAAAAGTCTCGATCATGGTAGCCAGAATATCAGATGCTGTAACTTCAACCTCAATAACCGGAACACCTATTTCAGAAATGAGGGAACAAACAATTTGACCGTTTTTATTCTTTTTATCCTGTTTCATCCAGTAAAGGCAGTCATTTGCATTCAAATCGGGATGAATATACACGGGAATAGCTTCTTTAATGCATTGTTCGATTTCGCGAACAGCTGGTGCTGAAAGTCCGCAATATTTCATCGCAAGCTTGGCTTCTACGATCATCCCAATGGCTATCGCTTCGCCATGAAGTAGGGGATAACTCGTTTTAAGTGCGCTCGATTCAATGCCGTGTCCGACCGTGTGTCCAAAATTTAACGATTGCCGAATTCCTTTGTCTTTAAAGTCTTGCACTACAAGATTTTGTTTGACGGCCATAGACTTTTGGATCAAATCCAAATCGACAAAAGATTTGATTTCTTTTAATTCTTGCCAAAAACGTTGACCAGAAATTAAAGCATGCTTTAATGTTTCAGCATGACCAGCTCTTAACTCCCTTTCGGGTAATGTTTTCAAAAGGGATGGAGCAATTACTAAGGCCAAGGGTAATTGAAATGTGCCTATCTGATTCTTAATGCCAAAATAATTGACACCATTCTTACCACCAATAGCGGCATCTGTCATCGCCAAGTTTGTGGTGGGAACATGAATGAAGTTGATACCTCGCTTATACGTGCTGGCTGCGAATGCCCCAATATCACAAACGATTCCTCCGCCTAGGCAAATCACCAACGCATCCCGATCGACATTGCTATGCAACATTCGATTCCAAATAAATTCGACTTGCGACAGCCCTTTGTTCGCCTCGCCACTTTTAATTTGGATTTCAATAAAACTAGGTAGTCGGTATTGAATCAGGAAAGATTCGAGGCAATAAACGCTGGTGTTTTCATCAGTCAGAACCACATAAGTGGAAAAGGTCTTGTCTTCCAAAAAGGAATTCCATTCTTCTCCGCTTATTATGTTTTTGGTTTCAGTCATCGCATGTGCAAGGTGCGTCTTTTTGCGCGTATTTGAGGTATTTTAGCGTGCGAATTTCATCCTTGGTAAACTCTATTTCTGCTTGAAGCACTGTCGATTCTCTTTCCAATTCAATAAGATAGATATAAGGATTTCCACCCGGGTTTAAACTCTCTGTCGAAGCTTCAGTCCATAGAATCTCCAAGTCTTTTTCACTTAAATTTAAACAAGCTACAAAGCAAGCCAGTCGCTCACTACTTTGAAACGCCTCATCGTTTCGAATATCTTCCAAAATGCGTTGTTCAGGGGTCCAAATGTTGTACTTCCTTTCTTTATTCTTTGAGAAAATCACATAGACCATAATGAGGCCGATTCCAAATCCTGTGAAGTATATTCTGAATCGCCTAATCATTATCCGACTGCATTGGAGTTGTAATTGTGTTCCAAAGCACATCCTTAAGTTCCTGAATCCCTTCGTTAGTGACCGATGAAATAAATAAATTCGGAAGTCCTTTTGGAAAGGTTGCGCCTATCATTTTTTTCAATTCTGAATCGAGCATGTCTGATTTAGACACAACCACCACTTGATCCTTGTGCATTAATTCTGGGTTGTATTTTTTCAGTTCTTCCTTAAGAATCTGGTATTCACCGTAGTGATCTTGACTATCCGCTGGAATCATAAATAACAAAACAGAATTCCGCTCGATATGACGCAGAAAAACATGGCCTAAACCTTTTCCTTCACTAGCGCCTTCTATGATTCCTGGAATATCGGCCATGACAAACGACCGGTGGTCTCGATAAGGGACAATTCCAAGATTAGGGGTTAATGTAGTGAAGGCATAATCCGCAATTTCAGGCTTGGCCTCAGTAATGGAGCTGAGCAGTGTTGATTTTCCGGCATTTGGAAAACCGACTAAACCGACATCTGCTAACACTTTGAGCTCAAGGATGAACCAGGCTTCTATGCCAGGAATCCCCGGTTGTGCATACCGTGGCGTTTGCATAGTCGAATTCTTGAAATGCCAATTTCCCAATCCGCCTTGGCCGCCAGGCGCGATGGTTTTGCGATCTCCAGATTCAGTCATTTCAAACAAGATTTCGCCCGAGTCAGCATCACGAACAACTGTTCCAAGTGGTACAGGAACAATTACATCATCGCCACTTTTTCCGGTCGAACATTGCTTTCCACCCGGTTTTCCTCCTACAGCCTTGATGTGTTTACGATACTTGAGATGAAGGAGAGTCCAGAGCTGAGGGTCTGCTTCCAATATTATATGGCCGCCTCGGCCTCCGTCTCCACCGTCAGGTCCACCAGTTGGCTCAAATTTCTCTCTTCTGAAGTGAACCGCACCGGCACCTCCATTGCCGCTGGCGCAATAAATTTTAACGTAATCAACGAAATTAGACGACTGTGATTTTCGATTTTTAGACATAGGGCGAATTCTACCGCAAACTTACCCTTCAAAAGTCATGTGGAAACCAAAATCATTGAATCCATGATTCAACGATAGATAGAGCTTTATTCTTTACTGCTTTGAGCGGTTAATTGCTCAATTGCCATGCAAAGCCTTGAAAAAATATCGTCAATGGTACCAATTCCTTTTACACCGACATATTTCCCGCATGATTTATAGAATTCAGCTACTGGAGCGGTTTGTCTATGGTAAACGTCTATTCGGTTTTGAATAATGGCGGGATCTGCGTCATCGGGTCTGTTGCTTTGAAGGGCCCGATTTTTAAGCCGGTTGCGCAATTCGTCTTCATCAACTTCTAGAGCCAATGCCACCGTTATAGAAGAGTTTTTTCTTAACAGAAACTCATCGAGCGCTTTTGCCTGGGCACTTGTGCGTGGAAACCCGTCATATATCACACCCGATGCGTTAGGATGTTTTGAAACCTCGCTTTCTAGGATTTTTATGGTGATGTCATCAGGAACCAAGTTTCCTTTCTCCGAATAACTCTTTGCAATTTTAGCCAATTCAGATTCTGGGTCAAGTGCACGAAATACATCTCCAGTTGAAATATGAATTAAGCCATATTTTTCCTTCAGCTTAAGACTCTGTGTTCCTTTGCCCGCCCCCGGAGGACCGAATATTACAATATTCAACATCTTATTCATTTAGTATGTATACTTCTGGAATGTTTCTGCCATAACCATCATAGTCAAGCCCATAGCCAAGAAGAAATTTATTCTCAACTTCAAAACAAACATAATCGATCGGATGGGATTGCTTATATGCTTCCTTCTTAAAAAGTAAGGTACAAATAGCAACCGATCGGGGTTCGTATTTTTTTAAAAAATCAATTAATGCATCAAGCGTATTACCCGTATCAACAATGTCTTCTATTATGATCACATCTCGATTTTTTAATGGCAATTTTCCAGCTTCATGAAATTTTACCACACCTGTTGATTCCATTCCGGCATAGGAGGCGGCTTTGACAAAACCAATTTCGCAAGGCGCTGAAAACTCTTTCATTAGGTCCGAGAAGAACATGAATGAGCCATTTAAGACACCTAAGAAAAAAGGCGATTTGTCCGAATAGCTGACCATAAGTTCACGACCAATTCGGTCAACTTCAGTTTGAATGGAAGCTCTATTGATATAAGACTTAAACTGTCGATCTTTAACGGTAATCATGGTTTTTTCTGTGGTTGGCAAATGTAGGAATTGACCACGGTGATTTTTTCGGTTTTATGAACAAGGGCTTGAAACTAATCCCTTCCACAATATCTTCGCGTAATGAGAATCGGGATAATAGGTGGTGGTCAATTGGGACGAATGTTCATTCAAAATGGCTTAAATTATGGTCATGAATTTCACGTATTAGACCCTGATCCCGAAGCTCCATGTAGTGCTATAGCACACAAATTTGTTTGTGCCGATCGAAATGATGAAGAGGCGGTGTATCAACTCGGAATCGAATGTGATGTTGTAACCATTGAAATTGAGAATGTTTCTATTTCAGGGTTAAAGCGTATTCGAGACAAGGGCATTGACGTATATCCGCAACCAGAGATTTTGGAAATGATACGAGATAAGGGCCTTCAAAAGCAGTTTTATCGAGATAACCATTTACCAACCGCTGATTTCGCGCTCATTAATTCGCGTGAAGAAATCAAGGATCATTTGCATTTGCTGCCTGTTATGCAAAAAATGCGCATAGGAGGATACGATGGTAAGGGCGTTACCCCTTTAATAAATGAATCCGATGTTTCGACTGCGCTTGACGCACCTTCGCTTTTAGAGTCGTGGGTTACGGACGCGACTGAAATTGCCGTCTTGGTCGCAAGAAATCCAGATGGTGACGTGAAATCCTTTCCAGTGGTTGAATTGGTGTTTAATCCAGAGGCCAACTTGGTTGACTATTTGGTTTCCCCAGCGCGAATTTCGGTTGACCTAGAAGCAAAGGCCCGTGAAATCTCTGAAAACCTTGTTCGAAAACTGGATTTTGTAGGGCTTTTAGCTGTTGAAATGTTTGTCACTCAATCTGGCGAGGTACTCATAAATGAGATAGCGCCACGCCCACACAATAGTGGACATCATACCATTGAAGCTTGTTTTACGAGTCAATATGATCAACATTTACGTTCGATTCTTAATTGGCCCCTAGGCAGTACAGTATTGAGAAGCGCTGCCGCTATGATCAATTTACTTGGCGAACGCGGTTTTGAAGGGCCTGTAATTTATGAGGGGTTAAGTGATGCCATTTCGGAAAATGGGGTTTATCCACACCTTTATGGTAAGCGCATAACCAAGAGTTTTCGAAAAATGGGCCATGTTACGGTTTTAGATAACACAACAACCGATGCTTTGGCCAAAGCTCAGCGAATTAAGGAAGCCATTAGGGTTATCAGCTAGAATTTGTTGATGTAGCTCGTTTTCTCAGCTTAATTTCGATTGATTTTCAAGTAATTTAGCGCCATGGCAAAAACGGTACAAGTCGGAATCGTAATGGGAAGCAAAAGTGATCTTCCCGTTATGGTAGCAGCAGCAGCAATTTTAAGTGAATTTGAAATTCCATTTGAAATGGACATCGTTTCTGCTCATCGAACTCCTGAGAAAATGATCGATTATGCGAAAGAAGCGCATAAAAGGGGCATTCGTGTAATCATAGCTGGAGCGGGCGGAGCTGCTCACCTTCCTGGAATGATAGCCTCTATTACGCCATTACCGGTAATTGGTGTTCCTGTTAAATCGTCAAATTCCATCGATGGATGGGATTCTGTTTTATCCATACTCCAGATGCCTGGGGGAGTTCCAGTAGCAACAGTTGCTTTAAATGGGGCAAAGAATGCGGGAATTCTTGCTGCGCAGATTCTTGGTGCAGGCGATGAAGTTTTAATGAATAAAATCATCGCATTCAAGGAAGATTTGAAAGATAAAGTGGCTCAAATGTCGAAAGAAGTAAAGGAGAACCAAACAACGTAATATGGTCGTTACACGTCTTCATTAAGATTAAAAATGCGATTACTAATTAGTTCTATACTCCTTTTATTTCTTGCCTTTCAAACGCAAGCTCAACTTACCATGAGCAGTGCACAACAGTCCGGCAATTGGGCTGATTATTATGTCCAGAATGTCTTATTAGGAACGGGAGTCACTGCCTTTAATGTCACATTTACCGGATGTGACACCACAAACGGAAATGAAGGACTAGATTCCTTGCAAATTGGTGAATTTACTTCGACCAATACTTTGGTTGATATTCCTTATGGCGTGATGCTTCATAGCGGTTCTGTAGAGAATTTTTCGGGTGGCGCCAATTTTTCCGATGGGGTATCAGACATTGATTTAGATTCCCTTTTGCCCGGGTTTACGATGAACAATGCAGCTGTGTTGGAATTTGATTTTGTACCTCAAGGTGATACCGTCAGATTCAGTTATGTTTTTGGAAGTTTAGAATATCCAACATATGTGTGCTCTCCATTCAATGATGTCTTTGGGTTTTTTCTGAGCGGCCCAGGAATAAATGGAAATTTTGAGAACAACGGGGAGAATATAGCTCTCGTTCCAGGTACTAATATTCCCGTTTCGATCAATACGATCAATGATGTCCCAGGCGGCTCATCCTGCACTACGCCTTGTCCGTGCAACACGCAATACTATGTAAATAATAATGGTTTTGCCAATGATACGAATGTGAAATTCACCGGGATGACTGTCACGCTGGAAGCGAAACATTGGGTCAGTTGTGGAGATACCTACCACATTAAATTGGCTATTGCCGATGCGGGTGATGGCATATTAAACAGCGGTGTATTTTTAGAAGGAGGTAGTTTTACTTCTAACCTTATTGAAGTGAATATTGCATCGGTTAATGGCGACTCAACCATTAATGAAGGTTGTGGTCAGGCGGAAATTTTATTCACCCGAGGAGACACCACAGATACTTCCATAACGTATATCGAATTCGTTGGAACCGCCACCAATGGCGTTGACTTTAACTTGATTCCAGACACCATTATTCTACTTCCTGGCGTGTTTGATACAACTGTGGTCATAACACCCGTTTTTGATGGATTGGTAGAAGGAATAGAGTACATCACTATTCGGGCTATTAGCGTGACCTTATGTAATGACACGTTCATTAGCGAAGGAACGCTCTATATTTACGATGTTCCTGACTTGCATTTACTTTCCTCTGATGACACGAACTTTAGCTGTCCGGTTGATTCGATCACCATCTTTTCGCAGGTTCAAAGTGGAGGGCCGCCACCTTATTTATATGTATGGAATACGGGTGATACAGGGGCCGTATTGACGGTGCCCATATCATCGGGTCCCGGTATCGATACGTTTGCCGTTGAAGTTTGGGACAGTTGCGGATTGTTTTCTAATGTTGACACGGTGTTTGTTTTTAAGAATTACGAAAATGACCCCATAGTTCGTATCGAAAATGACACTGCAGTGAATTGCGTTGGGGATTCATTAGATCTTATAGCAACCATAGATTTCGGAAATCCGGGTTTCACATACGCTTGGTCAAATGGAGATACGATAGATCACAGTGTTGTAGTCGTAAATGGCCCAATGCAAGTATATGTTACGATCACTGATACCTGCGGAAGAACTTCCATTGACACTGCTTTTTTAGACATCAAATCAGCCGATAATTTCTCCATCGCCTTTCCAGATTCAATGGTTTATTGCGTAGGGTCCAGTTTGACCTTGACGGGTAAAGCTTTTGGCGCGGCTGGGCCATATCAATACTCGTGGGATGCAACCAATCCTAGCTTTGGCGCATCAAACACCCAAACTTATATTATTCATCAGGATACAGTGATAACCATTTGGGCTCGAGATGTTTGCGGCAGAATGACAAGTAAACAGGCTTTTATAGATGCGGTTCTTACAGAGAAGTTAGTGGCTAATTTAGCTTCGGATGAAGGCGAGTGCAGTGGATCAGAATTCGAATTACAACCCATAGTAACAGGAGGGTTGAGGCCATTTTCGTATCACTGGTCAACGAACGATTCAGACTCTGTTGTGGTTGTTCCAGTGAATGTTACCCAGAACTTTATTGTAACTGTGACTGATGCCTGTGGGAACGTTGATACAGCATCAGCTTTAATCACCATTCCTAAATTGGAGCCAATGTCAATGATTGTGACCGGAGGAACAACACTATGTTTTGGAGAGGAATATGTGGTAGAATTAATCGCAAATGGAGGAGCCGGGGATTATCGTTACGAGTGGGAATGGCAGAATGATCCGATTGGGGCTGAAAATTTTAATGAACTCTCAAACGGACGTTACCGACTGATTAGCCATCAAAACAACCTGCACTTTTTCAAGGCTATAGATAAATGTGGAAATACTTTTCTCGATACCGTTGACATAACCGTAAAACACTGCCTCCTAATTCCAAATTTCGTAACGCCTAATGGAGATGGTGTCAACGATGCTTTTATAATTTCCAACATCACGAATTTCCCGGATGCCAGATTAACCATTTATAATAGATGGGGTGGCAAGGTTTACGAATCCATGCCATACTTGAATGAGTGGACGCCAATTGAACAATCGGAAGGGGTTTATTTCTACATTCTTACCTCGGACTATTTCCCAGAAATGAGGGGCTTCCTTACGGTTCTTAGGAATGATGATCGCTAACATTGAGCGTTGTTTGATTCACTAGTTTGAGTTCAGCCTCTTGGCTGTTTGAACTAATAATAATCAATCGATCGCCTGATTCGGTAGCGAGCCGTTCATTAAACCAAGCCGTCCATCTTGCATCTAAATTAGCGCAAGGTTCGTCCAATAAAAGAAGGGAGGATTCGGAACAGATTGCCAGCGCTAGCTTTAGCCTTTGCCGCATTCCCGAGCTTAATTGATTTAATGTTTTATCTGCATGTGTGCTTAAATCAATGTCTTTCAAAATAGTGTTTACGTTCCAATTCGGTCTGAAAGGTTTGAACTTTTCTTGAAGCTGAATAGCCTCAGTAATCGTAAACTCTCCAGGAAGTTCCATGTAGGGTACTGCAAAAGCAACGTGATTGAAAACATCTTCAACCGCTAAATTTCCGCCTTTAAATGATATAGCGCCTTCTGATGGCGTTACAAACCCGGATATAATTTGCAGTAAAGTTGATTTGCCGCTTCCATTATAGCCGACTAATCCGTAAATGCCGGGTGAAGTAAAACTGGCGTTTATGTTTCTAAAGATCCAGTTACGGTCAAATTTTTTCCCTATTTGAGCGAGCTCAACGCGCATTAGGTGTTTTTCCCTCGCATAATGCCTTTTTCCGAACCGTCAATGAATGACATAATATCGGTTTTAATATCTGAGGCCTTAATGTTATCCTGAATGGCTTTTATTCCTTTTGCCGTGGTTTCATTCATAACGTAAAGCAAGCGATAAATATCTTCAACATCACGAATCTGATCTTCGCTAAAGCCACGTCTCTTTAAACCAACGGTATTCACACCTACAAATCCTAAAGGTTCCCTAGCTGCTTTTACATAGGGAGGTACATTCTTGCGAACAAGCGATCCACCAGCAACAAAGGCATGTTGTCCAATTCGCACGAATTGCTGCACGGCTACCATTCCTTCCAGAATAGCGTGATCGTCAATGGTAATATGACCGGCCAAATTCACGCAATTTGCTAAAATGACATTGTCACCAATGATGCAGTCATGTGCCACATGCACATAGGCCATGAGCAGGCAATTCCTTCCTACTCGAGTGGTCATCCTGTCAATAGTTCCTTTATTGATGGTTACACATTCTCTAATGGTAGTATTGTCGCCAACTTCAGCTGTAGTTTCTTCTCCATCGTATTTAAGATCTTGAGGAACAGCAGAAATGACAGCACCAGGGAAAATTTTACAGTTTTTCCCAATTCTTGCACCGTCCATGATCGTCACGTTTGGGCCGATCCAAGTTCCATCGCCAATTTCCACATCGCCATACACCGTGCTAAATGGTTCTATGGTGACGTTTGCGCCAATTTTGGCGTTAGGATGAATGTTCGCTCTTAACTCGTTCTTCATTTCTCACTTTAATGATTTGTGCCATTAGCTCACCCTCTGATACAAGTTGGTTTCTGACGTATGCTTCCCCTTTCATGTTAACGAGTCCTCTTCGAACAGGACCGAGTAAGGTTAATTTGAATACAAGTGTGTCACCGGGGACTACCTTTCGCTTGAACTTTACCTTATCAATTTTCACAAAGAGCGTCTCATAATTCCATGGATCTTCGATCTGACTCATGGTCAAGATTCCTCCTGTCTGGGCCATAGCCTCAACTTGAAGAACCCCAGGCATCACGGGATTTCCTGGAAAATGACCTTGAAAAAATTCTTCGTTCATCGTGACATTCTTAACGCCAACAACATAACCTTCACCCATTTCGATAATCTTATCGACTAAAAGAAATGGATACCGATGCGGCAACATCTCAGATATTTCGGTTATACCAAAAATCGCGTCTGCATTCAGATCAAACATTGGTGCATTTCGTTGCTCCTTTTTGATCAGGTCTTTTAGAATTTTCGCGAAAGCAACATTGGTTGTGTGTCCAGGTCTTGCCGCAAGAAAATGGCCTTGAATGGGCTTACCGACTAGCGCTAGATCACCAACAATGTCTAATAATTTATGTCTTGCGGGTTCATTCTGAAAGTGAAGTTTGACGTTGTTCAAAATGCCTATTCCAACAGATTGCAATTCAGTTCGCTCTCTATTAAACGCAGCTGCCAAGCGCTCTATTTCTTCGTCTGTGAAATCCAGCGTGTCGACCATAACGATGGCATTGTCCACATCACCCCCTTTTACCAGACCGGCATTGACTAGCTGCATCAATTCGCGAAGAAATACGAAGGTCCGACAGCGGCTTATTTCATCCTTGAATTCGGCCAGTTTGTACATGCTAGCATGTTGAGTTCCAAGCAACGGAGACCTATAGTCCACCATTACCGTTATTCGGTAATCTGGAGATGGAACAGCAAGCATTTCAACTTCGCGTTCTGGATCTTCAAAAGTTATGTTCTCTTTTAGAATGAAGAAGTCTTTTTCTGCCTCTTGCTCAACTATGCCTGCGACTTCAATCGCTTCTACAAAGAGTTTAGAACTACCATCTAAAATTGGAATTTCGGGACCATCTAGTTCGATCATTGCGTTGTCGATGCCCATACCATAAAGTGCTGCAAGTACATGTTCTGTAGTATGTACTTCCATTCTGTCATTCCCAAGTGTCGTTCCTCTTCGGGTGCTAATGACATTATCCGCGTCCGCTTTAATGCAAGGTTGACCTTCAATGTCGATTCGTTTAAAAACATACCAATGATTCACATCAGCCGGGCGCACCGTTATTGTAGCGCGTTTCCCAGTATGAAGTCCCACACCTTCTAAGGTGATTGGAGATCGTAGTGTTTTTTGCTTTTCAGCCATTTTGTTCGTGTTTCTGTTGTGTGGAAAGCCGTGTTACTTCATCAACAATCTGATCCAATTTGCGGAAGTGAACGTAGGCCTTTTTGAAATCTCGAATGGGTAGAGCAGGAGAACCTTGAACTATTTTTCCAATTTCTTCGATGCTATTCCCGATTCCCGATTGAGCAGCGATTTTTACTTCGTCAGCGATAATAAGGTGTCCTACTATTCCAACTTGTCCGCCAATCATGCAGTTTTTTCCAATTTTTGTTGAGCCAGCGATTCCGGTTTGGGCCGCAATTACAGTGTTTTCTCCAATTTCAACGTTGTGCGCGATTTGGATCAAATTGTCCAATTTGACTCCTTTGCGGATGATGGTGCTGCCAAGCGTAGCTCTATCGATGGTCGTATTGGAACCTATCTCTACGTGATCTTCAATCAGCACATTTCCTACGTGAATGACCTTCTGGTATTCATTTTCTTTATTTGGAGCAAATCCAAACCCGTCACCGCCAATAACAACACCAGGTTGTATGACACAGTCCGAACCGATGGAGCATCTACTACCTAGTTGAACCCGAGGATGTAAAATGGTGTTTTTACCTATGTAAGCGCCACTTTGAATGTTACAGTGAGCGTGAATTTGGGCATTGGCACTAACCTTAACAGCTGCTTCAATATTTACAAAAGGGCCAATAAAAGCACTCGAATCTATTGTTGCGCTTGGGTCAACTACAGCGCTGGCGTGGATGCCTGCTGCTGGTTTTGTCATGTCAGAATACATCTCTAATAATTTCCCAAATGCCATTCGTGCATCTGGAACTCGAACTAGAGTCAATGTTTCAGGTAATTTCTTTTCAGCTATGAAATCTTTAGACACGATAGCCACCGTGGCTTTTGTGCTGTAGATGTAATCTGTGTAAAGCGGATTGGCGAGGAAGGACAAGGTTCCAGGAGCTCCAGCTTCAATTTTGGATAAACCGCTCACGGATGCTTCAGGAGAACCTTCTACGGTTCCTCCCAACATTTCGGCAATTATTTGAGCGGAAAATTCCATCGTGGTAAAGTTTGCAAAGGTAAACCATAGACCATCGCAAGTGGTTCAAAAATAGAATGAACCTAAACAGCTAAGAAACCTCTGTTTTCTAGTTATCAACATTTCACATCAATTTGAAAACCAGCAGGATAGTATAAATAATGTTTTGTCTCTTCTGTTTCAAGTGACGCGAATCGAAATATGCTTGCCGCTTCTGAAATATCTTGGATGCTGCCGTCTTTATACAGAACCTTGATTCGTTCATGTTGTGCATCGTAAGCGCGATTGGTCTGTGACTTTTGAAATACTAAGTAAGCCGATTCCTCAATTGTCCATCCGTTTTCGTGACTTAATTTTTTTTGAAGCTCGAGTAAAGAATCAGCTGACATCGGAGACTTCAAAAGCTTTGTTTTTAGTAGTCGTCTGTTTATTAGGCGATTGCAAAGATCATTCAGAACTTTATTTTCCGAGGTTGCCCATTGTTTTATTGCGGAAAGCACATCGTAATCGTCCAGCATCACAAACTGAGATAACCATTCTTCTCGGTTAGATTCACCCAAGACTCGATCTTCTTGCAGAAAATAATTTAAGGCTGCCGATCCGGCTAAATCAGTGTTGTTTGAATATACATGCCTTGCGCGAAGTAGGATATTCATCAATAAAAACTCAGCACTCAAAACGGTCTTGTGTAAATAAACTTGCCAATACATGAGCCTCCGAGCCAAGAGGAATTTTTCTAAGGAATAAACACCTTTAGCTTCAATAACTAATTCGTCTTCATGAACCGTCATCATTTTAATTAATCGTTCTGAACCAATTACTCCTTCAGATACACCTGTAAAAAAGCTATCGCGTTTCAAATAGTCTAATCTGTCAGTATCTAGTTGGCTGCTAACCAATTGGTGTAAGAACTTGACCTCGTATGTTCCTTTGTAGATGGAAATCGCCAAATCGAGTTTGCCATTGAACTCCTCATTCAACTTTTCCATTATCATCATTCCAATGCGCTCATGGTTGATGCCTTTTACGATGGTATTTTCCAAGGCATGTGAGAATGGACCGTGGCCGATGTCGTGAAGGAGAATGGCGATTTTCGCACCTTGCTCTTCTGATGGAGCTATACTAACTCCTTTGCTCCGGAGCACAGCTATTGCGCTACCCATTAAGTTCATAGCTCCCAAGGTGTGTTGAAACCGACTATGATTGGCACCCGAATAAACGAGGTTTGTAAGGCCAAGTTGGCTTATCCTCCTGAGTCGTTGAAAGTATGGGTGTTCAAGGAGTTCGAAAATCAATTCATCCTCTACGGTAATAAAACCATAGATTGGGTCGTTAAATGTCTTCAGCGTTTTCGCTTTGGCTTTTTCAATCACGTAATTAGCCTTTTCTCTTATGAAATTCATGTAGGTTTGACCACGAAGATAAATGCAAGATATGAGCAACGAACAAGTTAGAATTCTTTGGGCCGATGATGAGATTGATTTACTCAAGCCACACATAATATTCCTTGAAAACAAAGGATACCATGTAACGGCCGTGAGTTCAGGTAGAGAGGCCATAGATGAAGTAACTCAGAATGATTTTGACATTGTCTTTTTGGATGAAAACATGCCGGGCGTTTCGGGTTTAGAAGCCTTGAGCCGAATAAAAGCGCTAAAACCTTCCATTCCGGTTATTATGATTACCAAGAATGAAGAGGAGTCCATTATGGAAGACGCCATTGGGTCGAAAATTTCGGATTATTTGATTAAACCAGTGAATCCAAATCAGATTTTATTGAGCCTTAAGAAGAACTTGGACTCTAAGCGCT
>Ga0115566_10001458_pt1 | contig 20171 bp, 9 predicted proteins | sample COGITO_mtgs_1204_3_FD_87173 | JGI IMG/M metagenome (GOLD analysis project Ga0115566, IMG submission 87173) | Pelagic marine microbial communities from North Sea - COGITO_mtgs_120405 | ecosystem: Environmental > Aquatic > Marine > Epipelagic | place: Germany:Helgoland, sampling site Kabeltonne...
ACAGACATCTCCGCGGAAGACGCGGCGGCGGAACTCTTTCGCGATACCACGAGAGACGCGTTGAGAATATCGAAATCTGATTTTACCGTATCCTCAATCATCGATAAAATCAACCGAGGGAAGGTTGATTTGAGACCGAGTTATCAGAGAGAGTACGTGTGGACGGTTCGGACGGCGTCGAAGTTAATCGAGAGTTTATTGTTGAACATTCCAGTGCCGACGATGTTTTTCCACGAGGTGAAATCGGGAAAGTTGGAAGTCGTGGACGGGAAGCAGCGCTTGACGTCGATATGGTCGTTCGTGCAGAACGAGTTTCCAGGCGGGCAAGCGTTTAAGTTGAGTGGGTTGGAGGTTTATCACGAGTTGAACGGGAAGACGTTCGACGAGTTGAACGAGACGTTCCAGGAGATTATTTTGGATTACCCGTTGAACGTGCACACGATTTCCAAGACGTCGCAACCGGATTTTGTGTTTGAGGTTTTTGAGAGGTTGAACATGGGTGCGACGCAGTTGAACGAACAAGAGTTGAGGAATTGCATCTATCAAGGCGCGTATACGGATTTGTTGGAGGAGTTGACCTTGAACGAAAGCTTCTTGTTTGCGAATCGATCGAAAATGCCACATTTGAGAATGCGCGACCGAGAGTTGATTTTGCGATTTTTCACCATGCAACGCACGACTCCGAGCGGGTTTTATTTGCCAGCCAAGTCCTGGTTGAACGAAGAAATGCGAGAAAACAAAGATTTGTTGCCAAAAGAAGCGACCGAGATGACTGAACTTTTCGAAAAGACGTTGAAATTATCCGTCGACATCTTTGGTGACTGCGCGTTTCGACCGGCCAAGTACCCGGAGGCAAGCAAGAAAGGCCAAAAAGTCACCGCGGAAGACGTGAGCGGCATATTCGTTCGCGAATACTTCGAATCCGGAGAAATTTCTGTCGCTTTGTGGGACACCATCACGAGTTCGTTCGCTAAAATGGTCCGAGATGAAAACGAAACCAAATTAGCCTTGGAGATCAAGGATGAAATCGTCGCCGCGTGGATCAACCTGGCGACGAGCGATAAGTTCAGACGGAACATGGTAAGCCAACCGAAAGCGGTTTTAGCTAGAGACGAAATGTTTAGAGATATGCTGTTGAGTTTAGGTTTGTTATCTCCGAACGACGAGGACGAGAACGACGGGGAGGAGGAAAGCGAAGGGAGCACTAAAGGACCGAGATAATAATAGACATCGTAGTAGTGAACGGAAAAAGAAGATGTGTAAAAATACTAAATCTTTTTGCGTGAATCTTCCTCTTATCTGTGACGCGCTTGTTCACACTCACAGAATCATCATAACACACAAATAATGAACGCAAAGAAGAAACATCGACGATCGACACCGTAATAATAATGAGCGGCAATGGATACTTTCAACCGTGGTACACCGTCTTCATCGTCTCCATCTCTTTCGTGTGTTTGGTGAAAGACTACGTGCAATCTGATTTACTGTTTTGTGCCGCCCTCGCACTTTTAATAACCGGGAAAGTAATCACGGTGGAAGAAGGCATACAAGGATTTGCCAACGAAGGATTACTCACCGTGGCGGCTTTGTTCGTGGTCGCGCAGGGCATATCCAGCACGGGCGGTTTAGATTGGTACATGGGCCGCTTTTTAGGCAAGCCAAAGACGATTGCGTCGGCGCAGATTCGGTTGATGATTCCAATCGCCATTATATCGGCGTTTTTGAACAACACGCCGGTGGTGGCAGTCATGATTCCTATCGTCCAGCGGTGGGCGGAGAATAATGGGATATCGAAGAAACAAGTTTTAATACCTCTGTCATTTTCTTCTATATTAGGCGGGACGTGCACGTTGATCGGGACGTCGACAAACTTGGTCGTCGCCGGGATGTTGGAGACGTGGGCGAAAGAGAATAAAGACAAAGTAGGCGCTGAGAAGGTGGATATTGGCCTCTTTGATTTAGGAAAGTATGGCGTACCGGTAGCATTTAGCGGAATAGTGTATGTGCTTATATTTTCTCGATATTTGTTGCCGGGTGGGAATCTGCAAAGAGGAAGACGAACCGGATCGTCTTCGCAAGCAAACAGAGCTGAGAGAGACAACGATAACGAGGACGTTATCGTTGGCGCAAAGGTGACGCCATGGTCGGACGCGGTGGGGAGAACTATCGAAGCGAGTGGAATGAGAGGTTTGCCAGGTTTATACCTCGTTTCGGTGAGACGAAGTGGAAGTTTGATTCGAGCGGTTGGGCCCGAATTCATCATTAATCAAGGCGACATTTTATACTTTACCGGATTGATTGAATCTCTCGGGAGCATATGTAGCGACCACGGCTTGACTGCGATGACGCACGAAGACGACGACCACGACGATTCATCGCCATCGGAAGTTTTGACTGCTGACGAAAATGTGGTGTCCATATCGAAGACTGCTTCCTCGGAAGCGATGAGAGAAATTCTCGATTTACAGGCATTGGCGCGGTCCCAAGCTATTGACGGGAGAGACAAAGCCGCGCATCTATACAGAGATGGTCGCGATACGTCCGATACCATAGGAGGCGCTGAAGCTTCCGTTTCAGCTGCGGAGATGAACGTAGCACTTGGCCCAGCTTTAGTTTCCGTGGAGAAAGACCCGGACGCATCCGAAGACGATCACACGCGAATGGTACTTGGAATCAGCGCAGCCGATAGACCTGGTTTATTACACGACATCTCCAAGAGTCTCAATCGTCTCAAAGTGCAATGTTTACACAGCGAAGCAAGCGCGGTTGGGGGACGCTCTGTCTCTATATGGAGAATAGTAGCGCTGGATCCTGATACGAAGAGAGAAGAGATTCGAGCTGTGGTGCAAGCGATGCTGGCGCCCACTGGCGCCCAAGCGCAAAAGGAACGAGGCCAAATGGTTATGAGATGCAAGGTGAAAAATGGATCGACGTTGGTGAATAAGTTTGTAAAAGACGTCGACTTTCGCGCGACATACGGTGGTGCCATCGTTGCTGTTCAAAGGAACGGACGCGCAACGAGTGGAAAGTTACGAGACGTTCGATTAGAAGCAAACGACGGTTTAGTCGTGCAGGTCAGACCAGATTCGCCTTTGGTGACGTTGCAACAAATAGCCAGGAACGCAGCTTTGAAGGCAAAGCAAGAAGGAGGGCGAGGAAGCGGCTCAAATAGTCGAAGAAGTAGCCACGATAACTTACTCAACTCTTCGGGACGAAACCGGAGCTCGAACGACTTACCGACGACAACGACGGCGGTTTTAGATGTCGAACGCGGAAATGAGGAAAACGAGGACGCCGAATACAACGAAGCGTTGAGGAACGAACTCACCGCGGTTGCCAACATGGAGATGAACGTCGAGGATTTAACCGGCTTAGATAGATGTAAAGTTGATTTTGATATTCCCTGGGAAGATGTCGCGCAGTTGGGCGAGGACGCCAAAGAGTTTTTGATCGGCGTACAAATTGAAGACACAGCGAGGCAATTCATTGGAAAGAGCGCGATTGAAGCCGGATTGAGAACATTGCCGAAACTTTTCCTCGTCTCTATCGAGCGCGGCGTGTACGATGCTAGCAATGTGTTACAAGAAGAGTTGACCATCGATGTTACGGAGCAATTACAGCCCGGTGACATCCTTTGGTACGCGGGATCGGCGGTCGCAGTTTCTTCCCTTCGAAAAATCCCAGGCTTGACGACGCTCGGCTCTGACCAAGCATCCAAACTATCGTCTTCAAATCAGGACCGAAGACTTGTTCAAGCCGTCGTCGCTAAAAACGGGCCTTTAGTTGGGAAAAGTATCAGAGATATGAAGTTTCGTACGCGTTACAACGCAGTTGTTTTAGCAGTTCATCGTGAAGGCCAAAGAGTCCATGCCAAAATGGGTGAGGTTGTGTTGCACGCTGGAGATGTGTTACTATTAGACGCAGGCCCAGATTTAGTTCGAGAAGGATTTGCTTTGGTTTCCATCTTAGAGGATTCAGCACCTCCGCGGCTCTCCCTGTTAGTACCGGCCATAACCTGCGCAGTGGCGATGATTGCTTTATATACATTTGGCGTGATGAGTTTACTAGTCGCCGCAATTTTCGCTTCTGGTGTCATGATTGCCTCGGGCGCGCTGTCTCAACAAGAAGCGCGAGATGCCATCAAATGGGACGTCATTATCACCATCGCCGCCGCGTTTGGTTTATCTAAAGCGCTGCAAAATTCCGGCGTGGCAAGTTTTATGGCCGAACAGCTCGTGAAGTTGGGAACGGCGACAAATACTGGAGAGATTGGCTTATTCGTTGGCGTCTACCTGGCGACGTTTTTGATATCCAACGTCGTCACGAATAACGCCGCCGCGGCTTTAATGTTTCCCATTGCCGCCGAAGCAGCTGCAGAAGCCAACATATCGTTACTCAAAATGTCCTACCTTCTCATGCTCGGCGCCTCGGCGTCGTTCATGTCGCCGTTTGGGTACCAGACGAACTTGATGGTCTACGGCCCTGGAGGATACGTGTTTAAAGATTTCTTAAATTTTGGTTTCCCGATGCAACTCGTGCAGTTAGTCGTGTCTGTTGCCGCAATCGCCGCGGATGATTTATGGTGGCTTTTATGGATTGCCTTAGGTGGAATCTTGTTCGTCGTTTCGTTGGCGAAAGTTTACGGCATATCAAACGGGATGAAGATATGGAAGAAAAACAATTAAGAAGAAGAAGAAGAAAAGGTATTTACTAGCAGTAGTAGTGAGTAGTAGTATATTAGGTAGTATAATGTACAAATCTAGAAAGTAAGCTCCGCAGAAAACAGCATCATATTCATCGCATATTCATCACATATTCATCATGCCTTTCTCTCTCTTTCCTTTTTTTTTATTGTTACATGCGTTAATTACACACGCAAGAAGAGATAGTTTTGTATCTCATCTCATGCTGCTCCACGCCACGGACGCGTTCACTCTCCGCCGCTCGATATCCGAAGATTCCACTCCTTCTCCGCGAACGCTGCTGCTCGGTCCATCGTTTTGGTGGTGGTGGCGTCGTAAAACCGTCGCCTCCTCGGCTTTTTCTTCTCCCGCACTATTTCGTTCCTCCTTCCCTCCTTTGTGCTGACTGGACGATAAAACGTGACTGGACACCCATCTCGAGGTGGGCACGAGCGCGCTCTCTCCACTCTTCATGGTTTGGATAAACCCGTACGCAAACCCGCCAAAAATGGACACTTTGGCCAAGTTTTGCGTGTTTCGCAAAATCGCGTTGGAAATGTTCGTTATTATCATTCTTCTTCTCCTTTTAGTGGTATAACAAATGTACAGTCACTTCTGTAAAAGCGTGCTGTGAGGGCACGGTCCGTAAATTCTTTCGATTCCGAAAAGTGCGCTAAACGCGCGCGCTAAAGAAGCAAAGTTTGTATCGAGTATGAGTAATACACCAAAGAAAAACAAAGACAGAAAGTATTCTTCCGTCCTTTTCGAGCGAGAAATGCGCGTATTTCTCTTCGCGCAAGTGTTGTATGAAAAGCGTTTAATAAGCGCGTTTCTGTGGAAACAGTTGAGTTTTTGCGATATTTTTCTCTTTTGCGCTTAGGGTTTAAGGTTTGAGAAAAAAATCGTGGTTTTTCTTTCTCGAGGAAAAAAGCCCGCCAACTTCTCCTCCAAAGTTGAACCACCACTCCTCCGCGTGGCGCTTGGAAATAGAGAGAGCAGTACTCCTACTACTGTCGAGCGCAAGGCGCGTGTTAGTATTAAACGGATAATATACAACGCGCACGAGGAGGCTAGGCGAAAACTTTTATTATTATAAACGTGTGGTGGTGGCATCCAGTGAGAGAAGAAGACGAAGAAGAGAGACGACGGCTGTTTGAAATCTAGAGCAAAAAAAAAAAGATGTCCGTGACGACGACGACGAGGATGGACAAAGAGAGCAGAAAGAGAACCACGAGCGGGACGACGACGACGACGGTTTCGTCCGCCGCCAGTCTTTTGAAAGGTACGCGTCTCTTTTTCTTCTCTCTGTAACTCTTCTGAGTTTGAGCGCAGTCGTAGTACTAAATCTGCTGATTTTAAAAACTTCGACACATTTGACTTTTCCCCACCGCTGACTTTTCTCTCTTATTATTAAAACAGAAACGGATGTCGAAATGATGCTTCAAACGCCGTTGCGCCCGAACTCAAAGTTAAAGATGGAAGAATATTTCTTACACTGGGTCCACGAGGCGAACAATCGGATCGCGGTACGTTTACGCTTTTTCTCTCTTTGCCGAGTCGCTTTTAAAAATCATCGGATCGAGACGACTCTTCTCGTTTTCTTCGCCTGATATTTTTCAAAAACGCTCTCAATATTTCAACAACGTCTCACATTTCTTCTCTTCTTCTCTGTTTTTTTCTGTGATGCAGATATCGAACGCGTTTCTTCGCGAGGAAGAAGAAGCGGCGAATGCGACGTCGTCGTCGTCGTCGATTCCGTTTGGTTCGCCGGTTCGAAACAAAAACAATACCAACCTCGCGCCGCCGAAGTCGCCGACGAGGAGTAGTTTTTATACCAAGTCGAGCGTTACGGCAGCGTCGCCGCCAAAGTCGCCGATTAAATCGCCCGGGTCGATGTTGTCGCCGACGAGAGAGAGTAAAAAGAAGCAGTTGAAGTTTGGTGAGGGTTTATCGACGTCGTCGTTTTCTTCGCGCGACGAGGAGAAGAGGAACGACTCGGAGCTGCCGATTCTTGATATCCCAGAGAGCGACGATAGCGAAGATTTTAGCGTGAGAACAATCACGAGTTCCGTGCAACAGTTAGCTTTGGAGGCAGAGAAGGAGAACGTAGTGGAGAAGCAACAGCAACATCAAAAGTCCTCACCGTTGATTTTGGAGAATAAGACGCCGTTTGCAAAACAGCAACAAGGTTTGAGTCCAAGCCGAGGTGGACAAAGAAACGGCGCGTTGAGTTCTCATTCGTCTGCATCCTCGTCGTCATTATCGTCCGCGATTTCGCCTTCGCCGAACTATTTGATTCCTCAGTTCTTCTTCCCGAACAAGAAGTGGATTCCAGAGATCAAATCGGCAAAGATTATGGAAAAATTTACGCAAAAGTTCAACGACGTCTTGCATAACGAAACGCCGGGCGTTTTGAGCAAAGAAGCGTTTTCGAGTTTGGTGAGAGAATTCATCGGCATTCCGAGTTATTTTGGCCCGTTGATTATGAAACGCGCGACGGATATGTGCAGTAGTAAAGTAGAGGATGGTCCGACATCGTCGGTATCGTCTACAAAATCAGCGAATACGACGGAAATGAAGGATTTTGAAGATGACTTTGGAGAAGAGGATTCGGAAGACGTGACTCAAATCAAAAGAGATGACTTCTTGCGCTTTTGGAAGAAAACATTGTCGAGATATAACGACGAGACGGAAATGATTTACAACATCTTGAAAGATCCGAAGCAAAAAGGCGATTTCGTCTCGCAAAACGATTTCAGATCAGTTATTCGAGCGTTGCTCGATACTCATCCGGGATTAGAGTTTTTGAAGCACACGGCGGAGTTTCAAGATCGATATTTAGAAACCGTCATATATAGAATCTTTTACACGGTAAATAAAGATTGGAACGGTCGAATGACGTTGAGAGAGTTGAAGAAATCCGATTTGATCAGCGCGTTTAAACAGTGCGAAGTCGAAGAGGATATCAACAAAGTCTTGAGATTTTTCAGCTACGAGCACTTTTACGTGATTTATTGCAAATTCTGGGAGCTCGATACCGACCACGATTTCTTAATCGACCGAGACGATTTGTTGCGATACGGGAACCACGCTTTGACGTATAAAATCGTCGATCGCGTTTTATCGGAAAGCGTGAAGCCATTCACTTCCGGCGTTCCTGGTAAAATGGGATACGAAGATTTCGTTTGGTTCGTCCTATCCGAAGAGTACAAATCTCAAGACTTGTCCATTAAATATTGGTTCAAGTGCGTGGACATCGATAACGACGGGTTCTTATCTAGCGGTGATTTAGCGTATTTTTACGAGGAGCAATTGCAACGAATGGAGTGCTTGGCTCAAGAACCAGTGTTCTTCGAGGATATCGTGTGCCAATTGACGGATATGATAAAACCAAAGATTGAAGGTTTCATCACTTTAGAGGACATGGTGCGCTCGTTGCCCATGAGTGGGAACACGTTCAACGTCTTGTTCAATCTGAACAAATTCATCTTATTCGAAACCCGAGATCCGTTTACTATTCGTCAAGAGCGAGAAGAGAAACACTTAACCGAGTGGGATCGATTTGCACGAGTGGAATACATGCGTTTATCTCAAGAAGACGACGAAATAATGTCCGAAGCCGACGACGTGGAGAACTTGTCCTCGTTCGCGGTGAGCATGAACGAGGACGAGGACGAGGATACTAATAATAATAGCAGTAACAACAGTAGTGATAGTAGTAGGAGTAGTAGGAGTAGTGGTGGTGGAAAAACGAACACTTCATCTGCCTGGGACGACGACGACGATGATGATGATGATGAAGAGTATTAGTTTTCCGTCAAACACGAAGAGAGAGTTTGTATTTTTTTAGTACTCGTTAGAAATTTGTTGTAATAAGAGAGACTTGGCACAAGACCATCCATCTCTCTTTCGCCTTTCTCTACGCTCCCGTTCGAGATTACGAGATGAGATTTTTTCCAACACTCTTGCGTTATCGCCAGAAAATTTCCAAAGAGACGCTTTTTATTATTTAAAGACACACTCGACGACACACGCAACCTTCACGGGTTCTATTTTCACATCTACACACACACACACCATGCACGCTGCTACCGCACGCGCGCGCGCCCCGGTTGTTGGGTTATGCGCGAGGTACGTTTTCGTTTAAGCGCTTCGAAAAATTTCATGAGAGAGAAGAAAATGTGTCTGACTCACGAGTTTTTGGACCCCTTCGTCTCTCGCGTCGCTTCCGAATGTTTTTTTTTCTTTCCTCTTTTCCTCTCTCTCTTACTCTCTCTCGTCGTTGTCGATCTCGACGATGATGATGATCGTCGTCCTCGCTCGAACAACGCGAAAGATCTTCGCATTGGGTGGTCACCCGCCCGATCATCGAGTCGATGATCGATTTTGTGAGAGTGCGATCTTCAAAGAGGAGAGAGTAAAAGAGAGAGTTAAAGGTCGTGTCTCGCGTGTCGTTTCCTCGTCGAAAAAAAGAAATTTGTTCTCTTTCTCGCCTGAAAATGTTCGATTTTTTCGACGTGTCGAACGCTCGAGGGAGAGAAAGAGGTGCCTCTTTCTTTGAGATAAGACGAAAAAAAGAGGGCCCTAACAGCTGAAGAAGGAGAAAAAAAAATACCAACAGCTCATAATACTGACATCATCGATCGCTCTCTTTTAAATTAATCTGCAAAAACAATAATAACAAACAGAACGACATCGACGTCGAAAACGACCCGCAGAGCGAGCGTTGTCGTCACGCGCGCTTCGGCGACGGACGAAGCGAAGAAAGTCGTCCCGAAAGTTATCATCGATAACTTGTCGGACCCGTTGGCGACTATCCTCGAGATTGAGTTTGGAGACAAACTCGGGGAGCTCGCGGATACCTGCGAAGCGATTAGAAATTTGGGTTTGGATATTTCCCGAGCGGAAATTACGGAAAGCAACCAAAACCGCTTCTACGTGACGGACCACCAAAGTTCGGAGAAGATTACGGCGTCGGCGAGATTGGAGGATTTGAGACAAACGGTGTTGACGACTATGTGCTATTATCACCCGGAAGCGCAAGAGTTTGTGCAGCAAACAGCGAGAAACTCAAAGCCGTACGAAGTGGCAGACGATGCGGAAACCGAATACGTGACTCCGACGAAGAAGAAGAGACAAATTGTGCCGACGAGAATCACGGTGACCTCCGTCTCCAACGGGACCAAGTCCAAGTTGTTGATTGAAACTACGGACAGACCGGGGTTGTTGTCTGAGATTGTTCGCGTGTTGAAGGATTTGAATTTGAACGTCGTCCAAGCGGAAATCGACACGATTGGTGCCGCGGCTGTGGATACCATGTTGTGCACGTACCACGGTAAGGCGTTGAACGACAATATGGAGCAGTTGGTGGTGAACACGTTGCAATACTATCTCGGTCGTTTGGACAGAGACGAAAGTTATTAAGAAGAAAAAGAGAATAATAAAAGTGTTGCTGCGCGAAAATCATCATCAAAAACAACAAATAGAATAGCTAAAAGTGAGAGAGGGAGAGAGAGAGGAGAAGAAGCGCGCGCGTATATGCGTGGAGATTAACAGAAAGAGGTGAGAAAGAGAGCGCGTTTTTGACGGAAGAGATAAGAACGCGCTCCGCGAGAGGAGAGTAAAAGAGAAAGAGATGGGAAGAGAGAGAAAGAGAGAGAGAGTTTCGAAAGATATATAAAGCTTTGTTATAAATGAAAATTGTCCAAAACATCAAAACGTATTGATTGAATTGACTTCACGTTTGCGCTTCTGATGAAGTACATACGCGCACATAGTATCACTTCTCTTCTTTGCTTGAGTTTCTCGCTTGAAATTAACGGCATAAAAAAATCATCAAGAGAAAGAGACGAGCGCGTTTGGTGAGCGTCTCTTTTCTCTCTCTCTGCTCTTCTTTTCTCGGACAGAGAGATGTTTCATTCGGCGCTGCTGCTGCGCGGTACGTCGGCGGCGGCAACGACGACGTCGTCGTCGTCGTCGTCGTCGTCTCAACATCAAAATGCGTCCTCGCCGTTGATAGGAATGGGCTTCTCTCGGCCTTCTCACGCGAAGAACGCTTGTGTGCTCGCCGGGGTGTCTTCGTCTTCGTCTTCGAGAACACTAACGAGATCATCATCGAGTACTACCAACATAGGACTCACGCGAACGGAAAGACGGCAGAACACGACGAGGGCGATGTCCTCTTCGCACGCTTCTTCTTCGTCGTCGTCTGAATCGTTTCGTTTCCAACCTGCACGACGTACCCAGAATGGGGGAGTGTGCGTGAGTCATCATCATCATCGTCTGCGTCGTTTCCGGTTTGTTTTAGGCGCGGAAGACTTTGTCGACGACGGGAGAAAAGGAAGGAACGCATCGTTGGATTTGAGAGCAACGCGTTGCCATCTCCTGGGAACGTTTAGGACGCGCGCGATACGCGATTCCTCCTCTTCCGGTGGTGGTAGTACAGAAGAAGGAGATGAGAAGAAGAGAAAAACGAGTGAAAATAGCAACGACGAAAGTCCACGAGGAGGAAGAAGAAAACCGTACGCAGAGGAAAAGAAGGAGGTCAGCGCGAGAAGGTACGTGCAGCGACGAGTAGAATCGAGCGGGGCGTACGGGGATATTTCGAACGAGCGATTGCCGCGGAAAATTTCGCCATCATCGTCGTCGTCGTCGTCCACTCGGCAGAAAAGCTCGAGTCAACCACCGCCGAATAAAAAAATCGCGGACACTCGTGACGAAATAAAGGAGAAAAGAAGAAAAACTGGCAGACTGAATAACAAAAAAGAAACGAGAAAATCTATAATAGATAAAAACGAGAAGCTAAAACTGAAACCAAACGTGAAAGCGTTGCTGAATTTCATCAACGGTAACGTTCACAAATTTAGCGTGGTGAACTGCGCGACGGCTGCTCACAAATGTGGGACTTTTGTTCGCGATAGCAAATATCTTCGAAAATCTAGCGACAAAAAACCGATTTCGTTAACAGAAGTAAATCCAAACTCGAGAAGTTTAGTGGAGAAAGGTGGCGACGAAGGCGAGGACGAGTTTGCAACGAACGAAACCCTCATCCGCACGTGCCAGAACATTTTGGCGAACAAACACTTTCAAAAGTTGATTCGGCGTATTGAAGAGTTGCTACCGAGATCGAACGATCCAAACGACTTGAGAGAACTTGCACTCGAGTACGGAACGCCTTCGAGCCGCGAATACTCGAATCTACTTTGGGGGCTAGCGCACTGCGGCGTGCAAACTCGGTTGCAGGCAAACGAATTTACCACACTTTTGTTGCGACAGTACATAAACTGCGCAAAAGAGAACAATTACGCGAAATTTGCCGCACAAAACGTTTCGAACGTGCTTTGGGCATTCACGATCATGAGCCCTTCGGGTAAATACGAAGATGCTGTCGACGATGAAAAGGTGCTTTATTTTGAACGCGATGATCATAACGTGGAAGACTTGTTTTCGGGTATTCCTCCGGAGCAAGTTCCGCAGAGTATCAGAGCTGAGTTTTTGGATGCCATCGAAAGATTGAACTTGAACGTCATGGAAGGCTACGTTCCCCAAGGTGTCGCCAACTGTCTGTGGTCGTACGGCACACTTGGTTATAAGCTTCGGCCGGAAACTGAAGCAGCGTTTAGAAAAGGTATAGCGATGCATTTAGGGCAACCTCGCACGACTTCAGCGTATGGTTTTGGTGCTGGAAACTTTAAGACGCAAGAAACTTCCAATATTTTGTGGGCGTGTGCGCAACTCAGATTTGACATGGGAAAAGATCTTGCGAGCATGTTCCTTCACAGCATGACAGAGAACCTATTCAACGATCCAAGAGTGTGGTCGGTTCAGTCGCTCACGAATATACTCTGGGCTCTCGCAACGTTAAGAGAGCAAGGCCTCGGTGAAGTTTACACACTACCGCACGGTTTACTCAAGCGAATCGAAGATATGATCGAACCAAAAATTGAGACGATGTTTATTCAAGGCATTTCAAATACTCTTTGGGCCTACGCTTGCTTGGAATACGAACCAGACCACGAGTTTTTACGACGAATGACTAGCAGATGGGACGATGATTTACATAACCGCTCGACGGTGGAAAATTGCAACGCATTCTGGGCGTACACAAAGTTTAGAAATTTTCGACCGAGTCAGAAATTTGTGGATTATCTCGCGGGACTACAAACGCGATGTACTATGGTAAAAGAAAAGTGGAACGCAGACGATACATCCGAGTCCACGAAATTCAAAAATGAATACACAGAGGATACGCTTACGATCATGGTATTCGTGAATACATTCTACGGAATGGCGGAAATTGGTGCCTATCCGAACGACAAAGGAAGGTACTTCGAACACGTGTTGAGCGAAATGACCGAATGGCTTAAAGTGACGTACGATCCACACCAGAAGAATAAAAATTGCACGCAACCAATTGTCAATTACATGCGAAGCTTGGCGCTCTTAACGTATTTACCAAACGATGATTTCGTGGAAATAATGAGTAAAAGAGCAAAAATGGAAGCCGAAAATGACCAATTTACAGTCCAGGGGATCTCGCAAATGTTATGGTCGTGGTCGATTTTAGGTTTAAATATTCCGCAAGACGTGGTGTATGCACTCATGCAAGCGATGATACGGCAGATGGATCAAGCCACCACCCAATCGTTAACGACTTGTATTTGGGCAGTTGCAAATATGGGATTTATCGAGGAAAAAGATATCTTTGATGTGTTTCGTAAAAAGATAGCGACGATTGACATTGAACAGTTTAACAAATATTCCGATAAGGATCATCCTTATCGTTTCGTGACGGGAGGAGGGAGCAAGGGGGAAATGTCCTTAAATCAAATTTATCAGGCTCATTTTGCGTACGAGATCCTTTCCCCGTTCGGGAAATTAATATACCCGGAGTTGGAAAGCGAGGCGAAGAAGAGTTGGATGGAAGTCACGAGAACGTGCGTGACGATTTCTGGGTTTCATCAAGAAGTCTCTTCGACACTGTCGGAAATGGGTGTCCCTCACGAGCTCGAATTCCTCACCGAAGGTGGCTTGTATTCGTTAGATATTGCGTTGAAAGGTCGTAAAATTTGTATCGAAGCCGATGGGCCGACCCATTACTCGATAAACCGTCCAACTGTTCGGATCGGTGGCGATAACTTGAGAGAGGCTATCTTGACAAAGCAAGGATGGACGGTCATTCAAATACCGTGGTTCACTTGGCAGGCGGCACCAGAAAGAGACAGACGCGAGTACATAGCGAATCTTCTCTACGAGCACGCTGGTTTAACCATGAAGCAGTTGACTGCTGGAGCGCGAGAACAAGCGTCTCTGAGAGATTTGGGAGCGGACGTTTTCATGTCGGAACTCAACACCCCTGACACAAAGCCGTCGTCAACTACGTTCAGCCCGTATGGTATGGATTTCGAGAAACCTTCTTCTTCTTCTTCTTCTTCTTCTCCTTCTTCTTCTTCTCCTCCATCTTTCTCGCGTTCTTTGGCGTCTTCGGCTCCGGAACGGAAGAAAAGTGATCCAACAGGCGCGCTTCGTGCGACGACGAGTGGTCGTATCAAGAAACCGTCTACTTCTTCCTCCTCCCCCTCCTCTTCCTCCTCCTCCTCCTCTCGAGTGATACAACCAGTCGCTCCAGGTACTCGCCGAGTGTCTGCAAAGTCCCCTCGAAGAGTCGCATCATCAGTGACAAAGAATGCGTCATCCCTTTCCGATGCAGAATCTAAACGCTTAGCCGAAAAGTTGGGCTCTCGAAAAGTCGAAGCGCCAACCGACGAGGGCGGTTCTCCCAAGGCTCGAAAAGTCGTCAAGCGCGTAAAAAGAGTCGTTCCGTCCAAGGAGAACGACGCAGTAGCAGCAGCAGACGCGACGAAGATGAAAAAGATGAAAAAGAGCGAAGCGATCGAAGAGGAAGAGAAAGAGTAAAAAGAAATATTGAATAGTTTGAATAGTTTTGTTTGTTTTACTCGTATTGTTCTTCTTGCACATCCACACCAAATCATAAAATCCAAAAGGAAAAGAAGAAAAAAACACAAAAAGCTCGAAGCAACTTTTTTCTCTTCCTCCTTTTTTTTCCTTGAACAAGTACATTTCTTTACTTTTATCGGGGTGCTTTGTGTTGAGCGCGTAGAAATATCCCGAGTACCTCTCTCTAAAACGCAGACGTTGAATACTTTCGAACGCGTTTGAGTAAAGTTATCTTAGGAAGACGGTTCGCGAGACGCCCGTTTAGGCAGAAAAGAGAGTTTCATTTTTTTTTTCTCCTTTCGCGAAGAGAGAGAGCAAGCGCAAATTGCAAACACAGACAAAATTTTGTTCCCGGTGTTTTTGCAAATTCGCGTAACAGAAAACGTAAATCCAAACGAGGAAAGCGCCTCGAAGCGAGGGATAATTGCATCGAGAAAGAGTAGATTCTCGCGACAAAGTGTTCGATTGATATAGAAAAATGTCCGCCCCGTGGGCTAACGTCCTCAAGCAGTCCTCCGGCTCGCCGGCAAGTGCAGGAGACGAGAAAAAGAATTCGGGACAAGCTGCTCAAAATTCCGCTCATCAAACAAAACACAACCAAGAGCAACAAGGGACGAAAAAAGAGAAAGATGATAACAACATCGTCGGAGGACAAGCTGTCTCGCTGAGCGCAGCGGAAAGGAAACCAGAGGAAGAGAAGCAAAAAGAATCGGGTTCGAACGAAGGCCAATCGACCGCGACGACTGTTGGGAGCATGGCGGCTGCGGCCGTGACATCGTTCGCGTCCTTGTTCGGCGGCGGGAAGAAGAAAGTTGAGGATACGTTAAATGATACGATTGAAACAACGTCCTCGCAACAAGACAACAACAACAACAACAATTCCAACAACAACAATTCCAACAAAGCTTCCTCGGGGGGTTCGAACAATAACAATAACAATAAATCTTCGGGCAAAAAGAAGAAGAATAAAAATAACAACGATAGCAATAGCGCTAATAATAAAGACTCGTCCGAGAACAAGAAAGAAGGCGGAGATAAGAAGGAGAAACCGGTGAACTTAGTGCCGGCGGAAGCCCCTTCAAAACCGGCGTGGGGAGGAGCGAAACTCGGGGGAGGGACGCCCGGGTCGAGTCCGACTGCGGCGGTCGCGGAAACTGTGGTGTGGCCGTCATTAGGAGATGAAACCGCGGTGCCTACTGGCGCAGAGAGCGAGTTATTGAGAGCAGCAGCGGCGGAGAACGGAACGAAAGGCGCTTCAAACTCGAATTCGAAAAAGAATCAGAAATCAACCGAGGACGGCGCGAATGCGACGCCGAAAGATGCAAATAATAACAGCAACAGCGAAAATAGCGAAGCAAACAAAAACAAAAACAAAAACAAAAACAACCAAAGCAACACCAATAACAACAGCAATAACAATAACAATAATACCAATCCGAATGCGAACAGCAACAACAACACCAATAACAACAATCGACCGGCGAATGCGCCCGCGGGCGGAAGAACCGGCCCGGGCGGAAGAACCGGCCCAGGCAGAGGCGGCGGTGTGGATACGAACATTAAAGCCCGAGGACGAGGACGAACTGGAGGTGGTGGTAGACACAGTCGAAACGGTTCTGTAGGATCCATCGGGTCAGATCACAGCGGCGAATATGCATACGGTAGCGGGGGTAGAGGAAGAGGAGGAGGAGGCAGAGGAGGCGGCGACAACGATAACTCTGGTAGAGGAAGAGGCGGCAGAGGGCGAGGAAGTATTAACAACGGTGGAAGAGGATTTAACCAACAGCCATACAACGTTGGCTACATGCCCCAAGGGTATCCCTTGCGGGGAAGGGGTATGCCGCCGCAAAGTTATGGATATTATCCACAGAATATGGCAGCCCCGGTAGCGACTAGAGCTCAGGTTTTGGCGGCGTTGAAGCGACAAGTTGAATACTACTTCTCGGTCGATAACTTATGCCGCGACTTATTCCTTAGACAAAAAATGGACCCGACGGAAGGTTGGATTGCTCTCTCTGTGATTGGCGCCTTCAACAGAGTGCGCATGCTTACTCCTGATCCGACTGCGTTATCGGAAGCGTTGCAAGGGTCGACGGTGATTGAATTTAACGAGGCTAAGGATGCGATTCGAGTCGGTGGCGATCAATGGCGAAACTGGTTGTTATCTGCCGATGGATCAGCGAGCGTGCCGCAATCAGCAGATAGCAACGCGGCAGCAGTAGAATCTGCGACTTCAGCACCGACAAAGGCGGACGATTTCGAGATGGACGAAGACTTTGGCGATAACAATAACAACGAGTCCGACGACGAAAATACCGACGACGAATACGAAGAGGATGATATGAACGACGCTGATGTTGGCCGACTTATGATTGTCACTCAGAAGGGAGCCCGTCACGGTCCGGGAAGTACCGCGGGGAGTTCTGCAGCGAGACCGATTACTGGGTCAGGCGCGACGCCGGCAATGTCGACACCGGTGAAAAATTCTGTCACTGGCTCGTGGAAGAAAGATACGGCGAACTTTTTCCCTTCATCGCTTCCTAAAGATGGACAGTCGCAACGCGAAGACATTGGCTGGTTGATGGGTTCGTTTTCTCCAAAAATTGGCTCTCAAATGCATCAAGCTGCGCAGCAAAGAAGATCAGCAGACTCGCCTTCTCATGTGTCGCACGCTTTGTTAGAAGAGAATGGCTTTAAGCAGCAAAAGTATAAAGCTTTCCACGAGCGTTGCATCGAGGAACGTAAGCGAGTTGGTTGTGGTCAATCAGAAGAAATGAACACTTTGTTTCGATTTTGGAGTTACTTTTTGAGGCAAACTTTCAACGTGAAGATGTACAAAGAGTTCTGCCGCCTCGCGGAGGAAGACGCCCGAGCAAACCACCACTACGGGTTGCAATGCTTGTTCAGATTCTATTCCTACGGTTTAGAAGCACGTTTTCGAACTGCGATATATCGTGATTTTGAAGAGTATGCGTTAAGAGATTACGAAAGTGGATCGCTCTACGGCTTGGAAAAGTTTTGGGCTTTCCATTTTTACTACAAAGGCCCAGAGAAACCAACCATGAGAGACGACTTGAAAGAGATCATGGAAACCAAGTTCAAAACGTTGGAGGACTTTAAGAGAGAAAGAGCAAAGAAGAAAATTGAGGTGTGATGATGGCGATGAACGAGTAAAATACGCTTTAAGCCGCAGCACGAAAGAAAATAAACAAATAAAAAGAAAATAGACGACGATTAACGTACGTACAGTAAACTAAAGTAAAGGATAAATTTAGCTCTTTAGAGGCAGCTACTCCGGGGAATTATTGCCTCCGGAAAGATTAATATATTAACAACGTAATTATAAATATTGAAACAGATGAAAATCACCACAGTGTACGCACACTTTCTTATTATCTCAAGTTCGTCGTCGCGATGTTGTTCCTCTCGTGACACTATTTTACGAAGTGCCGAGAAAGCCAAAGATGGCGTCTCGAAGGTCGTCGTTAGCACTGAGCGCGTATAAAGCTACCACTGCACCGATTGGAACAACGAGACTCTCCAAATCGATGCTCTGTCTTTGATTGAGTAAACTCTTTCTCATTAGCAACGTGGTCACCTTCACGACTCTCGCTTTTCCGTCGCTCTGCATCTTCAACGCATTTTGATCTTTCAGCGTTTTCGCAACTCTATAGCCCATTTTTTTATACAACGAACGAGCTTTACTATTCGTGCTTTCTACAATTAAAGCGCACTCTTCGAAACCGTTATTCTTCGCCTCCTTTTCACACTCTCTCACCAACGCCTTGGCGTAGCCTTTCCCTCGAGCCTTTCGAGAGGTGGCCAGGTTTGCAATAATCGGTACCGTTATCGAAGACCCGAGCGCGAATCTATCAACGTCTTCCGGAACGTTTTCGTAGTCGTAATCGCCCAAATATCGTCGATACTCTACCCCAGCGCACGCCATCAAATCGCACGTCTCGTCGTCTCGCACGATGAACATCGCCCCTTTCTTCGCATTTGAGTATCTTTTGGATAAATCAGACGCCTGGGCGCGTTCTAAAGAGCCGATTTCTCGGTCGTCTGGATTCGATTTACCGTCGACGAAGAACGCGTCAACGAAGCACTCTGCAGCTTCGCGAAAATCACCTCCTCGAGCGCGTTCAATGTCTGCGTTTGCCAACGCCGCGTGGGTACATTTCTTTTTTCTTTGATGGACTTTCGGGTGACGTTTTTGTTCATCTCGAAGGCCAGAACGTCTTCCTCCTCTGCTCGATAAAGTGTGTTGAGTGCGATGAGAGGAAGAGGAAGAAGACGTCGATGGCGCACAGAAGAATCGAGATTGTGCGAGCATGTCGTCTTTATTATGTGTATTTGTGAGATGTGAGACCCGCCTCTTGCTCTCTTAAGTGAAGCTCCTCTTTGCAAATCTGTGAAGAAGAAGAAGAAAAAAAAAAGCACGAAATACTCGATTGAACTATTAAACCATCATCGCCTCTTCTCCTCTATTCTTATTATTGATTGCTTCTTTCTCGTCCTCCTCCTTTTCCCCTTCTTCCTCCTCTACATCTTTGCTGGCTACCATTCCCGGGAATAAATCTTTCATGTACACCGTTCTTCGCAAGGCGTTCGTAAAGCCTTCGTTGTATTTGTACTTGGTCACGCCAACTGTCGTCAAAGATTTTGGTTTGGTACTCGCGGCTATTCTGTGTTTGTTCCCGCCGGAAAAGCCAAGCTCGAGTCTCGCGTTGCTCGCTTTCTTCATCTCGTCGTACGCGGCAGACTGAGGCAGGTTTACGACGTTTTGATTCGTAAACTGCTTCTTTTCGACGCCTCGTTCGCCTCCTTTTTCTGGTGTGAATACGCCTTCGGGATTGTAGCTTCTCGCGCGTTCGCGGATTTCGTCCATGGTTACTTCTCGGGCGACCAATTCTCGGGCGTTAGGACCGAGCTCGCGTCGGTCGACGAGCTTTTCGTTTCTTAACTTGTCTCTTTCGTCGTTCAATGCGTTTCGTTGTGCGATCCATTCCTCGCGAGACATGCGAATCGCAGCACCATTAGCAGAGATTGGTTTCGACACCATTCCAGGAACTCCACATCCGTATTTTACGAGTTCGTCAATCGCCGGTTGCAGCTGTAAACCAGCACTGTACGTACTTCTATCGAATGAACCTTTTGACGATGTTTTCGCATACGTCAAACCGGCTGAACGCGTCACGTCGACTGCCCGTTTCAACACCTCCGACTCATTTTGCGACATGAAATCATACCCGGCAGCTCTGCCCACGTCGGGAGCTATTATCGTCAGAACGTATGGTAACACGTCAACTGAACTAGAATTGCGCATTGAAATAGATCGCGAATCGATCTTCGCTTTCTCCATCCATTCCTTCGTTATTTCTCTTTTCCTTTGCAATTCTCTCTCGGCGGTTTTGATTTTTGGAAACTCCACGGAATCCATGGTACTACAACCGCTCGCGCGATGGTGCACGGAAGCGATTTGACCGTAGAAATAATCCGTCGAGTTTGCTAGTTTTGAACTTTTAAAAA
>Ga0115566_10001464_pt1 | contig 20132 bp, 20 predicted proteins | sample COGITO_mtgs_1204_3_FD_87173 | JGI IMG/M metagenome (GOLD analysis project Ga0115566, IMG submission 87173) | Pelagic marine microbial communities from North Sea - COGITO_mtgs_120405 | ecosystem: Environmental > Aquatic > Marine > Epipelagic | place: Germany:Helgoland, sampling site Kabeltonne...
GTAAGCATCTGCCATAAATCCCGCGGAGCGTTCATCTCGTGCCATAACATGAGTAATTTCTTCTTCATGCATTTGGAGAGATTCATAAAACGAGACATTGGTGTCGCCAGGGACGCCGAACACCGTATCAACCCCATAGCCGATAAGCATTTTAACCAGTACATCTGCGCCGTTCATAGGGGCATCCTTAATAAATTTCGCCTTTGAAACGAAACTACAAATTCGCGGCTCTTCAAAATAGGCGCAGAATGTCGGGAATAGGTGCTGATCCCGTCGAAATGCAGGTCATGTTCTGCAAATATGCCATCTGTATGGTTCCAAGCAGACCAAGTCCGCCATTTGACGGATGGATTGCCCTGCTCTCCTGGTGGGCATCCAGCCGGCAAGAAGATTTTGATTTGTAAGAGGTCAGTGAATCCCATGTCAGGAATGTTGGCGCAGACCACGAGGTAAGGTCATTCGAAATCCACCGAGATTGGAGACGCCGAACGGCTGCTTCGACGACACGTGCCTCATCGCAGCATTAATCTTGCCGCAACTGCGAAGCAATGCTGCGCAAGCAATAGCTGCACCTGCACACGTCCGGTTTGTCCGCGATGCGGTCATCTGACCTCTTGAAATGCTGCGATCTCGACCAAGGTCCGCTATGCGGGCTGCGACTGCAGCATCCGAAGGCCATGCTCAAGGTCGGCTCTGGGCCGTCCTTGATATTAGCGGTGGCATTATGCAGGTAGAATGCTGCAACCGATCTAACGGCCGCAGAGAGCCCAGACTTCCGGATTACCGGATCGCAGCTAAAGTCCGCTTTCGGGAAGTGAAAACTCTTGTACCGGTGAACACGGCCGATACTGAACCTTGGCCAATTGGCAGTTCGCCGCAGTGCGATTTCCCTAAAGCGGACATAGCCCTACGACGCAGAGACTGTCTTATGTTAATAAATTACTATCCAATAGGTGAGCAATTTATCCCTGGACGCCAGAGTAGAACATGATTTCGACCACACACAATATCATTTCGCGTCGCCGAGCTGATGATCGAATAGTAATTCACCCAATGATCCTTACGTAGAATAGATGATCCATCTGCTTTCAGCAGACATGGTTGCCCTAATTGTACCTACTCAACCAAATTCTTTACATTAATCGAGCCTAGTATAGGATTTAAAGATATCTGGCTCCCAGAACGCCGATAGATGGCTGCCGTTTCATTCGGCGAGAACCCTGATGTCGGATCTCTGTCCCAAGATACGCCATTTCCAAAATAATGCCCATTGCGTTCGATATGGGAGACCCCTAGCAATGCCGCCATTGCAAGATCGTCCTCAACGCCCGGCCCTGGCTGCGTGCACAAATCTTCGGCTGAGATAAATGCCCCACGCCCCTGCATTTTGACACGAGCCGCATTCAATATTGCCCGAAAGACACCCTTGCAGGATTTAATTGATGTCCCTTTATACCCCAAATTCAGTGCCGCCGGGAACGCCCCAACAGAATCGTCGGATTCATCAATTTCTACATCAACAGCATCGGCAAGTTTTCCCAGTGGCGTCTGCAAGGCCACATCTCGCGCCAGCGGCTGCTCGAGGTAGGTAATCGCCGACACAAGCCGTTTAAGTCTGGGTTCTTCCGAAAGGATATGCCATGCGGACAGCGCATGCTCGGCACTTTCAAATTGCTCGTTCCCGTCTAGGGTGCACAGATATCTCGGAATTGGTTCAAGCACCTCGGCGATTTGAATGAGGCGTTCCGCGTCATAGCCAATGTCACCAGAAAGCTTAAGTTTGAAGGCGCTTAGCCCATGAAACTTTATGGCCGCTTCAAGGCTGACCGGAAGATCATCTTTAGGGGTATCTGTCAGCGCGACACCCTGATCACGTAACGGATCGAGACCGCCGACCGTGTGCCGGATCGCGAGGTGCTGACGGGGCTTGAGCTGAAGGAGAAATGCACCAAGGTCGACGTCAGCGAGGTCAGGCGCAGTGGATGTATCAAGGCCCATAAAGTTTAATCGAAATAATTCAATTCGAGACACATTAAGCAAGTTGCGTAGCGCAGAAAGAACTGCTTTGTCGAGCTGAGCGTTGCCAAAGGCTGCGATAAGGCCTGAGAGTCCTTGACGAGCACAATCGACGATGTGCGCAGCATCGTTAGCCGCATGAAGTTCAAATGCAGTGGCAAAGTCAGTATCGAGGTAGCGAGCCGCTGCCATCCTGACAGAATGCCGGAGCTGCGCAACATTTTCAGCGTTTGTCAGGTTTGGTGATTTATCGAACCATTTCGGGGCCATAACTTCGGCAGCGAAACCGTCAGCCTCGCGTCCTTGCGTGTCTTGAATCCGTATGGTCACGCGCGCTTCGACCGCATGATGCAAGGTCACGGCCCCGTACCGGAAAGGGAGACGGAGGCCAATTGGGGCCTCCGTCAGGTCAAACGCGATGACCTTTATGCGTGGTGCTATCATTGCTCGGGATAAGCGATGCTGTCATCGATATATGCATTAGTATATGCTGATTGTGCGTCAAATTCCTCAAGCTCGTAGGCCTCCTGAACAACAACAAAATCTGCGGCAATGCGATCCATGTTCCACGCACCCAATGGTTCGCTACCATCGCCTGGCATCACCCGCTGCGCATATTCAAGCTGAAGCGCCGCATCCGATTGCTTCATACTCACCGCTGAAGCCAACGCCTCTGCACAGGGTTCGGGTGTCTCAAAACATGCAGCGAACGCACGTTGAGTGACCTGCACAAAGCTGCGCAGTGTTTCTTCCTTGGCATCGATCGTGTCCTGCGAAGCAAAGTATGCAAGCGAGTATGTGTTCATCCCATTGTCGCGTAACAACGCAAAACCCAGATCATCGCCAAAGATATTCTCATAGATGAAGTGGACAGAATAGAAATGCGTGGTGGCATCAATGGCACCCGATTGGAGCGCCGCGATTTTTCCGGTGGGCTGAAGGTTGACCCAAGTCACCGAATCCGGGTCCAGCCCCATTGCACGTGCCGCAGGCACCCACATTTGCCGGGTTGCATCAAACGCCGGCGCACCGAGGCTTCGCCCCGCAAGGTCGGCAACGGTTTCGATCCCCGACGATTTCCGCCAGTAGATACCCGCAGCATTGTCGTTGTAGGCGACCATCACACCTGTGAAGTTCGACCCTTTGGCCTGAAACTGGAGCGCTGTGGGGGTATCAATAATCGCAACTTCGGCCTGGCCAACATCCAGCGCGGTAGCCGCAGCGCCAGAGCCTGATCCCTGCCGGATTTCCAACTCAACACCGGCGTCCGCAAACCAGCCTTCCTGCAGGGCATAATAGAGTGGGGCGTGATCGCCGCCCGCAGTCCAGTTGAGTTGTAGGCTTAGGCCCTCTGCCGATGCAGCGCCTGCTAGGGTCGATACCGCAAATGCGGCCGTTGTTAGGAATTTCATGTCAGTTCTCCTCCGTTAAATTTGACTGCGCGGCTGTTATCGAAGGCCAAGCAGGTGGTAGATTTCGCGTGTATATGCGCCGAATTCCTCAGTAGTCTTGACATCAAGCGTGCGTGGTTCAGGCAAATTGATATCAAAATGGGCGGCCATCCTTGCTGGTCCAGCCGTCATAACTGCGACTTGTGAACCAAGGAAAACAGCTTCTTGGATGCCGTGTGTTACAAACAAGATCGTCTTCTCGCTTTCTTTCCAGATGCGCAGTAGTTCCAGATTCATGCGTTCCCGCGTCAGCGCATCAAGCGCCCCAAATGGTTCATCCATCAAGATAAGCTTGGGATCATGCACCAGCGAACGGGCAATCGCCGCACGCTGTTGCATTCCGCCAGACAATTGCTGTGGATATGCATTCGCAAACTTCCCGATCCCAACCATCTCAAGGAGATCAAGTGCGCGTTCTTTGCTCTCTTTGCGCGGCAAGCCGAGAATTTCGGCGGGAAGCATGACGTTGTCAACAACCGTCCGCCACTTGAGCAACAGAGCTTTCTGAAAGACCATTCCCACGTCCCGGCCAGGGGTAAACGGACTATCGAGGTTGCCAATCTCGACCGTGCCATCGGTCGCGTCATGCAATCCGGCGACCACATTCATGATCGTAGATTTACCACATCCTGACGGGCCGACGATGGCGACCAATTCGCCTTCGCTAATGTCAAGCGTTACATCTTGAACCGCGAGAAAGCCGTCCGTTTCAGAGCCGTACCGCTTGGAGACTCCCTCAAGGCGAATGAATGGCGTGCTCATTGGGTGATCCCTTTCCGGGTAATAAACACCCACTCCAAGGCAACAACTGCGCCATAAAGGGCAATGCCAATCAATGTGATGAACAACAAAGCCATCATCATTGCAGAAGTGTTAAGTGCGTTCTGCTGGGCGAGCAGGAAATACCCGAGGCCCTTTTCAGAGGCGATAAATTCGCCGACGATGGCACCTGCGACCGCGAGTACTGCCGCAACTTTCATTCCTGAAAACAGGTAGGGCAACGAACCCGGCAGCTGGATTTTCGTGAATATCTGCCAGCGGTTGGCCTTCAAGGACTTCACGAGGGAGATTAGGTCCGGTTCGACCTCGATCAAGCCGCGATGCGTTGTAAGCACGATCGGAAAAAAGCAAATCGTGAAGGCGATGATCATGTTTGGAACCAATCCATACCCAAGCCAGACAATGAACAACGGGGCCATTGCAACCTTTGGCACCATGTTGATCGTCACAAGGAGAGGCATGAGCCCGGCGTTCACCACAGGTGCCCAAACAAACAGTACGGCAAGTGCGACCCCGACAATAACGGCAAGCACATAGCCACCGACGATTTCCAACGTCGTTGCCCAAATATGCATGCTCCAATTGTAGGACGGCTCGAACAACTCGTTGATTGTCTCAATCGGCGACGGAAGGATATAGGACGGCAGGTCCGTGAGCATCGTTGCCAATTGCCAGACGGCAACAAATGCAACATGTGAAAGGATGCCGTAGATAATGAGTCGAGTGCGTGACATACCTCAAAACCGCCCTGATCTGACTTGGAATTTCGATGGCTTCCCGAGGGTCGACTTGCCGGTTCGTACCCAGTCGGCGCACCACTGGATCATTGGGTCCATCGGGACGACCGGATTGCCGAATATGCCGTTGGCACGATCGCAATTGACCAATAGGCAATGATCGGACTCAGCGCCTTCGAACTTTGGCTCTTTGCCAAAAATGGCACCAAACCGGTTTGCCAGCAGCCGAACCGATGCCGTTTCGGGCCCGCCAACATTGATCGGCGTCGCTGGCGTATCGCAATGGGCCAGCATCCTGAGAAACTGGGCGTTCGCATCGCCCTGCCACATGATATTGACGTGTCCGGTATCCAGCGGCACCGGTTTTTCATTCCAGACCCAATCCGCAATCTCTTGCATCACGCCATAACGCGGGTCGATTGCGTAAACGAAGCGCATGATGCGCCCGGGTGTATCGTGCATCCGGCTGTAGTACTGAAACGTGCGCTCGCGGCCGACGACAGAATTGGCATATTCACCAGGCCTGGCCATCGGTGGGCATGTTTCGTCCACGCCTCCGTGCAAGGGGTTCGACCACGGGTAAACGTGGATCGTGGAAAAAGAAACGATACGGCTGTCGCGAAACGCTTCAGCCGTGACTGCCGGTGCGATAGTGTTCATCGCCCACAAGAAATCCTCGCGTCCACCGGCATCGAATTTCAGGCCGGCCATATAGATGATATTGGGGATCTTCGGCAGTGCGTTGACGGCGTCGCGATCCAGCAGATCACAGGCAATCGTTTCAATGCCCCATGCGTTCAGGCGTTCCTGAACGCCCTCCTCAGAAAAGCGGCTCACGCCGATAACACGTTTGTCGGGCGCCGCACGTTTAGCCATCCGCGCCATCGTCACGCCAATTTTCCCGCCAACGCCAAGGATCATGATATCGCCCTCGAGGGCATTGAGATCGTCAATGACACCTTGCGTAGGCAGGGACATGAAATCCTCAAGGTGTTCAACATCCCGAAACGTGTCCGGCAGCATGCCGTGTTCCAATAAACTGGTCATCTTCTTTCCTTCAAAGCTATCAGGCTGAGGCGGGGACAGTGCCCGCGAGCCAACGGTTCAAATTTTCTGTGACATATGCATCGTCCGTCATTTCGGGATAAGCAGCGATCACGCGGTCGATCTCTTCCAATTGGCCCGGGCTAAGTGTTTCGTCGGGGTTCAGGCAGATTGTGCTGTCTGCCAACCCTTGCCTGCGCAAAACTTCAAGGCAGCCGGGGATGCATCCTGCAAGGTTGTTTCGCGCATCGTAAACTGCGGCATTGCAATCGGTGACGATACTATCGAGCGCGAGCAAGTCTTCGGGGATGTCGGCCCCGTCAGGAAGCGCGTGAATGCGCGCAAGCAATTCAACCGCGGGCTTGACCCAAACCGACCAGTGGCCGAGCAAACCGCCCCGAATGCGAAGCCGGTCTTCATGGCCATCGGGCGCGCGCATGACAAATGGCTGCAACAGATCTAGCACAATGTGATCGTCATTTCCTGTGTAAAGCGTCACACGATCAGCCGCGTTCACGTCGTACACAGCGCGAACAATCTCAAGCGTGCGGTAGCGATCAAACGGGGCCATCTTAATTGCGATAACGTTGTCGATTTGTGCAAAAGACCGCCAAAAATCATAAGACAAATGAAACCCGCCGACTGCGGGAAGCAACGCAAAGCCGATCACTGGCATCTCTGCTGCCACTTTACGGCAATGGTCCAGTATTCGGTCTTCCGGTTGGCCTTTCAGGCGCGCCAAATTCAATAGCACGGCGTGATACCCAAGGTCGCGCGCTGTCTGCGCTTCGGATACAGCCTGTGCCGTTTCGCCGGTCACGCCAGCGATAAGTAGCCGATCATTTCCTGCGGCCCTGACTTCTTCGGCAGCAATCCGCAGAATCGGTTCATACAAACCCACATCGCGGATCGCGAATTGTGTTGTGTGCACACCAACTGCAACGCCGTCTGCGCCAGCGTCCATATAATACCGTGTAACCGCCCTCTGGCGGCGTTCATCAAGTTCACGACCCTGCGTCAGCAACAAGGGGTGCGCGGGAATTGCTGCCCCGCGACGGAGGCGTGCCATGGCACCTGCGGGAATCTCTTGGGCTTTCATTTTGCTGCCTTTCTGAGCAAAGGTACAAAGTGCGCCGTGTCCATGCGTGGCAGTGGATCGGCGATGCGGACGGGGGGGAAATCCATCAGGTCCAAAACATCCCTTTGAAGGTCAATACCGGGCGCGATCTCTATAAGCTCAAGCCCATCAGCTGTTACGTTGAACACCGCGCGTTCGGTCACGATCATCGCGGCTTGAGCGCGATTGCGCACCCCGTCAGCGACACGATACGTGATGGACGCTGCTTCTTTAACGAATTTCCGCACTTTGCCTTCTCGTTCGATGACAAGCCGGCCATCCTCGACATTGGCGCGCAATCCGCCTGTTGTGAACGTACCCGCAAAGATCAGCCGTTGCGCATTCTGTGCAATATCAATGAAGCCACCGGCCCCTGGGTTGGCCGACCCGAACTTTGAGACATTCACCACACTGTTCGCATCAAATTCAGCAAACGACAGCGCCGTGAACGGACAAAGCCCGCCATCAATCGCATCAAACTGTGTGACACCATCAAGAATGGCATCCGGATTCATATTTGCTGAAAACTGCCAGCCCGGCATGACAATGCCACCATAGGATCCGTGCTCGGTTGTACCGGGCCAGTCTCTCACGGTCTCGGAATCAAAGATACCTTGCTCGGCCATTACAAGCGGCACATCCGTTGCGGCCCCAAACCCGAAAATCGAAAGCTCGTTTGGACGCACCTCGGGGACGATCCGGTTCGCAATGATCCGGTCGACAGAAAACGGCGGTGCCGACAACTTGGAAACATCGACGCGACGGCCAGAAAAATACGCAGGTTCGTATGGTGTATTTGTCGTCATAGGCATGTCAGGGGCTTCAACCACTGCGTCCACATAGACTCCTGGAAGTTGAACCGCCGATGCTGCTCGCTCGCCACGCTTCACGATACGGCGCACTTGCGCAATGACGCGCCCACCGCTTGCTTTGGCCGCAAGTGCCAGAGCGATGTTTGACGTCGTCAATGGCTCGTCTTCCCAAGATAGGTTACCGTCTTCGTCAGCCGATGAGGCGCGTAAGATTGCAACGTCAACGGGCCACGTTGGGTAAAACAACAGCTCTTCACCATCAATCTCGATTACACGGATCAGGTCGTCGGTTGTCGCATCGGTAAATCGCCCGCCTCCATGACGCGGATCGGCGTAGGTGCCAATTCCGACACGCGTAATGTAACCAGGGCTCTTGCGTGCAACCTCGCGCAGCCAATGCATAGAAGCGCCAATGGGCCACGAATAAGCTTCAATCTTGTTGGCATGGATTAGTCGCATCAAGGCAGGGCGTTCGCCGGTTTCCGGATCAACAGGGTTAATGTACGAACCAGACACAATCCGCTTCATCAACCCTTCTTTTGCGACATGATCCATGCCTTTGATTCCCATTGCATCGCCCGTCCCGCAGGGAAAATAGAACGTCAAAGCCTGCGGCGAAGCTGTCTTGGCAAATCGTGCACCTAGCGCCTTCAAGATTTCGTCGGGCGTGACCCAACCAATGACACCGGTGCTGGCGACAGTCGCCCCGTCAGCGATTTCTGCGACAGCGGCCTCCGCAGTCGTTACTTTGCCACGTTCGCTCATGCTGGCACCGTGAATTTGGCTAGGGTTGCCTTTGCCGAGTCGCCTTCGCAGTCCATCGCAAAAAGGCGTGCGGCCTCGGCATCTTCGTACTCCGCCGACTTGGCGGCCTCTTGCTCGAAGAATCTTTTGGTTGACGACACAGCTCCGGACGGTAGCTCGCTCAGCCGCTTTGCAAGGTCTTTGGCGAAGGCAAGTGCCAAGCCATCATCAACAACAACGTCAGCCACCCCAAGCCGGTGGGCTTCCGCTCCATCCATATCCATCGCACCCCAAACAATAGCGCGCGCCTTGACCGGCCCGACCCGCGCCAAGAGCGATCGCAGACCCCAAGGTGGTATCCAACCGTTTGCAACTTCAGGCATCGCCCATTTGGCACCGCGCGCTGTGACGACAATATCGCATGAGGTGGCCAATGCAAAACCACCACCCAAGGCGTAACCTTCGACGGCCGCTACGACTGGGACAGGCAGATATGCAATGCTTCGGGCGACACGCGCTGTTTCGGCTTCGTGCTCAACCATCGCCGCTGCAGACAAGCCACCGAGCTCTTTCAGATCGCTGCCGGCACAAAATGCAGGTGGAGAGCCCGTCAGGACAATTGCGTTCACCGCCGCATCACCCGCTAGGGATTGCAGCGCCAAATGCAGACCGGCCATGCTTTCGGTACCAAGCGCGTTCCGGCGTTTTGGTTTTGCCATTGTAACTATTGCAACCGATTCATTCCGTGTGATTTCAATTTGATCCGTCATTTTCAATCCAATCTCGCATTTTCTCGGTTTAATCGCTCACGAATTTCTCGCCCGTCAATGTCGCGCGGATCGACGCCCTCGCGAACGGAAATGACCGCTGCATGACCGATCGCATGTCCGTAAGAAAAGCATTGAGCAGTGACGCGGGCACTCGCGACCGCCTCATGTTCTGCCGATAGGCAGCGCCCGGCTGTCAAAAGCCCCTCGCCTTGTGCGGGCACAAAACATCCGAACGGAACTTCATAGACATCGTTTAACAGCCATTCCACCTTGGGCTTCGTGCCTGCGTGTAATTCAATCGGCCACGGTGAACGCGCAATACCGGCAGCCGACTTGGTGCCCGAAGTCACATCGCTGTTCATAAGCTTGGCCACACCTTCGACCTGTCGACTTTGGCGCACACCAACCTGTGGGGCCATGTCGTTCACATACGAGTTTTCGCAGCCGACCAGCGTATCTTTGAAAAAGCGGGCGTATTCCCGCGCCTGTCGACGCCCCTGAGTCTCGGCCTCTGAAAAGTCGCGCCAAAGCAGCGGATTAAGCTCTCGCCCGTCCTCACCGATGATGCGCGTACAGTTACAAAGCAACTCACCCGGGCGTGTTGTTTCAAACATCCAGATCTTCGCGCGCGGCAGCACGTATCCACCTGACGCATTCGCCTGCGCAATCAACTCGGAAACCTCGGGCGGCATGATCGTGTCTTCGCCGTAGCGCGCCTTAAAGGCCACAGTATCCACACCCATCAACCGAAAGATCATCGTCGGGTTCTGAACGCGCCCGTTGTCACCAACGAAAGACGGCAAACCTGCCATCGCAACCAGATCAGCGTCACCTGATGCGTCCACAGTTATCGGCGCTCGCAACGTCAAAGGCCCCTGCTTTGTCCAAAGCTGAACACCCTCGATGCGTTTACCCTCCGTCAATACACCCGTCGCTACAGCATGATAAATTACGGTGACACCTGCGCCACGCAGAAACCCATCTGCAGCCTCGCGCCACAAGATCGGGTCATGCACGCGCGTGAACGTTTTGCCATAGCGGACGGGGTCGCCCAAGCCGCCCCGCTTTTGCAATGCGGATGTAAACTCGTCGCTAAACCCCCAAACAGCTTGGACAGGTTTGGCCGACATCGCATCGCTCGCCTCGTAAATCCCGCAAACGGTGCCCGAATGCCCTGCCACAGCGCCGCCGCCACAAAACCCGTGCCTCTCAACCATGACAACGTTGAGCCCCTGGCGCGCCGCCGTTACTGCCGTGGCGACACCCGCAGAACCACCTCCGATCACAATCAAATCAAATGAAAGCGACTCGGTCTCTCTGAGATCAACTTGTTCGGATTTCATGTCTCACTCCAAGTATGCATCTAATATGTCAGCAGTTGATCAGACTTTAACCAGTTGTAAATCAGACTGTCAATGGGTATCTGTCTGCCACGGAGTGTTGCATGTCACGAGAGCGAAATATGATTGACGAGTCGGCCAGAACCTCGGCGGAAAGCGCATTCGAGGCGATTGAAGACATGATTGTGACTGGTGAATTACCGTCGCTCCATCTGATGTCTGAAAGCGATCTCGCGCGTAGAACGGGCTTTGGGCGCACGCCGGTTCGTGAAGCTTTGCAACGTTTGAAATTTGTCGGGCTAGTTGATGTCTTGCCTCGACGCGGCGTTGTTGTGACGGCTGTTGATATCAATCGACAACTGGATTTGTTGGAGACACGGCGACCGCTAGAAAAGCTAATGGTTCGTTTGGCGGCATCCAGAGCGTCGGACGAGCAACGCAACCGGATGAGCGACATTGCGGATGACCTCCGCGAAGCTGTTGCCACCGGAGACCAGAACAAATTCTTCCTCGCCAACCGGGCCGTTCACGCGATTGAGGCACAAGCGACGGCAAACGAGGTTCTCATTTCCCAAATGGCCGTCATTCACAGTATGTCGCGGCGGTTCTGGTACGAGCATATTTCGGACAGCGATACCTTCGCCGGCGCCGCTGAACTCCACACCGCTATCTTGGCCTCGATCATATCTGGTGATGGGGATGCAGCAGAGGCGGCTGCGAGGGCGCTTCTGGATCGTCTCGAACAAATCGCGCGAGACGCAATTGTAAAACCGCGGTTCCGTTAAGTAACTCGCGGGACTAAAAAAGGCTGACAAACCTAACATAAGCGCGGTTATCAGAATCTCGCGGAAGAGCTTGGGAGATCTTTCGCTCTACAAGAACACTTCGCAGACGGGCACTTAAAATGAAACACACGCGATAGGTGCAGGGCCAAGGTCCGCTTTGACAGCAGCGCACCAATCGTCTCGCAACCTCAGCGATGGTCGGTTTCCCGCCCCGCTGTTCTTCGCTGCGCTTGCAAGACCATACGGCAGCCATTCGTAGTAAATCGTCGAGGGTCGGCTTCGTCCCGCAATGGCGACCTTCGCCGCCATGATGGTGAGTGGCCGCTCTTGCGTCGACGCAGCCCTCCCCCCTAACTATCACTCCCCAAAATCTCTAAAACGCGCGCATAGTCTTCGCTGACCTCCCGCGCTTGCTCAAACACCTCACGTCGCTCCTGGTCCTGGCACCGGAAGTACTGCTCGACATCGTCAAAGTATGTCTCTGCGTCGCGTCTCAACAGGTCAGCATACGCCCGAACATCATCAGTATCGGTCGGCATCAAAGGCGCTATCGGAGGTAAACAAGTTCCGGCGGCAGAGGCAGACCCCCAGCTCAAAACGGCCAAAACCGCCCGTGTCTGTTTCAAAATCACCATATTATCTTGGCTCAGCCACTCCGTTGCAGTAAGTTCGTTTCAATGCATAAAGAGCGCATCAATTCAAAATGCGCCTCTTGTTTGCAAAATTATAATCATGTATCGATCTGGTAGTCCATGAGGGACTGCCGGGTCCATGCACAGTTCTGCAAGGCTCGTTTCAATGAATTTGATGCAAGACGCCCCCAATGTTGTTAGCGAAGAAGGGCTGCGCGCACTGCTTGCCGAAGGACATTCGGCGGATGTCGTGTGCCGCGTTACGCCCAAACGAACAAGTGCTCAGTGGTCCGGGGTTTGGACCGTGCATTGCGTCTCACCTGACGGCGAGACGCGTCGCCTGCTCGTCACTGCACGCAACAACATGGCCGCTAGAGAATTCAAGACAATCAACGGCTTATCGAGCTTCCTTGCTGGACTGGACGTATCGATCATTTCAATCCCAATGGTCGAAGGCAAAGTCGCCTCACACAAGCCCGACGACACCGACTAAAGTACTTGCCGTCGTTGCTGCGCTCATCGCAGCCCCCGCTGGCGCTGAAGGTTTCGTGCTCTCAATGCGGGCTGATGGCCAGTTGGAAACGAAAGCGCCTCAGTCTGGTTTCGCGCAAAGCTACATCGACGGCGTAGGCGCGAATGCACCAGAGCCAACGGTCTTCGCAGCACCCGAACCGCAAGCACCCCGCACTTCGCCTGCGCCAGTAATCCCCCGCCCGGAAATCCTCGCAGCCCTTGAAAGCACTGCGCATCGCTATGGTGGGCACCCCGCGCTGCGTCGCGCCGGTCTGTCTGTGTCCGAATGGCAGACGCTTTTCCAAGCGAATATCGAGATCGAGAGCGCCTACCGCGCAAACGCGCGCAGCTCTGCAGGTGCGATCGGTCTCGGTCAATTGATGCCAGCCACAGCTGCGCAGCTTGGTGTGGACCCTCACGACTGGCAGGCCAATCTGGATGGTTCTGCTCGATACCTTCTGATGATGCTTGCGCGATTCGGCACGCCGGAACTTGCACTTGCGGCTTACAACGCGGGGCCTAACGCAGTCGCGCGCTATGGCGGCATTCCCCCTTACCAAGAAACCCAAAATCACGTGCGCCGTGTCATGGCCGTGCGTGATCGACTGACTGGAGCTTCATGATGTACACACAAATCCGCATGATCCTTTCGCTGGCTCTGGCCAGTTTGATGATTGCCAATCCCGCGCTCGCGCAAAGTATCGACCTTTCGCCGGTACAGAACCTTCTGCAAGGCATCGTCGACACGATCACCGGCCCCTTGGGCATCGTGATTGGCACCTTGGCTTTGATCGGTGTGTTCCTGTCCTGGCTCTTCGGGATATTGGACTTCCGCCAAGCCCTTTGGGTGCTGGTCGCAATCGCGGGCATCGCGGCTGCGCCGACCATCGTGACCGCCATCTGGGGCGCGTAAATCCAATATGGCAACGCAAACCCTTCTTTTCCTGGGCCTAATCCGGCCACCAAAGCTCATCGGGCTGCCGATCATGTATGCGATGGTCTGGCTCTTCGGGTTTGTGTTGCTTTTCCTGTGGGTCCAAAGCTGGCCGGTGATCGTCGCCGCCGCTCTGGCCTATCCCGCCTTGTGGAAAGCCGCTGACTGGGATCCTGCGTTTCTTGAAGTGCTGGTAACCGCACTGCAGGAAACACCACCAACACCGAACCGCAAGATCCATTCAGGGGACAGCTATGCTGCGTGACCCTTCAGATGATCTTGCCATGTTGCCAGACTGGGCACGCAAAGAGCGCCCCATGGCCAGCATGCTGCCCTATGTCAGCCTCGTGGATGACATAACGATCCGCACGCGCGGCAATGCCCTCTTCCAGTGTATCCGCCTCGATGGCGTCAACAGCATGACCAGCGATGACGCGCACCTAGAGAAGATCCGGGCTCTCTTCGCTGCCATCATCGCGCAGATCGGGCCCGAATATAGTTTTTACGTGCACAAGGTTTCAAAGGCGATCGAGACGACTCTGCCGCCGATGCCCGACGGGGGATTTGCGCAAGCGCTCGACACCCGGTGGCAAACTGCGATGGCGCAAGCAGGCCTGCGCGACAAAACACTCACGCTCACGGTTCTAAAGCGTCCGCCCCCTGGCGCGCGGCTGCGCCTGAAACGCTCAGATTCGATCGCCCAGCTCAAAGACCATACCGCCAAACAATTGCGCAAGCTCAGCGAGGTCGTCGGGTTCCTACAGTCGTCGTTTACAGAGATGAACCCGCGCCTGCTCGGGGCCGAAGGCGGCGAACTGCTGGGCTTTCTTGGCGCACTCAACATAGGTCAGGAACGGCCGCTCTTCGCAAAATCGCACTTTGGTATTATTGCCGAGGATGTGGCCAACACACGGGTCACGTTTCAGGGGCGAAACTTCACGCTGGACGACGGAACGGCGGGCAAGCGGTACGGCACCAGCTTCGCGATCAAGACCTATCCTGCAAGAACCAGCTGCACCATGTTCGATGAGCTCAATCTGCCTATCGATATGGTGGTCACCCACTCCTTCACACCCATCAACAGCAACATCATGGCCAGCCGGATCAAACGGCAACAACGCCTGATGAAGGCCAGCGATGACGGGGCCATCTCATTGGCCGAAGAACTGGTCGACGCGCTGGATGATCTGGAATCCAAGCGGCTCAGCTTTGGTGATCATCACATGACGGTCACCGTGTTTGCCGAAACCGAAGAAAAGTTGGAGGCCATCGCTGCCGAGGTGCGCAACATCGCCGCCAGCGAAGGCGTCAATCTGGTCAATGAAAGTTTTGCCACCCGCACCCATTATTTCGCGCAACATCCGGGCAACGGGCAGATGCGCAGTCGCAAGGCTGCCATCACAAACACGAACTTTGCCGACCTCGCAGCGCTTCATCGCAGTCAGCTGGGCAAGGCTGGCCATAAAGTGCCCTGGGGCAAACCGATCACGCTGTTCCCGACGCCAGAACGCTCGGGCTTTCTCTTCAACTACCACGAGACTGGCCAGCCCGACAAAGAACCGACCGGTGGTCATACCCTGATCCTCGGCCGTCCTGGTTCGGGCAAATCAGTTTTGTCTGCTTTCTTGATGACCCAAGCCCGGCGCTGCGAAGCACGGGTGTTTGTGTTTGATTATCGCATGGGCATGGAAATGGCGGTGCGCGCAAACGGCGGCCTCTACAGTTCGATCAAGGCAGGTGAATCGACCGGCCTGAACCCGCTGTGCACGGAAATCGATGGGCGCGGGCAAGCCTGGCTGTCTGATTGGCTGGCCACGCTACTGCATCGCGCCGACAAGCCTCTGAGCCCGGTTCAGATCAACCGCATTCAGGAGGTGGTGCGCCAGAACGCCGGGGCGAGCGATGCCGCCCTTCGCAACTGGCAGGATCTGGCCTCCCTCTTTGTGGCGGGGGCTGCTGAAGGGGATCTGTTCGAGCGGATTCAGGAATGGACCGCTGATGGCCGCTACGGTTGGATTTTCGGGCAAAGCTCTGAGGATACCTTCTCGCTCGATGGTGATGTCGTCGGGTTCGACCTGACCGGCATTCTCGACAGCGAAAGCGAGAAAGAGCGCATGGCGGTCCTCTCTTACCTGTTTCGGCGGGTGGAACGCGTGATCGAAGATCGCAAGCCGACGCTGATCATCATCGATGAAGCTTGGAAAGCGCTGGATAACCCGTATTTCGCAGACCGGCTGAGCAACTGGCTGGTCACGGCGCGCAAACAGAACGCGGTCGTCGTGATGATGACCCAATACGCAAGCCAACTCGAGAAAACCCGTACCGGAAAGACGATTGTCGAGGCTGTGCCCACGCAGCTTTTGCTTCCAAACATCCGCGCCTCGACCAGTGATTACGCGATGCTGGGGCTCACTAACAAAGAGCTCAGCGTTTTGCTCGGCACGGGTAGCAACTCTCGCCTAGCGCTGGTGCGTGACGATCAAGGCTCGGTCGTGATCAATGCGGATCTAAGCGCGCTTGGCCCTTACCTCACGATCCTTGGCGGCATGGAAAAAGGCGAGGCGCTGGTCGGCGCGGATTACCGCCAGAACCCGGAATTTTGGAGACAGATTGATGCATAGACTTTGCGTGCTGACCCTCACCCTTTTGACTCTGACTGCCTGCGCGGAGTACCGGCCATCAGAAGCGGAATGCTTCAACTCCTTTGCTGAGGTCAGCCGCAGCAACTGCAATTTCGAGCTGCTCGGGCCGATTGGTTCGCTGCATGAATAGCCTCCGCCCGCATATCCTTGCGGGTCTGGTGTGGCTGGCCGCGCCATTGGCCTATGCCCAAGGCGTGCCCACATTTGATGCGGGCATGTTCTTTCAGCGCGAGCGCGTGTTGCAGCAGGGAGAACAAGATCTGGCTCTGCAGCGGGATCGGCTGTCCAAGGACGAAAAACTTGAAGAGCTCGAGCATGAGCAACTCCAGGCATTGGAAGACATCCTTGATGCCGCGACGTTGGCCAGCGGGAATTCCGGCACCCTGATGGCGAGTTTGGAAGCTGGTTCATCACCTGAGAGCGCCGCAGACACGCTCTATGGTTCGATCGACCCAAACCCCAGCGCGGCACAGATGTTCGGCGATGCCTCGGGCTCGATCGAAGAGCTGATCATTCGCGCGGCTCAAGAAACGCACAATATGTCCGGCGTGCGCGCAGCGGGCCTGTCGCCCAAGCAATGGCGCTGCCTGTTGCAGGCGCTGATCTGGCAAGAAAGCCGCTTCACCATCGGAGCGCGCTCCCCTGTCGGTGCATTCGGCTTGACCCAGATCATGCCCGGTACGGCCCAGGATCTCGGGATTTACCCGGCCTATTATGAAAACCCCTACATCCAGGTCACTGGCGGCGCGCGCTATCTGGCGCAGATGCTGGCCATGTTTGACGGCAACATCATTCATGGGCTCGCGGCCTACAATGCCGGTCCGGGCAACGTGCAGCGCTACAGCGGCGTACCCCCTTTCGCTGAGACCCAGCACTACGTTCAGGTGATCCCCGAGCGCTACAATCTCTACCTTGCCCGCGTCGGCGGCGTCGATGCGCTCGGCACCATCGATCCCGTCTTGCTGGCCAACTCCACGATGAGCCTGACCTCTTTCGGCGCAGGGGTCTATGGCGACTACTCCTTGGTCTCAGTGCAAGCGGCCGCGCTTCGGGTGCAGGACATCATTACCCGCATTGGCGAAACCGACGACATTCACGCGGCCATGTCGCTCAACACCTACGCGCGGGCCGAACTCGCCCGCCTGATCGCAATCCGTACGCGCCTAAAGGCCGCCCATACCCGCCCGCTTAGCTCGGCCGAGCTGGCCATGGCGGCCGCACAGGCCCGCGAACAAGACTTCATGCAATTCGATCTGGAGGCATTCCGATGATCCGCTTTCTTTCTACCGTTGCCACTTGCGCGCTGTTGGTTGCGTCACCCGTATCTGCCCAAGGTGTTCCGACTGTCGACACACGCAACATCGCCCAGGAAATTCGCCAACTGCAGCAGATGCTGGAGGATTTCGGGATCCAAACTGACCAGCTCGACACGCTTCTCGAACAACTCGACCTGGTTCAGCAGCAACTCGACACGCTCAACGAGACTTACGCAGCCCTGACCGGCGCGACGGATATCATCGAAATGGCCATGGGCGGCGACCTTGACGGCCTGCTCGATCAGGAATTCGGCGATCTCCTTGGCACCATCCGGCAAATCCAAAGCGGTGACTTCAGTGGCCTGATCGGCAATGCGGCCCCACAGATGGAAGGCCGCATGACGCAAGCCTTGGAGGATGCAGGCTTTGACCAAGACAGCCTGTCCGACATGGCCAGCAGCGGCAATCCAGGAGCTGAACGCATCGCCAGCCAAGCAGGCACCGGAGCCGTCATGTCAGCGGCGGCCGAGAACAGCTACGACGAGGCCGCGCAGTCCCTCGAGCGGGTCGAGCAGCTTGTGTCGCTGATCCCGGACATGGAAACGCTCAAGGAAGCCGTGGATCACAATACCCGCGTCACGGCCGAACTGGCGATTGCCATGACCCGCATGTGGGAGCTCGAGGCCATTCAGACCGTAGGTGCGGGCCAATCCGGCGTGGTGGATGCCGCCACGCTGGCCGAAGAGCGCCGCTACATGGACTTCACCCTGCCAGACCTGCGCGCGGACTGATCCCATGAACAGTGAGGCAGAAGTCATCGAAGAAGAGCTCGTCTACGGCGCACGACGACGCGAGCTCATGTGGCAGAAACTGGGGCTGACAGGCATGGGCTTTGGCATGGCAGGTTGCCTCGCCGCTGCCCTGGTTGCCCTGTTCGACGTGGACCCGCCGCCCATGATCGTGCCCTTTGATAGCGAAACCGGCATGGCCCTCCCAAATGCCATGGTTGAAGCGGTCTCACTCACGGAACGCCCCGCTATCATTGAGGCTCAGGTCTACCGCTATGTCATTGATCGAGAGACATATAATCAGCTCGACAATGACGTGCGGGTGCGGCGGGTCCTGGACCAGTCGGACGGCGCTGCTGCCGCTGGTCTGCGCGCGCTATGGACCAGCGGCCATGAGACCTATCCGCCGGACAGTTACGGGACAGAGGCCCGGCTTGATGTCGAGGTTCTGTCGATCACCCATATCAGCGCAAATCGTGCCCAGGTGCGCCTGCGCAAGCAGCTCAACTCGCCGCGCGGCAGTCAAAACGGTCTCTTCACCGCAACCCTGATGTTTGAGTTTCGGCCGGAGAATAGCCGGTCGATCGACGATGTCTGGCAAAACCCTTTCGGCTTCACCGTCACCGAATACGCGATCCGCTCGGATCGTTTGGAGTAACCAATGCGCCGCCTGTTCCTGATCCTCGCCCTCATTGTTCCTCTTGCTGGCACCGCCTATGCAGAAACGCAGCCGCGCCAAGGCCCCTATGATGCCCGCGTCCGGCTGGCCACCTATCAGGATGGGCAAGTCTACCGTATCCGCACCAGCCTGACCCATGTGACCAGCATTGAATTTGGCCAGGGCGAGACCATCCGCTCGATTATCGCAGGCGACACCGAGGGCTTCCTTTTGGACGGCGTGCCCGGCGGTCAGGCCTTTGCGATCAAGCCCGTTACACACGGCGCACATACCAACATCACGGTCTACACCAACCGGCGCAGCTATTATTTCAACGTGAGCGAGGCGAGCTCGCCAACCTTCTACGTCATTCGATTCACCTATCCCGAGGCGGCCCCTCGGCAATCCCGAGTGGCCGCAAGCCAACCTGCAAACCACGCCTATGGCGTCAGCGCGCGGTCCGAGATCACCCCGCGAGAAATCTGGGATGATGGCACATTCACTTATTTCCGCTTTGCCGCGAATGCCCCATTGCCCGCGATCTTTCGATGGTCCGGTGGCAATGAGCGCAGCGTGAATGCGCTCGCGCGGCCAGATGGCGTGATCCGCGTGTCAGGTGTCAGCACTCGATGGGTTCTCAGGCTCGGCGATGACGAGATCTGCGTCCAAGAGATGAGCGAGGCAAATCCCGATGAGTGAAACAGTTGAGCTTAAGAAACGCCTCGAAGCACTTGAAGGAAAACCACAAAACCGAAAGGCGCGGCCATCTTTTGTCGCCATCACCCTAGGGATTGGGGCAATCGCGGCTCTTGGCGGTGTCTTGCTGTTGTTCTCTGGCGGCTCTGACCCCGACAGCCTGGAAACCGCCTCCCCGGATGAATTCCAAGCGGCGGGACCGGGCTTCGGTGCGCTCGAGCCCACGCCTGCACCGATAGACACAACCCCGCCGCCGGAGCCGCAAGCAGACAGCGAAACAGAAGAGCTGCGCGCGCAAATGGACGCCATGCGGGAAGAACTTGAAGCCCTGCGCAACGCACCTGTTGCTGAAGCCCCAACCGTCGACCTCGAGGCATTGGATACCCTGGGCGCAGAGATCGATGCCCTCCGCAGTGA
>Ga0115566_10001479_pt1 | contig 20005 bp, 11 predicted proteins | sample COGITO_mtgs_1204_3_FD_87173 | JGI IMG/M metagenome (GOLD analysis project Ga0115566, IMG submission 87173) | Pelagic marine microbial communities from North Sea - COGITO_mtgs_120405 | ecosystem: Environmental > Aquatic > Marine > Epipelagic | place: Germany:Helgoland, sampling site Kabeltonne...
GCGGATTGATCGGTTAATCGGAAAAAGAGAACCGACACAGCTGGCAAACACGACCTTGGACGAGTTCACCGCGAATATTTTTGGGTATAATCGCACCGGCTGCCGTAAGGAGGATTGCAATGCAACATCAGGTGAAGGAAAAATGACTGCGTTTACGGACGCAGAGGTAGTCAGGTCAGGAAGTAGAAAACGACAGCAATGAAAAGGAAAACATCGCTGGCTATTCAATATCGAAACGCCTGCAAGCATCTCGGGAAAAGAGCGGATCGGTGCTACAAGTGAAGCAAGCGTAAAATGTGACAATCGCATCAGGCAACACGAAACGAAGGATTCAGTCTGTAACGGAGTGATTCAGGCACTAGCAGATTGCCAGATCCAGGCAACGAACAATAAAAAAGAACGCGTAAAGTCGTTAAACGGCAGCTAATGTACCAACAATTCACATGTTTGCAAGCTACGCGCAAAAGTAGCTTGGGATGTCTCTTCAAACGAGAAAACTAAAATGGAGCGATTGCATAAAGGAAAAAAATGATTGAATTCATGATGCTTGCATGAGATTCCTGTGCATTTTATGCGTTTCGTATTATTACCGCCCTAAACGCGCAGTTTCCGGTTCGTTAAAGAACATATTGTTTGCGGTCGCATCGAAGAGCTACGATGCAAATTATCTTGCGCGAATATGGCCATTCGAGGCCGTTAGCGCAATGAAAACGATGCACATTTCGCATAAATACATCACAATCGAGCAACTGTAGTTTAGGCTTGCTGTCAAACCCGCTTTCTTCAGCGGCATCTCGCTTGCAATCAAGAAAGAGACGACGTTATCATGCTATAAAGGGCGCTTCGCGCCAATACAAGTACCGTGTTCATTGCGCCTCTCAATCGCTGTTCAAAAGCTTATCGCTCTGCAAGTATGAACAACATCTGAGCTTGAGGTGGAAAGAATAGCATGTCACATGTATCTCGTATGATAATTAGCGATACGCTTCTGTGTGGACAGGAGGCCTGTCAATGTTTTCACGCCTAAGACGACCGTGAGAACGCAGCGAAGTAATGCACAGCACAGTTGGACACCTATCGCACGATAAGCTGCGCGCTGCGACAAATTCTCGGCTGGTAGTCATCTGAATGTCTTGATGTTCATAGAATGAGTTTTCTCACATTGTAGTTCCGTGTTAGCGCGTTTCCCGCTTCGACATCGACAGATGCGATTGCGGGATCCGCCAGCTCGCAAAGTGCGCATTCTTTTTCAAGCCGCTTGCGCGTCAGAGTGGTGTTCCTCTCTTTTTCTGCATGAAAGGAACAAACCATTTCAAGCACTGAAAAGTTTACGGAAAACATAATTTCGCGACCTTAGCCCGCACGGACACTTTTTCTTCTTCGCGTTTCACACGGGAATGGTCTATGCACATTTGTTCACCATGCGCAAACATAGCGTCGAAAATCACACTCCTCTTCGGAATGCAGTACCATTCTCTTTCAGCGTAGATCTTTTCGTTCCGGTATATAGTGGCCGATTCCACTACGTTGTCGTGTGTCTTCCGAGAGGACATAGACTATATTGTCTTTTGGAAGCGTCCACCGTCAATGGCTCACAGCTACCTTCGAAGGTACCTTCGTAACTCCATTAATCGATTCGCGATACAAACGTCTCTGTTTCCTACTCGAAAATGGTCTGTTTCACTCCGCGGTTTCCTATCATCTTTGGGAAAGAGGTCCGTCCCGTCTCGCATTCTGTGATGAAGAAACTCCGTTCTTGATGTTTGATCTCTCCGTGTATCGAGTTTTAGTACGAAAATCTTAAAAATACAGCTTTCCTGCGACCAAATCCAGTCGCATGGTGAGGTTGCTTCCGGAAATGCTACTTCAGCCGTCCCTCACTCCGTAAACAGTCTTGTTGTTGGTTTCTCTCGTTTTCCGGCTGGGCGAAATTTTTGATTTCGGCAAATTCCGAATCTCGTCAGTTTTGGTCCAGCCCAGTTCCGACCAGTTCAACGGCTTTCACGAAAGCCCGTTCGCCTGGAGTTGACAAGCAAAGTATATCGCGCCGCCGTATCGCACCCCAATCCGAAGGGTGCGAGCGGACGGCATGAGCCAGGATGTGGATCAGAGCGATACAGCTTCGGGTGCGGTGGGGGCGATGATGCGCGAGAGGGTAAGCAAGGTTCCTGTGTCCCGTGGCGAAAACTCGGCACGAAATTCCACGTCCTCGGTGGCGACCTACCGAAGCTTCTCCACCTGACCGATTAACATCTCCCGCGTTCGCTCTTACCGCGCAGGTGGATATGTTTGCTGAGGAGCTAAAGAGTGCGAGGGAATACAGTGATGCCATCAACAGACTGTTGCAGGTGAGGGACCTGACACAACCGGACGTCGCGTTTTCTTCAGACAGATCCTTCGAGATTCCCCCGACCTCAGGGGGTTCCCCTGCCTACTCTAACCATTCTTCGCATCGTATTCATCTCTTAGACTCAGCTCAACACGCTTGAAGACGACGGCGGGGAGTCGCAAAACAAGAAGAAGAGCAGGGATCGACCGAAGAAACCAGCTCCGGAGGGGAAAGCCAAACGGAAGGCACAGAGCTCTGTTCGCGGTGCCAGCAGCAGGAAAGCTCTCGGAGATGTGGAGCTCAACGAAAGGCAACGGCGAGCACACCCAACTGAAAAGCCGTCGACCACAAGCGACACATCCACATCCGTCAAGGGGGTGTCCATGCGCGAAGAGAAAGCCATGGCCCTGGAGGCTGGTATACAACGCCTCCAAAAAGACGTCGAGCGACACCGCGCAACTGAAGCAAGTTTGCGCGCAGCCCTCGACGCAGAGACTGAGGTTTGGAAGTTTGACTGTTCAGTCAGCGACGAAGACGAGCTCCACGAAAAGCTCGCAGCTTCGCTAGATGCACAAGCACAGATGCAGGAAGAGTTGGCCCGGGAATTGACCCTGAGGATAACTGCGGAGGAAGCATGTGAGCAGGCCAAAAAACAGTGCTCCTCCTTGCAACGTGACTTTGACAACCTCAAGGGGGACGTTGCACAACGCGCAGCTACGTCGAAAGAGCGAGACGACCTGTTGGAGGAGCTTCGTCGCGAAAACGAAGCCAGACATACTGCTGAGATGGCTTGCGAGGCGGCGCAGAAACGCGTTCAGACTCTGGAGAATACGCTCGCGGAGCAGAGCAGTGAGCTGCGCTCGCGCACGAATGAGAACTCCCAAGAAATCATGTCCAGCCTGAAAACTGCGAAGGCAGAAGCGGCGCAAGCTCGAGTTCGAGTCGAAGAAACTCTAGCAGCCATAACGAGATCTAAGCAAGCCGAACGTGGCGCTCGAAAGTCTGAGGCGGCTACCGTAAACGCTGCCCGTGCAGAGCTGGAAGAGTTGAAGAGGAGGCTAGCGGAGGAGTCGGAGAAACGGCAAAAAGCTGAGGCCGAGGCACAAACAAAGGAACTGGAGTTGAAACAACACATCAACAGGGAAAAATCTCACGATTCCGGCGAGATGGATGATGCCATTCAGTCGAAAGAGATGGCGGAAGCGCAAGCCTCCATGCTTCGATCGTGCCTCGAAGACACTGAGGAAATGCTTGAAGAGTCCAGAGCTACCGCTCGCACCTTGGAGACAAAACTGAAGGAAATGCAGGCCACGCAGAAGAGTGATCCTTCTGTGGATGAAACATTGCAAACACTCCGTTCACGAGCAAAAGAAGCCGAGCAAAACGCCGCTGCAGCTCGCTTGACAACTGAGCAAGCAGAGGAAGAACTGACGACCGCAAGGCAAGGTGCTGAAGATGCGGCGCGATACCTCAAAAATTTAGTCGCTGAGCATGAAGCAGCCATTTCGCGTCTGCATGCCGAATCAAAGGAGAAGGATCAGTCAATCGAGACTCTAAGACGTGCACATGATGAAACACTTAACAAATCGAAGGTGCTTGATGAGATGCTTCTCCGGGCTGAACAGACAAAGCGCCAGCTCAACGAACAATTGTCAAAGGCCAACGCTGAAGTAAAAACCTTGATTGAGGCGGGCAGTCAGTCTAATGACATTGATGTTCAGGAGCAACTCTCATCCATGCAGCAAAAACTGACATCTGCCGAGGATGCTAAAAGTGGTGCAGAAGCCAATCTGGAGCAGGTGCAGGAGGAAATGAAGCTTTTGAAGGTGAAACTTGCAGAAAAGGAGGCTAAGGACGCTGGAACAACCGAACTCGTACCTGTCGAGGTGACACCAACTGATGACATGGTTGTGCAGACTGACCCGCCTCCCCAGCTCATGGACATTTGCACACAAGTGGATGCAGGCATTGATATCCGCGTGCAGTTAAGCGCTGTTGTTGAAGAAAAGACAAAGGAGCTGGAGGAAGTGCACGCAAGATGCATCGCGGCTGAAGCAAAACACGCTGCCGACTTCACAGCGATGAAGCAACTTTGCGATGAGCTGAAATCTGAGGCCGAGAGCTCTGCACATTCTGCAAATGAACTTGAGTCCAAGCTTGTACGGACTGTGCAGAGATCTTTAGATCTAGAATCCGAGATCGCGTCACTACGGGATGAAGCAACGTTATCATTGGACATCAAGGTTAAGGAAGTCGTTGTCGCCACCCAGGCTGCAAGAGACGCTCTGGTGAGCAAGTCAGCTGCTGAGACAGAGATTCAGCAGCTGAAGCTTATGCTCTCCAAATACGAAGAGGCGGCATCTTCCAATGATGCGATGAAAATTGACGTCGTGGAGCTTCGAGAAGCCCTCTCAAATGCAGCCGTGACAATTAGGAACCAGGAAGCATCGTTGTCTGAGCTGACCATCCAGCTTGAAGCTGCGGACGCCGCATCCGCTGATGCCGAAGCCCGACACACTTCGCAGCGAGGTGAGTTGGCGGCAAAGTTGGAGCAAGCGGAGGAGAGTTTGCAGACGACACGGGCGGAGAACTCCAAACATGAGTGGACCATATCAGAGTTGAAGTCTCGCCTTGAGATGTCCGAGCTCAATTGTCATGGCATGCGGGATGAGGTAGAGAATCTGAAGAGCTCTCTTATCGATACCTCTGAGGAAAATACTAGATTGGGCAGTGCTGCAAGCGAGCATACAGCGGAATCCCAGGCAAAAGTATCAGAGTTACAACGTTCCTTGAGTGATGCCTTGCGCGAAATAGAAGGATTACGTCTTCTTGTCAAGCGCTTCACGGCTGACTTGAACGATTCGGAAGATCGCTTTACTCGACTTCAGGGCAAATCGGAAGCTTCGGCGAGGACTGCCTCCGAGCTAAAATACCGGTGTGATGCTGCAGAGAAGCGAGCATTGGAAATTGATGCCGCGTTTACTGCTTTCAGGACAAATGCCAAAGCTACGCTAGAGTCGCAAGGGAATCAGCTTATGGAAGCGCAACGTGCTGTCACAGATGCTGCGACGAAAACAAAGGCAGCTGACGAAGAGGTTCAGCGGTTGAGGCTTGTCACACAACGAATGGAAGCGACATCATCAATCGACGAGGCGCTGAAAGTTGAGGTACTTGAGCTCCGAGAGGCTCTGCGTGAAGCACAAGAAGCTCATGAAGTCCAGGAAGCATCGTTGTCTGTGCTGACCGTCCGGCTTGAAGCTGCTGAAGCCGCGTCCGCTGATGGCGAAGCCCAAAACGCTCTGCAGGTGGATGAGTTGGCGGCAAAGTTGGAGAAGGTTGAGGAGAGCCTGAAGACGACCCGAGCTGATAATGCGAAGCACGAATGGGCAATTTCAGTGCTTACATCTGATTTAGACATGGAAAAGTCTCGGACTGCTGCTAAAGAGCGCGAGATTCTTGAGATCAACGAGGCGCTTGTGGTGGTTCGCGCGGAAGTTCTGAGTGCATCCAGTGAAGCTGACGCGAAGCTTTCCAGCACGGCCAGCGAACTTTCGGAAGCCCGGCAAGCAGTTCAGCAATACCGTCGCGAGCTCGATGAAGCACGCCAGCTCTCTGATCGTCTCGCAAGCGAGCTTGATGTTTCGAAGCAAGAACTCTTGACCGCTGCAGCTGACGCTGCCGAGTTCAAGAAAAATATTGAAGCGAAGTGCGTTGAGGCTGAGACGCAAGCAAATGAAGCGGCCGCTGCGCTTTTGTCCTTCAAGCAGGACGCACATGCAACCTTAAAACAGAAAACGGACGAGCTGGTAGCATTATCGGGTGTTGCAACTGATGCCAAGGCGGCCAAGGATTTTGCTGAGACTGAACTTCGTCGACTGAGACAGGTTGTTGCCCAGCATGAAGCCAACGTATCAATGGATGAAGCGATGAGAAGCGAGGTGATTGAGCTTCGTGAGGCTCTCAGTGACGCACTGGAAGCTCACAAGAATCAACAGATGTCATTGACCGAGCTGACCATTCGGCTTGAAGCTGCTGAAGCCGCATCCGCTGATGGCGAAGCCCAGAATGCTTTTCAGCGGGATGGGCTCGCAGCAAAGTTGGAGCAAGCGGAAGGTAGCCTTCAGACGATGCGCACAGAGAATGCGAAGCACGAGTGGATCATATCAGAGTTGAAGTCTCAAATTCAAGTTGGCGAAGTCAAGCTAACGGATGCGAGTGTAAGAATCACTGGCACTTCAGCTAAACTAGCCGAAGCTGAAGATTCTCTTGCTGTTTCAATCCGTGAGCTGACTGAGTCAAGAAGACGAGCAAATCAGTTCGCCGCTGATCTTGAGCGTGTCCAACACAAACATGAGAAATCAGTTGAGGCAAGCTATCAAACCGAAACGAAACTCGCTGCTGCCGAGCAGCGTGCGGCTTGGGCTGAAGCAGCCTTGTTAGCTTTCAAGCAGGAAAGATTGCATGACTTGGAGGTGAAGAGCCAAGAAGTGAAATCTGTTGCGACATCTCATGCCGACAATACTCTCGAGGAGTTCAAACAAATTGCAAACGTTTCCTTGGAGAGAAGGACCACAGAAATGTTATTGGCCACCCGTGTTGCGTCTGAAGCTTCGGCTGCGAAGGAAGCTGCTGAAGCGGAGATTCTGCGAATGAAGCAGGCCCTAGAGGATGTCCAAGCGAAGACAGCTGCGGATGTTCATCTCCAAAGTGATGTGCGTGATCTGCAAGCGATTTTGGTCCAGTCTACTAAGATGCTTCATCAAAGACTTGAAGCTGTGGACGAAGCTGTTGCAACCAAGGAAGCCGGAAACAAGTTGGTATCTCAATTGGCGTCTATTGAAAATCTGGCCGCTCAAGAAGCTGCTCGTGCGGAAATGAAGCGATTGACAAGCCTTGTCGCCGAGGCAGAAAAAGAGAGCGGCGCGTCAAAAGAGAAAATTGGGCAGCTTGAAGCTGAGGTTCACAATCTTCAATCCGCTTTGGCCGAAACGCAACAGGCCCGCGATTCGGCACGTGACTTACAAGATAAATTGCGCTCTCAGCTCGATGCCCTTCAACTCTCCTTTGATGCCCGCGAGAGGGAGCATGAAGAGGCAGCTGCCAAGCTTCGCCATCAATTTGATGAGAAGCTTGAATCCTCCATGCGCGAACTCATAGATACCACCGACCGTGCGGCGAAGGCGATGGCATCGAAGGAACTCGCCGACGCGGAAGTTGCTCGCCTCGTAGCTCTTTGTGCTGAACTTGAAAAAGGTGACGAAGCGGCGATCGAAGATGCAGTCAAGGCGAAGACGGCAGAACTCACCAAAATAATCACAGGTTTGCAAAAGGACCATGATGAGGCGCTCAGCATGTGTGATTCACTGCGATTGCAGCTTGATACGGTGGCCGCTGCCGCAGAGAAAGCAAATGAGCTTAACGATCGATGCATCCAAGAAGCCGAGGTCGATGCTTCAGCGGCCAGTATTGTCATGCATGAGATGAACGACCAGCTAGCGCAACTGAAGTCAGAGGTCACCGCTGCAAAGTCAAATATTGCTTCGTTGAGTGCTGTCCGGGAATCTCTCGAAGATGAGTTGGTGTCCATGGAAGTCGAAATCAAGGTTGCTCTCGAAGAAAGAACACAGGCGATGCAGGAAGTCAGCGAGCTAAAGAAAAGTATTTCTGGACTCGGTAAGGTTCGTGACGATCTGGTTGTTGCTCATTCCGAGATGCGGAAACTCAAAGAAGCTGAAGAACGAGAGGTTGAGTTGCGATTGCGAGCTGAGAGCGCAGAGCAACGCGAGCGCGAATTGCACACCAAAATAATCAGTACGCAGAGTACATTACGCGAATTAAGATTGGAGAATGGATCGATGGAGGCTAAGTTAGCCTGCGGAACTGCTGAACTTTCTTCAGCAAAGGAAGAGGCCGTCCATCTTAGGGGAGAAGTGAAAAAGGTTCAGCTCGCGGCGTTCGATGCATCAGCTTCTGACGTTAACGTCAAATCAAAAATATTCGCAGCTGAAGAAGCTCTGAAGGATTCCAAGGCAGAGTTAGAAATCGCACGGCTCGCACGTGAAGCCGCGGAAGCACGTGTCTCTGCTCTTGAACAACGTTTAGGTCTCCTCGGCACCACTGCTGGAGAGCCGGCTCGAGAACTTGATGAGGGCTCGAACGAAGAGATCGTCCAGTTGCTCGATGTGGCACAGGAGGAAGTGGAGCGGTCAAGAGCAGAGTGTCAGATGGCCAAGAAGGAACTGAGATTCTCAAAATCGCGTGTCCGACAACTCGAGGATGAGGTGTTGCGGCTTCAGAAGCACGAACACGCTCTGCATGAATTGCTCGGTGGTAACGTTTAGTCCGACATAGAATAACTAGTTTACGAACACGATGTGTCTTCGTCACGTGATCAAAATGCTACAAAACTTAGTACTCCACGCCCTCGGAGGGAGGCATAAGAAGCGTACTCGAGCTCCATCCCTCCGTGCTGCAAACCTGAGGCTCTCGCCTGGCTGCGACCCACATATCCTCCATTCGCGGCTTTATGTCACGCACCGCCAACCACTTCGGATCCAGTTGTTTTCCGACCATCCGCTTCGCTTTCGTTGGCATATCCGCCTTAGGAATCTGTGCGAGACCTTCAAAACGCCGACCGTTACGTGGGAAGGCGAGGTTCATGTTCGACGCTGCCATCGCCCGGACATGTGTATCTGCAACTTTCGCAGCCTCCTCGCGTCCAGAAATTCCAAGCGGCGCCATGTGATGCTGCAACTCGGTGTCCCTGTCGTACACAGCGAACGGAATGAGTGCGTGGCGATGAAGTATGGGTCGTGAGGACATGAGTGTGGGTTTGGCGAGGATGGTTTCGGCGCCTTCCACGCCTCCGAGCACATCATTGGGATCCCCCTGATTTTCTGCATCATCATCCTCGTACTCATCGTCATCCGAAGTCACAGGAGCATCCGCCATAATATCCGACGCCATCTCGGCCGCCAAACGCGTGGCACGTTCCGCGGGGGATACACGCGACTCGGTGAGGTATTTTCCAGAGCGCCTGAACGCCGGACGTAACACCGGCTTGGGGGCCTCCGGGGTGGGATCCATCATTTTTTTCGCCGGAATAGGCGGCGGGTGATCACGAGGATCGCTCTCGTCGTCAGATCCCGTGGGGCTGACGATACGAATACCATTTCCGTCTCTACCCCCTGCAGGGCCAAGAAGACCGTGCCCAAGAGGCTGCGGGGGCATGTCCCCGCCTAGACCTCGGTCACGAAGGGGAGCAGAGACAGCCGGAACCAATCTGCCCTCCATCAGCCGAGGTGAACCCGCGGCGCTGCACACCAGAACCAAGTCCACGATGAGCTCGGAACGAGAGTACATGCACGCCACCACATGGCTGGAATATGGCTGAGAGGCGACGACGGTCCAGTGCTCGGTTTCGAATAGGCGGACCTCTCCCCCGCCTAGTTGTCTCGAGTCGCGGCTTCCAGCAATCAGAGCCGCGCCGTCGCCTCGGAAAGAGAGCTCCGCAACCTCCTTACCCTGCAGGTGATGCGACACTGTGGTGGGCACCCATCGCATCTCGCCCTCCACGCTAACTAACGAATTCGCTTTCCAGGCGTAGACGGTTCCATCGTCCCCACCTGCTGCCAGGAACTGGTGCGCTTCCCCCTCCTGTCCCCACGCGGCAATCGCGGTGAGCGGAGCTTCTCCCGCGGCCATCCTGTGCAACATTCGCAGCCTCGGGTCCGCGCTGACTTGCCAGATGCGAACCGTGTTGTCGGCTCCAGCCGAAACCACGCAGGTCGGCGAGAGAAACGCGACCGCCCGCACTCCACCTTCGTGCGCCCCGCTGATGGCGCCAATCTTCTTGCCGTCCGAGATTTTCCACACAGCCAGGCTGCCGTCCTGCGCGCCGGCGACGACGACCGACCCGCTGGCGTCTATCGCGAAAGAGTTCACAGCGGCGGAGCAAGATCCGAACAGAAACACCATGCTTCCAGTCTTGCTGCCCTTGGTCGGAATTGTGCTGAACAGCAGGTTGGGCGAGCCCGTCTGCGTGAAGACGAAGGCTCCCTCCTGCCGAGGGATGAACTCGAACTGGCGCCAGCTTCTGCTCACCGGCTTGAGGTCGCCGTCATCAGCCTCCGTGTGCAGCTGGAACCGCTCGATGCCGCTTCCATCACGCCCACCGACGCGCATCGAACGGAAGATGCCTCGTCTCTCGACGGCGCAGGCGTGGTTATGGTCGTTCGGGTCCGGCCTCGCGCAGTCGAGTCGTTGCTCGGCCACGACGGTGATTGGCTTTTCGGCCACCACACCGCCTCGAAGGCCGTTCAGCAGGGCCGCATCGTCGATGCGGGAGATATCATCGAGCTTCGGCGGTAGCCTGACAAACCACGTGTGACTCATGGTCGCACGATACGACCAGCTCTCACGAGCTGTGCGTCGAGTTGTGGAGCTCGCTGTGCATTTGGCTTCGTTTATTTTCGAAAAACGTCCAACGGACCGAAAGGACGGTGAGAAAATTGCCATCTTCGACGGCACCCTTTTCCGAACTTCTGAAGGGTGGGGTAAGTACAGCGCGGAAGGACACCCCGCGTCCACACTATCCGAGACGTTCAGGCACCGGGACCTGCCCCTTCAGACAGCATTTGAGCTCGTCGAGTCGGGTCGCGCGTACTTGCAGTTCCGGATCCAGGAAACCACCGGCGATCCTTCAACTCCGTTTCCGATCGGGAAAGTTTGAAACAGTCGCGAGATCTCCCGAAAGATAACACCATGGCTTGCGTGAGCAACCTCCCCGTCGTCGGGACGCATCGCGGGGCATCGGCGTTCGGTGCCCGCCGGCGTAACGCGCGCGTCGCGAACAGCACAAAGCACGCGAGGCTCGTGTCCACCGGATCGAAGTTTGTCTGCGGCGGTGTCGGTGTAGTCGACCGCGACGCGGTGACCGCCGAGGCGACCGCTGCTTCCCAGTACGTCGCCGCGACCTGGGCGGAGACGAAATCCCCGATGCGGCATTGCATCGTCGACACCCGCGGCGTGCACTTCATGTATCAGTTCAGCGAGAACAAGCCCGATGGGTTCCGCCTCGCGGCCTTCGAGGCTGCTGGCGTCTGCGTGTACATGTCTCGCCTGGCAAAGAAACTCGAGGTCGCCGTCGTCCCCGAGAAGGAGGAGGCCGTCGCCACGACCGAAACCGTTCCCGAGCCCGTTGAATCGGTCGCCGAACCCGTCCCTGAGGTCGCACCGCCTGCGCCACCCTCCCCCGTGCTGGAGCCTGAGATGCCGAGCGCACAGGACATCACCTCGAAGCCACCGATGGCGTCTTACGGTGAAAACGCCGGCAAGAGTGGCGCCGCGGTGTTTGAGCGCGGCGGCGGTATCGCGTCTTGGCACGGTTGGACCGAGGGCTACGAGGTCGACCTTGTTCTCGAGGTCGATGTTCCTGTGGAGGGCTCCACCGATCCCATCGCCGTGGGAGTATCGTCCGTATCCCGCGGGCGCCAGGCCCTGAAGAGCGGAGCCGCTGTGTTTGGTGACGGCGTCGGCACAGTCACGTTCAGCGAGGCCGAGTTGCAGACGCCCACGCCCGCGCCCGGAACCGAAGCTCCCCAGAAGCCGATGTTGACCGTGGGTGAGGCTCGATCTGTCAGCAGCGGCGGTGTTGCGTTCGAGGGAGGAGCCGGGGTTGGAGGTGCACGCTGGAACTCTCCCAAGGGGGCGGAGGCTGCGTCTGATGAACCCGCAGCCGGCGCCGCGGACTCTGCCCAGGAGCGGAAGGTTGACGTGCAGACCGTCGTCGTCTGGGGATTGTGCGCGGCGATCTTTGCGTACAAGATATTCTTTGCCCGCGTGTAGATGATTAGACATCCAATATGTCTCGAGAGTAATATGATACATGTAGTAAGACTGTGCACGTCCGTTCGCCACGCCATTGTTCCCAGGCTTTTGAAATAACATCAATCATCTTTCGGATCTGGGAGCCAGTCGCGACGACACCGTCGCCCCCCGATCGATGTCCGGTGCGCTTCCGACGGCTACAGCGTTTCGTCTGCTCCGCCGCCAGGTCAATTTCTCCCCTAGATCCAGCTCATTCGGATCGAGGTCTCCTCGCTTGAGTGCGCAGCAACCTAGCGCATCCTTCAACACCGCTTCACTCAAGTGGAACCGCGTCACCGATACTCGCGGCGCTTTGCGACTGAACGGCACCGTATCAGCGGTTGCTTCCTTCACTTCGCTTTCCTTCTCTGGCGCCTCGTCTTCACCGACGTTCAGCGGACACAGGACGCACTTCCAGCTTCAGATCCAGCGAAAGCACCGTCGCGCCTTCGCAACAACCGTGATGGCTTCCTCGACGCACGACGCTCGTGTGGTGACGTACAACGTGCTGTCTAGCTCTCTCTGCGAGCCAGGGTACTTCACTCATTGCGATCCTGATGATCTGCATCCGCCAAACCGTCTGGCCAAGCTCCTGACCAAGCTTGAGCCGGAGATGGCCAAGGGGGCGGTGATCGGCCTCCAGGAGGTGTCGCAGAAGTGGGCGGGCGAGCTGCACGTGTTCTTCGCAAAGCGTGGCTATCACATGATCTGCTCGCTTTACGGCAAACCGTTCAACGGGTACATGGGCATCGCGCTCGCCGTTCCTTTGGACAAGTATGACGTGAGCAAGGTTGACATCTCGCGCTGCAGCGATACCAAGAAGTTGCCGAGGGAGCCCAAGCCCGGGATGTTGCAAAAAGTCATCAACTACCCCGTCAACCTCTATCGCAAGGTATCTGGCGAGCGTCCTCCTCAGACCGACTGGCAGCTGGCTCGGGGACGGTTCAATACTATCATGTATGCGTCGCTGAAGTGCAAGGAATCAGGAGCGGAGTTCGGAGTTGCGAACTACCACATGCCGTGTATGTTCCGTAACCCGAAGGTTATGACTATCCACTCGCAGCTCGCGGCTATGTATGCGCAGCAGCAGTCTGGCAACCTCCCGGTGATCCTCATGGGTGACTTTAACCTCAAGCCGGGTGACGGGGGATACGATCTCATCACGACGGGCACGATCGCGTCGGACCACGAGGCTGCGCCGGTAGCTCCCGAGGGCGGGGAGTGGTCCACGTCGTTGAAGTATCCGATGCAGAGCGCGTACAAGGTGGCCAACGGCGCCGAGCCGGACTTTACCAACTTTGCGCAAATCAAGGATGACCCGCAGTTCATCGACACCTTAGACTACATCTTCATCTCCCCGAAGATCGAAGTGGCTGAAGTGCTGCAGCTTCCCCACAGGAGCGAGGTGAAGGGGCCGTTTCCGGCGCCAACTGAGCCGTCGGATCACATCCTTCTCGCGGCTACACTTCGTGTGTGAAGCACGAGCCCCTCTGCGTTAGGTCCTCAATAGAAATCGTAACGAAATAATTCACCGATCAATAATGTAACGCGCAAACCCTCTCAAGAACTCGTCGGTTTGTCGTTCCACGGCGTGCTGGTTCCTGGCAGGACAAATACCAGCAGCTGAGATTTCTGGTCTTGCACAGTGCGGGGAGAACAGGCGAAGAAGGTCCGCGGCCATCGGGGCTTGCCGGCTGCATTTTGGGGATCGATAGGCGCATAGAGGGTCGCGCATGTCATCCTTACGTCGGCGGATCCCGATACCTCCTCAACCTCCGGAGACCCAGACGATGTCCAGCTCGGGCGATTTCTCTGGCCCGGGGCGTGAGCAATCGCGACCAACGAGGAACTTCCCGATATCGAGAATCGCCGTAGTCGCGCCTCAGCTCGTGTGGCTGATGACTATAGTCCTAGGAATGGCGACATATCGCGGGAATTACGGTAGCAGCGACACATCGTCGTACCTACCTTTGGCATGGTACGACGGAATTTTCATTCACGTTGGGCCACTGTTGCCACTCATACCTTTAGCGACACGTGCCATGGCTTCGTTCTTATCCGGTGCATCGAACATGACGAAAGATGTGTCCCCGGCACGTGCCGGTATCGTGTATGTTTTAGCAGCGTTAATCCGCCTCTCTGTGTACCTTGCAGCAAGGGTGTTCGGCGGTGATGCTATGTCGGACCATGTTTTCTTGGGCGCTTGCGTGTTCTCTGCGGCACACGCGGAGGCTGTGGCTGGACTTGCGCTGCTGGCTCGACTGGTTGTGATGAAGTCGACAGTGTTTGCGACTATATCAGCAGCAATGGTGGTGCTCCAATCCTTGTGTCTGATGGGGCTTCAGTGTGGCGATTCATGGTTCACCGCCATCTATTTCCACATGCCCGGCGAGACCATGGTAAGCTTGGTTCTTGGGATGCTGACATGCCAGGCCCTCACGATGGCCCTGGTGATTGCTCCCGCGGCATCCGCCCTGGAGCTTGCTGTCATGGCCTTGCGAGAATCTCGGGATATTGGAGGTCGGTTGGGGTGAGAAAAGTTTAATAGTCAACCAAATGGGTTTTATTCACTTTAGAATCGTCTATGCGTAGCGGTGGTTAAGTGTTCGCTGGCTCCCAATCGTTGTTGGTCGGGAACCTGACGAAGGGCTTGGCCTTCCCCAGGTACCCGCGGGACGACCGGATGCTTCTGCCGCGGTACGGCCTCGGGGGGTTGACTTGGCCTGCATGGGACTGGTGCGAGCCGAGCCGGTCTGTCGCTTGGCGGGTGTGGACACTTCCTCCGCCGGAGGACTGCCACCGGTCCTTGCAGCGAGAGAGGCCCTCGATGCGCGCATCGCTTCCAGCGCAGCCTCTCCTTCCTGAATGGAACGCCTCGTCCCGTTCTCCATGCGCGCCGGTTGCCTGGGGCTCTTGAAAGGGGAGCTCAAAGACGCCGCGAGAGCCGCTGCGGCAAGTTTAGCGGGCGACGGTTTAGGCGTTCCATCAGCCGACCAGTCCCCACGCGCCACGCTCGCGGCGGCGTGTGCCGTAGCTGCCACCGCCACAAAGGCATCCGAAGCGCGGATAGGGCTACCCTCAAACTCCTCGCTCATCTCCACGGGAGAGTTTCTTCTGCTCCGAGTGGGCGACATCATGCTCTGCGTTGGAGCCGACCTGGGAGGCGTCATGTGCGGTTCACCCACGTCCCTGCGGCTGTGAACATGCCTGCGTTGGCTCTTCATTGACGCCGGAGCGCTGGGAGCGCTGCTCTCATCGTCGGAGGAAATTCTGCACAGATCATCTTCGTCAGAGGAGGAGATGTCCATGGCACCAGCCATTCTCTCGCTGTGCCCCGGGTGGGTGGCGACGCGAGACATGCGGCCCCCCTTCGATCGAGCGCGCGAGAAGTCACCCCCTTCGGAGAGACGCCTCGCGGGCCGGGGCGCCATCACCTCGGTAGCATCGTGGTCGACATCGAGGCGGCGAGCGACCGTCGATGTTTTGGGCTTGCCGAAGTCAACCGCAGTGGCCACCGGCACAACCGAAGCCGTGACCGGCGCTGCAACGGGGGTCCTGCCTTCGAGATCATTTTGCTCCCGAGACGTCGGTGACTTTGGTGGCGTTCCGTGTCCGTGCCAAACCCACTGTCCCTCCCCGGTTGGATGATCCACTGCTGTTTCGGGCTCCGAGAGGTCCAGTTCCGTGTTTCGCTCGCTCATGGAGGGCAAAAACTCATTCCTCTTGGAATCTTGGAGAGCCTCAACCTCCGCGGCTGCTTCCGCAGCAGCCGCGGCGAGCCTGTCACGCTGGGTTGATACAGGTTTGCGGGTCTTTGAAGGCGCTTCATCCAACATAGGACGACCCTTCACAACCACACCCGATCCAGCCTCACGGTCCCGACGCAGCGCGCGCTCGAGCGGGGTGTCCCTCTGGTCGTCGATGTCCGTGTCGACGGCGGCGTTGAAATCCGTATCGACCTCGTCCTCAGAAGTCATCTGCACGACGGTGACACCGACGGAGCGCATGGCGGCAGTCATGGACTGGGTGGATGCTTCCTCGCGTTCGCTGTTGATGCGGATCGACTCGCGGAGAGCGTCAAGCTCGCCGCGGGCCGTCGCGGCCTCGGCACGAGCCTGAGCGAGAGCCTCCGCAGCCTCCATCTTCGCTTCCTCACCGGCTTCGAGCGCGGCGAACGCAGCCTCAGCCTCCGCCGCGAGCTCCGCGGTAGCCTCCCTTTCGCGCATCATGTTAATTTCACGCTGGGCCGCAGAGTGTTCCTTCTCGAGCACCTCGGCGCGACGCATGGCCTGAGCGGCGGTATCCTTGGACTCGGAGGCGGCCCTCTTGAGCACCTCGACGCGACGGACGGCCTGAGCGGCGGTGTCCTTGGACTCGGAGGCGGCCTTTTCGAGCATCGAAAGTTTCGACTCTGCCAACTGTGCGCGTTGCTCAGCCTCGGCGTACTTCTCCTCCCATTCCTTCTCAGTTTCGGCGACATCTCCCTCCCTCTCCTCCTCCGCACGAATGAGGGCACGAGAGGCGGCCAACTTAGCCTCAGCAGCCATGGCCTCAGCCTTGGCCTGTTTGGCCTGAGCTTCAGCTGCGGCGTGCCTCGCCTCCGTGAGCTTCTCTTCCCATTCCTTTTCCGTCTCGAACTCGTCTTGCTCCCTTTCCTTCTCCGCTTCCGCAAAGGCTGTGAGCTTGGCGTGGGCTTCGGCGACGGCGTCAGCAGCCGACTGCTTCGCCTCGGCAACGGCGAGGGCAGCCGACTGCTTTGCGTCAACGGCGATCTGCTGAGCCTCGGCGAGCGCAGCCTCCGCGTCCGACCTGACGCGTTCGGCGGTCCCGTTTGCTTCAGCGACCATCTCTTCAGCCTTGGCGAGCTTAGCGTCAGCCTCAGCCGCCGCGCGCTCAGCATACTCCGAAGCCTCGGCTGCTGCGCGCTCGGCGTCAGCCAGCTTGGATGCCGCTTCAGCTGCGACTTGCCGCGCCTCAATGAGCTGATCCTCCCTGGTCTTGTCCGACTCGACGAGTTCGACCTTCGTGGCCTGGGCCGACACCTTCTCATCCTCCATCGCCTTCAGTGTGGCCTGAAGCTTAGCCTCCCTTTCGGTGAGCTCGGCTCCTCTGGCCCGCAGCTCGACGAGATCCTTCTGCGCGGCGTCGCACTCAGCCTGGAGCATGGCGACGCGTTGAGCTGCACGTTCGGCAGTTGCCGTCGCCTCGTCCGCGACCCTCTCGGCTTCCCTCAGTTTGGATGTCCACATGTCGGTGTTGCGGGTGAGGGCAGCCTCAACAGCAGCAGCGGTGCCGGCTGCGGCGGTGGATGTGGCGGATGAGAGGATGGCGACTGATCTCTCTCGCTGCTCGAGCAGCTCTCTGTTCATCCCCTGAAGATCCTCGATCTCGCGCTCAGCCTCCTCGAGCATGCCCTCTAGCTGGAGCACTCGCTCGTTTTTCGCAGGCGATGCGGGTTTCTCTTCGTCCTTTTCCTTCTTCGGCGAAGACTCGGGTGTCCCGGACTCAAACGGCGCGCTGGCCAGCATGGCCACCTTCTCATCCTTCTCCCCATCGCTCACGGCGTCGCCTTCCTGGAGCCCAAGAGCATCGGCCCAGCTGTCCTGGCTGTCGTGCAGAGAGCTTCTAGCGGGTTTTGACACGACGGTAGTGTCGAGCTCACGCTGAAGCCGAGCAGAGTACTCGCGCTCTTCGTTGAGCTTTGCCTCCAACATCAACACCTTTTCAGAAACTTCAGTCTCCGTAGCGGCGAGAACCGCGGGGATGGGTGCATCACCACGAGCCTCGAGAAGCAGTGCTTCGAGCTTGCGTCTGGCGGCTCGTTCGGCTGCGAGTTCATCCGCCGCCTTGGCCGCATCGGCTGTCAGCTGTTCACGCAGACGGCGAAGTTCGGAGCCGTATCGTGCGCCGGCGTCGGAGCCCTCGGCGTCCTCGAGCTCGCGGACGCGCTCCTGAAGCCAGTTGTTATGTTGCGCAGCCTCGGACTCGCGGGCGGCAGCGACCGCGGCTGACTCCTTCGCCTCTTCAGCCTCGTCGGAGGCGATCTTGACAGCCTTGTCCGCGGCCGCGCGCAATTCAGTTTCGCGCTTGCCGATGTCGCGCCACTTCGCCGCCTCAGCCTCAGCCTCCGCCGCTACCGACTCGGCGCGCTCGCGAGAACTGCGGGCGTTCGCGGCGTCTCTTGCCTCCGCTTTCGCTCGCAGTCTAGCCTGAGCCGCTTCCAGGGAGAGGGTTTCCACCTCGCCGCTAGCCGCGGCGGCGATCGCAGCTGCGGTGTCTTCAGCCCGACGAAGCGCCGCGGCTGCTTCCCTGGCGCGCTCCTCAGCCTCCGCCGTCGCGCGGGCCGCCTCCTCCAGCTCTGCCGTCGCTTCATTGAGGAGTTCGCCTCGGAGGAGGTCGAGGGAGCCGTCGTGTAGACGAGTACCCGAGAGAGATTCCGCTCCCTCGAGCGTCCACACCCGAGCGCGAAGTGCCGCCGCCTCGGACTCGGCTTCGTTTCGCGCCCACTCAGCCTCCTCGAACCGGGCGCGCGCCTTATCCAGGGCACCGTCAGCAGTCCTCAGCGCCAGCCTGAGCTCGGCTACGCGCCTGTGAATCGTGGCCTCCTCCGCGCTTGGATGAATCGTCGACAAGATGACGGTGTTGCCTGCGTTGTCGGGCGTCTCAGTGTCAGAGTCGCGCCTCCTCCTGAGCCAGCTGTGCTCGGCATCTTCCTCCGCGGTGACAGACTCGGGCACGTTGAAATCCCGCTCGCTGATCGACTTGAGGCTGGCGCGCAGAGGCGTGTGTTCCTCCACGACGTCAAGCTCGAAGCTCGAGTCCATGGTGTCGTCTCCTGGCTGTCTTCCGCTCGCGGAGCTCGCCATGGACAGCGGACTGAACAACACGGTGTTTGGACTCTTCCCAACAGCGGTCGTCTTTCCTTTCGCCAGGGGAGTGCGCTCCGCGTCGTATCCCTCGGCGCCGTAAGATGCGTGACCATCGTCGTCTTGCATGATCTGAGGATGCGTCGTTTGGAGAGGGATATACGGTCAGGTGGGCGAACGATTACGTGCATGAGAGGGGCGAGTCAAGGGGAGTGCTGGCGAGATCGTGAATCGTGGTGTTCTCCGAGGAGAAAAGGCGGCAAAATCAAGCCGGCGCGCGGGCCGATCCCTGGGCCGACTTCGACCGCAGTGGACAATCTGGGGCATCTCACCGTTCGTTCAAGAGCAGGTACGAACTGCTCCTTCGGGTTGAGATCACTGACACCGCCCATGCCAAACGACAGGCGGTGACCGGTGCTCTTCACATAGGTGCTGCTCGTCATCGAGCCCTGCTGCTGCTCTCCACCCCGATCCGCTCCAAACCTTGAGACGACACCCATCCCTGACAACCACGAAGCGGGGTCTCGCGCGCGGCGTTTCAATGCGTCCTAACTCTTCGCGATGAGCCGCCAGTATCCGCAATCCACGTCGTCAAGCGGTCACGGCGCCCGTCGGCGACCAGAGTATTGACCCTGCTCTGACAAAAAAATGGCGGCAAAAAGGCAAAACATTTTAAAAACGACGACCAACCGGTGGAATCGTATTTATGGTTAGCGTCACCACGGATGCATGTCTTTCGATCCGAAGGTGAGTCCTAAGATTAACTGCTAATTCCCGGATTTGTGTGTACGGAGCCAGTCTGCCAGTGCACGTCGGGTCTGAGACGAGTCGCTCACTTTGTGGGGCGGTGGGGCGCCATGGCGGACATCGTCACTCAACTTCAGGATTCGGTGAACGAGATCAATGGCATGTTTTACAACTGCACCGGCATGCTGCAGAGGGA
>Ga0115566_10001486_pt1 | contig 19952 bp, 22 predicted proteins | sample COGITO_mtgs_1204_3_FD_87173 | JGI IMG/M metagenome (GOLD analysis project Ga0115566, IMG submission 87173) | Pelagic marine microbial communities from North Sea - COGITO_mtgs_120405 | ecosystem: Environmental > Aquatic > Marine > Epipelagic | place: Germany:Helgoland, sampling site Kabeltonne...
CATTTATTTTTACAGGTAGTAATTCAAGTCTAGGTTCTGTTGGAATAGGATTTGCAGTTCCAATTAATAGAGCAAAAGCAATAGCTGAAGAATTGAAAAGATATGGAATAATTAATAGGAAAACTTACTTTGGAATTGAAGGTATACAATTATACCCAAAACTTTCTAGCTACTACAATCTCCCATTAAATGAAGGTGTATACATAGTTAGAGTTGTTGAAAATAGTCCAGCTTATAATGCAAAACTTACTGCTGATGATATAATTGTTTCTGTACAAAACCAGAAAATATTAAATCTGAATGATATAAATAATATTATTAAGGTAAATGATTTACGCCCAGGTGATAAAATAATAATTAGAATTTTTCGTGATGGAAAATATATTAATAGAAAATTAAAACTAGGAAACTTATAAATATGATTGCTAAAGAAGGCCGTATAATTCTTATTCCTTTATTTTTTATAACATTTTGTATTGGCATCTATGTTCATTTTGTTGAAGATACTTTTTTCACAACAATTTATTTTTTTATGGGTTTCTTATTATTGTTTTGTTTAAACTTTTTTAGAGATCCAAAAAGAATTACTCCAATGAGAGATAATCTAATAATTTCTCCAGCAGATGGTAAAATAGTCAAAGTTATTGAAATTAAAGATCCAGATGTGGGTGATGCAAAATTAGTTTCTATTTTTTTAAATGTATTTAATGTTCATGTAAATCGAGTACCCATTGATGGTAAAGTTATTTCTACAAAATATAGACCAGGTAAGTTTTTAGCTGCATTTAATCATAAAGCTTCAGATGAGAATGAACAGGTAGTTACAATAATTTCTCATAAAACTGGAAATTATAAAGTGAAGCAAATTGCAGGTTTAATAGCTAGAAGAATAATATGTTATGCTAAAGAAGGTTTAATCGTACATAAGGGAGGTAGATTAGGTTTTATTCGATTTGGTAGCAGGACAGATATAATTATGCCTTTAAATATTAAATTAAACGTAAAATTAGGTGAAAAAGTTAAGGGTGGTAAAACAATTATCGGTGAATTATGACAAATATTAGTAAAAATCATCACAAGCGATTAAAACGTTCTTTTATTCCTAATATTGCTACTGTTTTTAATATGTTCCTTGGGTTTTTAGCTATTACACTTATTTTAAATGGCGAACCTATCAAAGCTGGTTGGGTAATGATGGTTGGTGTTTTTTTTGATGTTTTAGATGGAAAACTTGCTCGCTTAATGGGTTTAACATCGAGATTCGGAACGGAATTTGATTCACTAGCAGATACTATTTCATTTTGTGCAGTACCCTCTATACTTGTTTATAGTGTTTATGTTGATGGACTACCAATCATTCTAGGGGCTGCTATTAGCTTCATGCCACTTTTATTTGGTACAATTCGCTTGGCTAAATTCAATATTGATACATCTGAAAAGCCTAAGCCCTATTTTATTGGATTAACCACACCTTTAGCTGCAATTACTATTGTTGGATTTATGTTATTTAATTATCAGCTCTACGGTGACATGGGTGATGCAAGATTAGCTTTGGTTATTGTAGCTATTATGAGTTTTTTAGAAATAAGTCCTGTTCGATTCTCAAAATTTCCTATTTTAAGTTTAAAAAGAGGACGAAATAATAATCTTCGTTTAGTTGGCTTAGCTATTACTTTGCTTGGGTTACTTTTATTTAGAGGACTTGTTCTATTTCCATTAATGTCAATTTATATTACCTGGTCTATAATAAAATGGATGCTTGATAAAGACCGGTTAAGTATAGAATCAAAAATTAAAACCACCTTAGAGAACTGATGCTAAGTAAACGCTCCCTAACAATTATTGTGCTTATACTTTTTTTTGGTACTTTATTTGGTACTTTATTAGGTGAATTACTCGCGTGGATATTGCCAGATAGTGTTGTGAGAGATTTTTTTTTAAAAAGCATAAATTTTAATTTGGGTAGTGTAGTTGGAAATGAAATTGGTGTACTTTCTTTAGATTTAGTAATGTTAACTGTAAAATTTGGTTTGACACTTACATTTAATTTTACAAGTATTATTGGTTTTGCGAGTGCTTATTATTTTCTAAGGTATTTCAGATAAGCATTATAAATTATAGTTATTATAAGTCTTTATTTAATAGAGGTAAAAAATGATTAATCAAGAAATTTTCTTAGCAGCTATGCCTGGTGGATGGGAAATGGTGGTTATAGCTTTAGTAATACTTTTAATGTTTGGTGCAAAAAAACTTCCAGAACTTGCTCGTGGCTTAGGGCAAGGAATAAGAGAGTTTAAAGGAGCAGTTGATGGTGTAAAAGATGAGTTGAAAGACGCTGAAGAATCAATTGATAAAAACGACGAGCCTGATCAATCTTCAAATAATTAAGTTATTATTTCATTTTTCCATAAAAAGGATCTTTTTGATCCTTTTTTTATTATAATCTAAACCATTACATAAAATTAATTTTTAATTAAATCATGATTAAATTCGCAGATCCATTATATTTATTAGGACTAATATTTATTTTAGCTCTTTTTTTATATCATCGTTTTATTGGAAAAAATCTTGAAGGAACTTTAATTATATCTTCAGAATCTATAGTATCAGATGAAATGAAAAAAAGAGGTAAGCTAAGATATAACTCAATAAAGTTTTTAAATTATTTTTCATTGTGCTTAATTATAATAGGGTTAGCAAGGCCACAACTAATTGATTCAATTAAAGAAACTAATGTAGATGTAGTAGATATAGTTTTAGTAATGGATATAAGCTCTTCTATGCTTGCAACAGATTTTCCTCCTAACCGTTTAGAAGCTGTAAAAAAAACTGCTAAAGATTTTATAAAAGCAAGAAGTGGCGATAGATTGGGGGTATTAGTTTTCGCTGGTGAATCTTTCATACAATGTCCTTTAACAATTGATCAAGATGTTTTGGTATCTCTTATGGATGAAATACAAGTTGCAGAACAATCTTATGATGGTACAGCTATTGGTATGGCAATAGCTAATGCAACAAATCGTCTTAGACATAGTGATTCAAAAAGCAAAGTAATGATATTACTTTCCGATGGAAGTAATAATGCAGGTGAATTAGATCCATTAACAGCGGCTGATTTAGCTGCTAAATTTGAGATAAAAATTTATACTATAGGTGCTGGAACAAATCAAGATGTCTCATTCATTCCTGGAAGAGGTTATATAAGAAATGAAATTGATGAAGAAACATTAAAATCTATTTCAAAGCGAACCAATGGTCAATACTTTAGAGCAACTAATCTTTCTGGTTTAGAGCAAATATATGCTACTATAGATACTCTAGAAAGAACAGAAATTGAAATAAAAGAATTCACTCAATATAAAGAATTATTTGGCTGGTTTTTAATTCCAGCATTAATACTTGGTCTAGGTTGTCAAACAGTAGATAGAACTATTTTTAGAAGACAGATATGATTGAATTCAGGTTTCCACTTATTCTGTATATTTATTTTCCACTATTTATAATTTTAATTTTTTGGTTATTTAAAAATAGAACTGAACCTGAATTAGGTCAAATCTCAATAGAACTTCGTTCTCGTTTGTTAGCAAATTCTGATTTAATAAGAGTTAAAATCAAAGATAGGCTACTTTTTTTATCTTTAGTCTTTCTAATATTTGGTGCATCAGGTCCACAAATTGGCGTTCGTTTAGCGCCTCTTGATAGGAAAGGAATTGATTTAGTTTTTGCTATAGATGTATCAACTAGTATGAATGCTGAAGATGTTAAACCGAGTAGACTTGAAAAAGCTAAATTTGAGATATCTCAGATGATTCAACAATTAAAGGGAGATAGAGTGGCTATAATTGTTTTTGCTGGATCAAGTCATATGTATTTACCCTTAACTATTGATTATGAAGCTGCACGTCTATTTTTAGATCAAATTGATACAAAAATGATTCCAACACAAGGTACTGCATTAAGTATGGCATTAGAAACCGGCCTCTCAGCTTTTAGTGAAGATGACTCGAAATATAAAGTTTTAGTGTTGGTTACTGATGGTGAGGACCATGAGGGTAAAGCTATAGAATTAGCTGATCAAGCAGCTAAAAGAGGGATGATTATTCATACGGTTGGTGTTGGATCATCAAATGGTTCATTGATTCCTATAATTGATAAACAGGGTATTAGAGATTATAAAAGAGATAATGACGGAAAGTTAATAACTTCACTTCTAAATGAAAAAATTCTTAATAATATTGCTGACGCTGGAAATGGTACTTATGTTAGATTTGATAACAAACCAGCAAACTTTAAAAACATTACTAAGGCAATTGATAATATGGAAAAACGTACATTAAAATCTCAAATTTTTAGTGAATATGAAGATCGTTACCAATCTTTTGTAATTGTTTCTTTTGGATTAATGTTTATTGGTATGATTATACCAACAAAAGTAAAAAAATATAAAAAGTGGAAAAATAGATTTGAAAATTAATCAAATAATTATAATTCTTTCTTTCTTTTCATTTTGTATATCACAAGATAAAGGTCTAGAATATTATCAAAATCAAGAGTATGAAGAAGCAAAAAATTATTATGAAAATATAATAATTAAAAGTGGTGAGAATGTTGAAGCACACTTTGGTAGTGGAGCTTCATCCTATCAAAAAGGTGACTGGGAACTTGCAAAAGAAAGCTTTCAAGAAACTTTAAAAAGTAGTGATAAAAATTTACGATCTAAAGCTTTTTATAATCTTGGTAATACCTTTTATAAAAATAATAAAACTGAAGAGGCAATCTCTTTATATAGAAAAGCACTTGAGTTAAATCCAAATGATAAAGAAGCTAGATTTAATTATGAATATTTAAAATATCAGAAGAAACCTCCAGAGGATGACAATAAAGAGAAAGACAAGCAAGAACAAGAACAAAAGGACGAGGAACAGGAACAAAAAGACGAGGAACAGGAACAAAAAGACGAGGAACAGGAACAAAAAGACGAAGAACAGGAACAAAAGAAAGAAGAACAGGAACAAAAGGACGAAGAGCAAGATCAGGCGAAACCTTCAAATGAAGAAAAAGATCAAGATTTAAAACAAGCTGAAAGTATATTAGATGCATTAAAGCAAGATGAAAAAATCATGCAAAAAAAACAAATATCTCGAGCAAAATCTCGTAAACTAGCTAAAGACTGGTAATGTTTAAAAAGTATAAAAAAATTATTAGTTTACTGTTTTTATTATTCAATTTTACTTATACCCAAACAATTGTGACAGCATCAGTTGATGCAAATCGTATTTCACAAAACGAGACGATAGGTTTAAAAATAGTAGCAACGAATGCTGATGGAACTCCTAGCGTAGATATTTCCCCAATATTAAAAGATTTTAAAATTATAAGTGGACCAGCTCAACAGACAAATATTCAATGGATTAACGGCGCTATGACAAGTTCAAGAAGTTTAACTTGGACTTTGCTAGCCAAGAATGATGGTAAAATAAATATACCAAGTTTAACTGTAACTGTTCAAAAGAAGGTTTTTAGAACTAATCCAATTGGTGTTTCAGTAGAAAAAGGTGCTGGCCGAGCTCAAATGGCTAACCTTTTCATTGAAGCTAAAGCAGATAAGGAGCAAGCCTATCCAGGTGAACAAATAACAGTGACTTATCGTTTATTTACACGCCTTAACTTATCAATTGAAGATATTGAATATCCAAAAAGTACTGGTTTTTGGAATGAGGACCTTCGTGTTTCTCAAACTATACGTTTCAATAATACTAAAATAAATGGTGTTAATTATAAAGTAGCTACACTCTATAAGTCAGCTTTATTCCCGACTCAATCTGGGGACTTAATTATTGACCCAATGACAGCAATTTGCAATGTTGAAATATCTTCTCGTGGAAAATCCAAAAACCCTTTTAATGATGCTTTCTTCAATACAATGTTTAAAGAGACTCAGCGTCAATTTATTCAGTCTGACTCAATAAATATTAAAGTTAATAAATATCCAAATTCGCCTCCATCTGATTTTAGTGGAGCAGTTGGTAAATTTCAAATTACTACCAAGGTTGATACATCAACTGTTAAAATTAATGAGGCTATTACTTTTAAAGTCAAATTGCAGGGAACAGGAAACCTTAACCAATTCAATATTAATAGTATAGACTTCCCACAAAATATGGAAGTATTTCCACCAACTTCTTCTTTTAAACGAAATGAATTTAGAGATGATATAACAGGAGAACAAAATTTCGAATATATTTTAATTCCTAGAATTTCTGGTCAGTTTATATTAAAACCAGTTAAGTTAACATATTTTGATCCTACACTAGAGAAATTTATAATTTCAAGCTCTGAGCCATTACCAATAACTATTAAGCCCGGAGATAAAACAAATATTGCTTCAACTCAATTTAATAAAGAAGACATTTCTTTGTTAGGTAATGATATAAGACATATTAAAATTTCAACACCTAAGTTCTATACAAAAGGTGAGAAGTCAATTCCAATTTGGGTTTGGGGAACTTATATTTTTGCTTCCACTTTATTTATTTTTCCAGCTGTTCTATCGAGGTTTAGAACTAACCGTATATCAACATATGGAAAAAGACAGTCACAAGGAGCACTTAAAATAGCTATAAAACAATTATCAAAAGCTTCAGATGATCCATTTGCTCTAACCTCATTAGTTCTTTACAAATATTTTCAATCAAAATTATTTTTATCAACAGAATATTTAGATCCACTAAAGATTGAATCTGAGATTAAAGGGAAAATCTCAAACTCTCTTTTAAATGAGATTGTTTCTCTTGCAAAGATTTGTGATGCTGGAAGGTTTGGTCCAGAAGCAGATACTCAACTTTCAACTTTAAAAGACCAAGCAATTCATTTATTAAAGAAAGTAGATAAAGATTTATCTTGAAATTTTTAATTATTAATTTAGTAGTACTATCATTATCATTGTCTCAAAACACTGATTCTTTATTTCAATTAGGCAATTATTATTATGAAGATGAACAATATGAAATTGCAATTAATAATTTTGAACAATTAGAAAAAGGTTTCGCTCATGAGTATTTATACTTAAACCTTGGTAATAGTTATTTTAGAGTTGGTGAGTTAGGTAATGCAGTTTGGGCTTATGAAAAAGCATATTCTATTTCTCCTAGAGATGAAGATATAATTCATAATTTAAACTTTGTTCGTTCTCAAGTAAAAGATATAATTATTCCACCAGATAATTTCTTTTTATTTTCATTATATAAAGCAGCATTAGATAAAACAACTATTCTAGATATAATAATTTTATGCGGTTTTTTATCTATTAGTATTTCAATAATTTATTTAATTAAATCTTATGTTTTTATAAATAAAAAAATAAGCTCAATTTTTAATTACACCTTGGTATTTTTCATATTATTTTTAATATGGATCTCATTTGATAAATATTGGCGTATCTCTGATATTAATGAAGCAATCGTAGTTTCAACATCAATTGATGTTCGTTCAGCTCCAATAGAGAGAGGTGAGAATGTTGTATTTAGAATTCACGAAGGCACAAAAGCAGAAATCACTACATATGAATCGGGTTGGTATGAAATCATATTAATTGACGGTAAAAAAGGATGGGTTAATACTCAACATATGAGAGAACTATGAAAATAATTTTTATTTTGTTTTCAACTTTATTAATTGCTCAGGATAAAAAAATTAATTTTAATCCAGATAAGCTTATCGATCCTGAACCTAGATGGCCCATAATAAGTTCATCTTTAAATAATGAAAATCTTTTAAGCAATAAAAATTCAATAGATTCAACACAATTTATTATTGAAGGATTTCGTGTTCAAATCTTAGCAACAGAAGAATTGGCTAAGGCTGAACAGTTACAAAAAGACTTGTCAAATATTTTAAATCAAAATATATATATAGTTTTTGAAGCGCCTAATTATAAAGTTCGCGTTGGTAATTTTATCGATAGAAATAAAGCTGAAGTTTTTAGAAAAAATATTCTAAATAAAGGTTACACATCATCATGGATAATAAGAACTAGAATTGAACCTAAAATACAATAACTCTTTTTTATTTTAGTTATTTATCTCCAAATTTTAATAAACCATCGTAGTAAGCATAACCTATAGAAGCAATCATAATTACCAATGATAAATTTGCTTCATTTTTAGACTTATTAGCACTTGAAATATGATCATCATAAAAAATTTCCCGATCATTATTTGCTCCATCCATTGATTTATTATATCCAGCTATATTTGAAGAATACGATGCTGCAGCTAATCCAGCTATGGTAAAAACTAAAATTCTTTTATTAGTTGGGTTATCTAAAAAAGACTCACTGCTAGGCTTCCTTTTAACGCTTAAAGTTTCAGGTGGTTTTTTACCCATAATTTCCCATGCAAGTATTTGAAGTTCAGTTATAAATCCGTCAACTTCACCTTTATATCTAATATTATATGTTTTTGATTTATTATTTTTTGTTGATTCAACTTTATGAATTTTAACACGAAATTTATTTTTTGAGAATTGAATGCTTCCAGCAATCAATTGTTCTGAAGCTGTTGAATCCATAGCAGTTATTAGACATTCTTTTGTAAAACAACTATTTGTTGTTAATTCTAAACTCTTAGTTTTTTGATTTACTAGCTTTTGATCAATAAAGTTATTTTGAGAAGAATTAGTTAACTCTTGAAGAAAATATTCAAAAAAAGCTTGATTCTCCATATCATTGATACCAGTTGATTGAAATTTAACAACTGCAGTATTAGAAATTTTTTCCTGTCCTAAAATAAATGAAGATAGAAGTAGAATTGATGATATGGTTTTAATTTTCATTGTTTTAATTTTCATTGTTTTAATTTCTTAAGTTTTGTGTTTTAAAATATAATTAGTTAATTTAGAAGTGAAATTTTCTATTATCGACAATTTCAGCTTTCTCTTTCAAGTTACTCATCCAATTTTGATAATTAGTTGTTTCTTTAATACGGTTTAAATCTATTTTTATAATATCCTTTTTACTTAACCACGTTGTTGAATCAAAAGAACTTATTTCTAAAACTTTAACTATACCATAACCACGATTTGTCTTAACAGGTCCTATTAAATTATTCTTTTCAGAATTCAGTAAGGCTCCTATAAGCTGTTCAGATTTCCCTAAAGAGATAAATGCGGCGCTTAATTTCTTTTTATCTGACGGAACATACTCTAAAGTTTTATTACTTTCTGTTAAGGATTTAAAAGAAGATCCAGTCTCAACTTTAGCCTTTAATTCATTTGCATAATTTGATGATGCTTCAACATTCCTATCTCTTTCCATTCCTGTAATCACTTGAGAACGTACATCTTCGAAAGGTGCGATTCCTTCTTCAGATATAGAATCTAAAGTAAATACTGCATAAAAATCTTCTGTCTCAAGGGGATCAGAAATTGAACCAACATCTGTACTAAAAGACCATTTTACTGCTGTCCTGAATGGGCCTAGTCCTGCGATAAAAATATCACCTTGACCTAAATAGTTTGAAGGTTGCATTTGTACACTATGAGTATCTTGAGCAGCCATAAAACCATAGTCTTGTGCATCATAACTAAATAGTGTTGCTTTACGTCTTAAATCCGTACGCGTATTTTGACCCATATTAATATTTAGCAATATATGTTTAGCTTTAACTTGATGGTTGTCTTTATCTTTATTTTTTATACTATCTACTTTAATAATATGATATCCAAATTGAGTTAAAATTGGTCCTATGACAGATCCTGATTTTGCATTAAAAGTAGCTTTTTCAAAAGCCTGAACCATTTGTCCTTTGCCAAACCAACCTAAGTCACCACCTCTTCCAGAATCTGGTGTCACTTGATTACTAGGGTCCATAGTGTGAATATTAGCTAAAGCACCAAAATCATCACCTTCACCATAAGACATAATAATTTCTATAGCTTCTTGTTTGACTCTAAGAGTATCGTTTGAAGTAGGAACTTTGGGCCAACTTATAAATGAGATGTGTCTTTTTTCATCACGTTTAAAATCTTCAAGTCGAGATTTGTAATTTTCTAATAATTCCTCATCTGTAGGTTTAGATACTTTATCTTTAATTGATGCATTCGTTATATGAATAGCAGATATAGTATAATCAATATTTCTTTTAATAAATTCTTCTTTTATATCATTTTCAGTAACAACAGATGACATGCTTATGTATTGTTGAAGTTTAAATCGGGGAATGTAATAATCTTTCATCCATGTTTCTATTGGAGTCCAATCAATCATTCCAGATGTTTTTAATGCTTGACGATAATTTTCTTCATTAAAAATATTGTTTTCATAAAATAATCGTTGAATATCAATAGGAGGATTATTTTCTAAGTGGTAAATAATTTCTTCATCTGAAACAGAAATATCAAGATCTTCAATGGCTTCTTTTGTTAGATATTCTTCTATGAAACCATTCCATACTTGGGAACGTACTTTCTCAAGATCTTGGTCTGAAACCTGGCTGCCTGAATTACGAATTGCATCCATTTGAGCATTAACAGCTTGATTAAATTGATTGGGCGTAATCTTTTGACCATTGACTAAACCAATAGCTTCAGCAGGATTTACTCTCCCAAGAAGTTGATCTATAATGTTAGCGCCACCAACTAAACCTCCAACTGTCATACTTAAAAGAAAAAAAACAAGTAGAGACCAAATCACTACATGCATTCTATTTCTTAGCATTGTCATCATTGCCATATACGATTGTCCTTAAAATAAATAATGGTTTAACTTTTGTATAAGAGGGTGCAAATTTATGTTTTTGAATGTCCCAAAGGCAATGGCTATGATAAAAGATTGTATTTAAAATTTTATTATCTCATATTGTTATTATATGTTAATCTTTAATTATAATATTTACTTTAAAAAATAAATCTTAGTTAAACTTTGTCAAACCTTAATCCAGTACCTAAACATCACCCACTAATTGAATCTGGTTCGATGTCTTCTTTATACAAAGAAGTAATAACATGCAAAATATGTCCTAGATTAGTTGACTTTAGAACTAAGATAGCAAATGAAAAACGTAAGCAATTCAAAGATTGGTCCTATTGGGGTAAACCTATACCAGGATATGGTGATCCAAAAGCTTCATTGTTATTAGTTGGTTTAGCACCTGCAGCTCATGGAGGTAATCGAACTGGTCGAGTTTTTACTGGTGATAAATCAGCTGATTTTCTTATTAAATGTCTTTATTTAGAGGGGTTATCAAACCAACCAAATTCAGATTCACTAGATGATGGATTAGAGCTAAATAAAACATTTATGACGGCTGTCTTAAAGTGTGTTCCCCCCAAAGATAAGCCTAAAGCTTTAGAATTAAGTAATTGCTCAAAATATTTTAGTTCTGAAATGTCTTTGTTATCGAATGTTCAAATTATCTTAGCATTAGGGAAGATTGGTTTTGATGGTTGCTTAAAATATTTTAGCAAAGATTTTAATTTGAAAATGAAAGATTATCCATTTGGCCATGATAAGTCATATCTTTTACCAAATGGTAAAATTTTATGGGGAAGTTATCATCCAAGTCCACGAAATGTAAATACAGGTAGAATGAACATAAAGATGATGAGGTCACTACTAAAGAAAGTTAAAAGGAGAATTGATTGATGAAGAAATTTGTTTTAGTATTATTTTTGATTATAACAGCACTTTACTCTAACTCTAACCCTAACCCTAAACGTCTATCCTTTGACGATGTTCAAGGTAAATCACCTTTCAAGTATACATCTCTTAATATTTTAACTTGGGTACCAAATGAAAATATATATATCACTCGAATAAAAAATACATTTTTAAAAGTTGACCTAATGAATTCTGATACATCTATTTTTTTAACCGAAGAAGATTTCAAGCTTAAGAGTAAAGCTATTGTTGTATCAAAAGGAAAAACAGAACAAGCACCATGGAGAGATAATTTTTCACCTCGAACTTTTTGGTTTGATAGTAAAGGTGAAAAAATATTATTTTTTAGTGATAAAGAAAAAATTTGGAGAAGATCTTTTTATGCCAGTTATTATGTGATGGATTTAAAAACTAAAAAAATTCAATCCGTATCTAAAAATAATAAAAAACTTAGAAACACTAAATTTTCACCAGATGGCAAGTATGTATCTTATGTTCGTGAGGATAATAATATTTACGTATATGATCTAATAAAATTCAAAGAAAAAAGAATAACCAATAATGGCTCTAAAACCATACTTAATGGACATTTAGGATGGGTATATGAAGAAGAGTTTGGCTCATTTGATGGATACCGATGGAGTCCAGATAGTAAAAATATTGCCTACTGGGAAGAAAACCAGTCAAATGTTCCAATCTTTTCAATGTTTGACGAAATGTCTCTTTATCCAAAGATTAAAGAGATTCGCTACCCAAAAGCGGGTGAGGAGAATCCAACGATGTCTATTTTTGTTATAAATATTAAAAAAGGGAATCGTAAAAAGATGGATATTGGAGATAATTTTGATACATACTATCCATGGATTAAATGGAAAAGTAATAAGCTATTAAAAGTCATGAAAATGAATCGTCTTCAAAATCGTTGGGACTTTTTAAATCTAGATATAACCAATGGAAAATCAAATTTTGGATTATCTGAGTCAGATTCAAATGGTTGGGTGGAATTACATAGAAATTATAATTTTTTAAATAATGGTCGAATAGTTTGGATGTCAGAACGTTCAGGTTGGTATCATATCTACATTCATTCAGACGACGGTAAATTAATTAAGCAAGTAACGAATGGTAAATGGGAAGTAAAACAAATACTAAAAATTGATGAAGAAATTCAAAAAATTTATTTTACAGCTAATAAAGAATCAGTATTTGAAACAAATTTTTATTCAGTCAAGTTTGATGGTACCGAATTAACTTTATTAGCGAATGAACCTGGTTCTCACTCTATAAAAGTATTACCTCAAGGCGGTGCGTTTATAGATTCTTATTCAAGCTTAAGAAGTCCATCAAAGCATCTTCTAAAAGATATGGATGGAAATATAATAAGAATTATTAATGAGACAGATAAATCTCAATTTGAATTATACGATTGGAGTTATCCTGAAATCATTCATTTTAAGTCTACTGATGGGAGCACAAAACTCGATGGAATAATCACTTATCCACCTGATTATAAGAAAGGTGAACGGTACCCCGTTATTGTTCATGGTTATGGTATGCCTGGGACACAAATAGTTAGTAACCGTTGGGGTAGTACATGGAATCAATATCTTGTTCAACAAGGATATATAGTTTTTTCAATGGATGCTAGAGGTATGAGCGGAAGAGGAGAAGCCTTTAAAAACTTAAGTTATGGAGATATGTCTAAATATTTAGCAAAGGATAATGCTGCAGGAGTCCAATATTTAGTAAATAAAGGAATTGTTGATCCTGATAGAGTAGGCGCATGGGGTTGGTCTGGAGGAGGCTATTTTACTGGCTTAATGCTCACTAAAAATGCTCACCTTTTTGATGTTGGTGTATCTGTCGCACCGGTAATGGACTTTCGTCTTTATGACTCAATTTATACTGAAAGGTCAATGGGGCTTCCTCAAAATAATAAGGATGGATATGATTCAACATCCGTTTTATCATATGTGGATAGATTTAAAGGAAAATTATTAGTAATTCATGGAACTGGTGATGACAATGTTCATTCTCAAAATACAACTTGGCTTGTTGAAGAGTTTATTAAACATGATAAACAATTAGATATTTTCTATTATCCAAATAGACCACATGGAATGAGTGGAGGAAATGCACGTAAAAATTTATATAGAAAAATGATTGACTATTTTAATGTAAACTTAAAAAGTCGTCCATTGATTGAAAGAAGAAATTAGCAATTATAAATTAAGTGGAGCCGATCAGGATCGAACTGACGACCTCTTGAATGCCATTCAAGCGCTCTCCCAACTGAGCTACGGCCCCATTTACGTCAATAAACAATCCGAAGTTAAACTTGTTTTAATCACTTAAAGTAGCAGTTTTAAAGTGAAAAAAGATAAAATTTTATACTAAAAGGTTTTGTGAAAGTTGTAATTATTAAATTATTTCTTCTATTTCTTGTAACTTATTTTGTAGGGTGTGTCAATAATGATAAACCTAATTTGAAGAATTAAATGATGGTTTATATGTACCTCGAACCATAACTAACTATTCAACATACGGAAGTAGAGATGGTTCAGTGACGCAAGTATTTGTCACTTTTGAACTTGAGAATAATAAGAATATTCAATTAAAACTTGAAGTGACTTATAATCCAATAGCTATTCTTAGATCCGGTTCTTGGAAAACATTGAGGAATGAATCTATTGGAGGGAAAATTAAAGCAATCTCATTAAAATTTTTAGGTGGTCAAGGTGAAGGTCCAAGTATTGGTGGAAGATTTGAACTTGAATATAATTCTCAACCTCTTTTTAGAGCTTTTGTGCCATTAAGACCCATTAATAAACCAAGTTGGTAAAAAATAAATTTATTATTTTATATGTTTTTAAAAATAAAAAATATACCCAATGTTTCTTGGTCTTCTAATAGTCCTTTAAATTTTAAACCTAAGCTGAAAACTTTCTTTTTTCTTTGCTTAGGACTTGTCATTTTCGGATTTGGGTCTTCATTGCTTATTCATTCTTCAATTGGGAATGCTCCATGGGTTATTTTTGCGCAAGGATTAGCAATTAAATTTAATTGGTCTATTGGTTTTGCAACCTTTATATCGAGCATAATAGTATTATTTTTATGGATACCCTTAGGTCAAAAGCCAGGACTGGGGACAATAATGAATATGGTTATTATTGCGGGAGTCTTAGATCTATCAATTTATCAATTAGATTTTTCATCTAACATTATTTTTATAAAAATATTTACTGCGATTATTGGCACTCTTGCTGCTGGATTAGGAAGTGGAATATATTTAATAGCAAACTTAGGTCCTGGTCCTAGAGATGGTTTAATGACTGGTTTACAAAAAATTTCAGATTATCCTATTGCTTGGGTAAGAATATTTATTGAAATAAACGTAGTTGCACTTGGATGGTTTCTTGGAGGCACTGTAGGTATAGGAACACTCATTTTTGCATTTGGAATAGGTCCCTCTGTATCATTAGGATTGCATTTAATAAGTTTTACAAACAAAAAAGCCCCACTATAGGTGAGGCTTTTTTTCTATTAAATAATTTAAATTAATTTAGGGAAGTTTGTGAAGTTCCTGAACCACCCGAGACAGGTGACCAATGTGAAGCTCTAATTTTCCAAGTACCACCTTCTTTAACATAAACCTGTGTTACACGAGTAAGATAATGGGAAACAGCTGGTGCACCTTCAGGTTTCATTGAGCCTTCTGAATAATACATAGCAACGGCCGCTTCTTTTGGTACAAGTATTACTACTTCAATATGCTTAAAGTCAATATTCATAAAATCATATTTTTCAGGTCTTCCATCTGGGTCTACTGTCTGTAACAATCCACCACTAGACCAAAACTCAAGAGCGCCTTTAGATGAATATTCATCAGCTGCTTGGCTATTCTCTTTTGAATATGCATTGTTTGCTAAAATCTGTTTAATGAGATCTTCTTTGTCACCTGCAATTAGTCGAACTGGGTTTAAAATTAATAACCCAATACAAACCATAAAAAGTTTTTTCATAACTGTTCTCCTTAATTGTTATACTGCTCTATTGAATGAATAAAGAACTTACATCAACAGTTAATAAATAGTCTTAAATCTGTCTTGCCAATGTTCAATGCATATATTAATCTCTTGTCCTGTATATTAATATAAAATAAAAGATATAAATAATGTCTGATCAAAAACCTTTAGTGCCGCCAGAAGAGCCAGAATTTAGTTCTCGCAATGTGCGTAGTAATGTTGCGCCCATTTTTCAAATTCTTCAAAGTGAGCAATTAATTTTGCAAAGAACAGATCAAAAAGCTTTTACTTTAATGTCATTACTTGCTGCATTTATGGTATTTTTTATCGTTCACTTTCCTAAAGTTATGGGTAACGGTGAAATAAATATTTTAACAGCTATAATGGTTTTAATTTATTTTATTAATGCAACTTTTGGTTTAATCAACTTAATGCTTGTTATTGTTCCTAGAATTCGAAATGATATGAGTCATGAAGATTTGCCAGATATTAATGCTACTTTTTTTGGTGGAATTGTTCAATTTACTAACCCAGTTGAGTATGCATCTTATTTAGCTAAAATGACTGAAGATAATGATAACACATTTAAAATGTTTTCCGCCCAACTCTATGCGCTAGGCCATATTAATGCATACAAGAATAAGCATATGCGTCGTGCTATAATATTCTTCGGGGGAGCAATATTTAGTGAATTAATTATAATTATGGCTTTTGCTTGGTCATTAACTTTTGGAGCTTTTTAGTTTAGTTTTAAATTCAATAGTAATTGAATTTTTTGTCTATGATCTAAATTTATGATTATTTGTCATAAATATGTAATAATCCTTAATTTGCACATTATTATAAAATGAAAAAAAACATTGTTTATTCAACAGATTTATCATTTGAAATAAAACCTTCAACTGACGATAGAGTTTTAACAAGTCAAGATTTAAGGATTCATTTAGATAGACGAAAAGCTGGAAAGATTGTTACAATTATTAAAGGTTTTGTTGGAAATCGTAAACAATTAGAAGAATATGCAACTTTAATTAAGAAAAAATGTGGAGTAGGTGGTACTGTTAAAAATAATGAAATTCTTGTTCAAGGAAATGTTAGAGAAATTGTAATTTCACTGTTGAACAAAGACGGTCATATTGCTAAACCATCAGGCGGATAACTTGTTTAATTTTTTAGAAATAGGAATAAATAATAATGTTTAGAACTAAATCAATAATATTTTTTGTATTTTTACTTACGTTAATGTCATGTTCAGAAAAACTACCAACGTCTGAACAATTGACAATGTTGGTGACAGCAAATGTTCGGGGTCAACTTGACCCCTGTGGATGAAAAGCTAATCCACTAGGCGGTCTGCCTAGAAGGTTAACTTATATAAATCAAATTAGAGAAAGCGGTGTTGACCCAATTTTACTTGATGCGGGTGATGCACTTTTTGAATTGAATATATTAGTTAGTGGAAAAGAAGCTTCCTCAAAGCTTAGAGCAAAAACTGTTTTTGAAGCTACTGCCAAAATGGGTAATTATTTATATAATGTTGGCCATAATGATTTTGCTGCAGGGTTTGATTTTTTAAAACAATTAGAAATATCAGCAAATAATAATTTTATTTCTTCAAATATCGTTAATGCCGGAACAGATGATCTAGCCTTTAAAAGTCATGTCATTATTGAAAGAAATGAAATAAAAATCGGTATTTTTGGTATTTTATCTAGTCTGCCTGCATCTGTAAAAGAACTTGAACTTAAAGATGCTTTGTCTGTTATTAATTCTAAAGTAGAAGAATTACGTCCTCAGGTAGATATCCTAATTATGTTAATTAATGCAAATAAACTTCAATTAGATAAATTAGTTTCTGAGACTAAAAATGTTGATTATGTATTTTCTAGCAGAGAGACTAGCAGGACTAGACCAGAAAGAAAGCAAGCAGATGGAAGTCCAATGCTTTATGGTACTGGTATAGAAGGTAAATATCTTGGTCGAGTAGATTTAAAAATCAATGATAAAAGTAAACCTTTAAATGATATAACCGGTTCAATGATGACTACTCAACTATTTCAAGAGAGATTGAACAATCTTCAAAAAAGAAATCCAGATAAGCCCTTAGAAGAAGTTTATAAGAATAATACTAATGTATTAAGTATGGTTCAAAAATTCAAGAATGGATTAAAAGAATCAAAAGGCACAATTAAGGAATATTCAAATACTTCATTTTATAGTTTAATAGCACTAAATGGTAATGTATCAAGTGAGAAAAAATTATTATCTCTAGTTAACAAAACATTGAAAACTTGTGATTCCTTAGATAAGCAAAGTACTAGTTTGCCTTAATGAACATAAGGATACCTATTGTTCAGTCAATTTTATTAGTCATTATTTCCGTAATAATAGGCATTAGTTCTAATATGATTAGTAGTAACCCAATCCCTTTGTTAGCCGTTGAGCTAGCTGTGGTAGAGAAGGTTGAAACAAATTCTGATGAACCTATCTTAGCAGCGATATCATTAGAACAAGCAAAAGCTTTCTTCGATGACAATGTATTATTTGTAGATGCTAGAGATGAAGGTTACTATGAAGCTGGCCATATAAAAGGTGCCATGAAAAATATTTTCCTATTTGAACTTATTTTTAACATTGAGGAAAAACAAAATAAAAATACTCCATTAGTTGTTTATTGTGGAGATCCTGGTTGTGGTGATAGTGAACAATTAGCTTACGACTTTAAGGATGTTGGATTTACCAAGTTATATGTATTTAAAGGTGGTTGGTTAGAGTGGTCTAAAGCCGGTTATCCTAGTGAAGTAGGTAAATGAACTATTTATTAAAAGGACCTGTTATTTTATTAGCTCGACTTATTTTAGGTGGAGTTTTTATTTTAGCAAGTCTAGATAAAATTTCTAATCCAGGTGATTTTGCTGCAGCAATAGGAAATTACCATGTCTTACCTTTTGGCATTGAAAACCTTTTGGCATTAATACTACCATGGCTAGAATTATTAACAGGTATTTTCATTATCACAGGTATTATGGTAGATGGGGCAGCAATTATGATAATACTAATGAATATGATGTTTATAATTGCTATATCACAAGCATTAGCAAGAGGAATTAGTATAGAATGTGGATGTTTTTCTGTATCAGAAGTTGCAGGAGAAGGTGATAAGATAGGTATAGTAACTGTTATTAGAGATATTGGTTATTTAATTTTAGGTTTTTTAATTTTTTATCGTCAAAAATATCAGTTTGAATTATTTCCAAAACCCGTTTGACGATGGATAATTAGATTATAAATTTTCACCTTATTTAGATATATAATTGCGAGAGTAGCTCAGCTGGTAGAGCACCACCTTGCCAAGGTGGATGTCGCGAGTTCGAACCTCGTCTCTCGCCCTTCTAAAACCCTCGGTTTCACGACTGGGGGTTTTTTATTGTGTTTAATCAGAAGTATCCAGACTTATACCTAACATATACTTAAATAGGATACAGATTTGTAGGATACAACCTCGATATTCAGTCTATATATAAAGCTTACAGCGCACTTAATTATTTTTTTTGTAAGTTAATGTGTCTTTTTAATATCAGGATTTAATTATATGATTTACATTGCTAGTTATTTGCATCGTTCATTAATTTTTATTTTCCTTTTTGTTTCTTGTGTAAAGCAGGATAATACAAATGAATTATACCAAATTTTTTCAGATGCACGTCAATATGAATTAGATACCAACCCAATAAGTGCTACCTATGCTGGTAATCATAAATTAAATGACCACATGCCATCTGTTTCAAATGAACAGATGGATAAAAATACAAATTTCTTGAAGTCAATTATTTTACGTTTAGAGATGATCCAGCTAAATACTCTTTCAAAAAAAGATAAGATTAATCATAAAATATTTTACCGGATAGTAAACAGTAAAATTAAAAGTATTGAATACAAAGATTATTATATGCCATTTAATGCTGATTCTGGTTTTCATACAGGATTAGCCCGTTTATATAAAGCTATGCCTTTCAAAACAGTTAAAAATTATCAGGACTACATTTCTAGATTATTAGATTTCCCAAGGTACTTTGATGAACAAATTTCAAATATGGCACTTGGTATTAAAACTGGAATTTCTATTCCAAAAATTGTTTTGAAAGGTTATGAAGTTACAATTAAAACTCACGTAGTAGATTCTTATGAAGAGAGTGTCTTTTTTGAACCATTTCGATCTATTCCCAATTCATTTACTACTGAACAACAAGTTGCAATAAGAAAGCAAGGGC
>Ga0115566_10001488_pt1 | contig 19945 bp, 22 predicted proteins | sample COGITO_mtgs_1204_3_FD_87173 | JGI IMG/M metagenome (GOLD analysis project Ga0115566, IMG submission 87173) | Pelagic marine microbial communities from North Sea - COGITO_mtgs_120405 | ecosystem: Environmental > Aquatic > Marine > Epipelagic | place: Germany:Helgoland, sampling site Kabeltonne...
GATTTCGGCTTCCCCCACCGGCATACTGATTCTCTGGTCTGCTGGCAGGCGAGCGACGACCCCACAGACCAGCGCGTCCATCACATCATCTCTCAGCAACTGGGATCGCAGTGTGCGCTCCACCATCTGTGTCACGATCGGAAGAATTGGATGCTACAACGAGCGCTCTAATACGTCCACCCGCTCACGGAATCCGGCATCGGTTTTTTTATTGTGTCGCATCGGTGAGCCGTGATTAAAAGCGGCAAAGCACAGCTCTGGATGCGTCTCTAGCCATTCTTGATTACGGCGGAGACCACCGCGCAACAGCGCTTCCGTCTCCCGGATTTTAGGTAAAAGATAGAAGGCCTGCTTACTGATCCCCCGATGGAATTGCTGTTTGCTCGCCGCATTCAACTCGGCATAGGGCCGATCGACAAGCGCCAGTCTCGGCGGAGCAGGGAACACACTGCTTCGCCGAGGCCCTAATAACCGACGCGCCGCCACATCGCACTGGCGCTTGCCGTTGTCTGACAACCCAATCGGTATATCGATACAAACCGTGGCGTGCTTCTGCATTAACGGGACAGCATTGGCCAGCTTCTCAACGCGCTCTAGCGCCCATGTATTGCCGTCCCAGCCCGCGATGATCCACCCAGCGCGACAGCCATCGATACCCGCAACGAGAAAGCGACCCGACTCAGACATCACAACGACACAACGGCAACCTCATCGCCACTGATCAACCACAATAGATCTCCGCCTGATCAAAACCACCTTATTCGGCAAGCATACGGGGCTCGAATGACCCCTTTTTACATCTGGAACTCGGGTAATCGTACGGTGAGGTCTGGCATATCGGCAGCCACCACAATTTGGCAGGCAAGGCGGGAGTTGTCAGCCCGGTCTGGACGCAGTCCCAACATCGCTGTTTCCTGCACGTCAGGGGCAGGTAAATCACCCGAAACCTCAACAAAGCAGTGACAGGTGCCACAAATCGCACCACCGCCACAATCCGCATCAATGCCAGGAATATTGTGCTTAAGCGCTGTTTCCATCAGCGACAGGCCAACGTCCCCATCGACCATGCTCTCGGCCCCATCATGCTGAATAAACGTAATTACCGTCATACTTCCCAAATCCTCTCACTACTATTATCGTCGGCATACCCTCGCCGTCGCGCAAAAATTGATGTCAAACCGCTCACCATGCAGCGCGCGTGCGCTAGGTAGCAACCCCTTGCTCTGAATGAAGCGTGTCATGAAACGCCGCCAGCATACTCTGCTCGTGACTTTGCGCTTCCGCCGTATCTAAGGGTCGCTCAAGCTTCATCCAGTCGATGTCACCATCGTCAGACATGGTCTCATATTCGAGAATACCAAGCTCTTCAAATTTGGGGCGAACCTTGTCTGTCAATAACCCGATTCTCCGCAAATTAGGCACCACGCGCTGAAAGAGTAAATTACGGAAAGTCGACATCACAAATCCGTCGAGCACTTTGCGGCGGCTTTCCTCGACGTCCCATCCAAAGTGTCGAAATACATCAGTCGCCACCAAACGTTCGCGACTGATCGCACAAGCCTCAAACGCAAAAAGCGCGCGCTCTTCCCGCTCTTCATCGGTTAACGTGGTAATAAACTCCTCAAGATAGTTGACCCCGAAAGTGACGTGCCGCGCTTCATCACGCGTCACCAAGTAAACAATATCTTTCAGAACGGGGTCAGGCGTTGTTTCCCTTGCCGTGTTAAAGGCTGACAGCGCCAAGCCTTCGATCACAATCTGCATACCAATGAATTTGAGATCCCAGCGGGGATCCGTCAGAATTTTATCAATGATGCTATTCAGATGAGTATTGATGGGGTACATCAGCCCGATGCGCTTCTGGATATATTGATTGAATACCTCAACATGCCGCGCTTCATCGAAGGTCTGTGATGCGGCATACAATTTGGCATTGAACGTGGGCGCACAAGAACAGAGCTGACTCGCCACCAATAACGCACCCTGCTCACCATGCAGGAACTGAGACAGACTCCAGGCGTTCATATGCAGCCAAAACTCGTCTTTTTCTTTATCGGTCAATGCTAAGTAGGGTGGATAGTCGTGCAGATTCATGAGCTCTGCTTGGCGCTCTTCCTCGGGCCAAGGACGATCCCAGTCGATATCGATCTGCGGATCCCAGTTAAGTTGCTTACCCAGCTCGTATAACTTTTTAATCCGATCATCTTGAACGGAATAGTCCCAGTTATAAGCGCCGGTGAGCGGGGTCTTGAAAATCTGCGCGACATGATCAACGTCGTCACTGGTTAGTACATCTTCAAGATCTGGATTGTCTGTTGGATAATCGGGATTTGAAAACTGTTGAATTTTGCGGGGTGACTCGGCGTTCCATTCAATCTTCATGGCATTTCTCCTCTCACTATTCCTATCATCCAGCGGCGGACCCAGGACCTCAAGGTGATTACTTGCCAACAGAAGGTCATTTATGGCCAAATATGTCGATGCAAGGTAGCTCCATTCCCAGTCAATATATCCTCCTCCTAGTCGATCTAGCCGTCGAACGAGGTTGCTCTATCGAATCTATCTGCAGTGGCACCCAATTGACGCTGCCATCCCTCGCCCAGTTAGGCGCAAGAGTCAGTAATCAAGAGGCTGATCGCCTCACCATGAACGTCTTGGCGCAAACCAGCGACCCCTCGTTAGGATTGGCGCTCGGACAGCGCCTCAATCTCAGCGCCCACGCCGTCATCGGACAAGCCTTTTTAACCTGCTCTAACATTGCCGAGGTGCTCGACCTTCTGTGTCGCTACGGTGCGCTGCTCACCGGAACCCGCACACAACTGATCAGGGATCCACGCCGCACAGCCGATCACGATGGCATGATCGTCGTATTGGATGAAACAGAACCGATGAGGCGCTTTAATTACGAAGTGATCTTTTCGGCCATACAAAAAACGCTCGCCGACCTAATGGAATCTGCGCTGCCCAATATGAAGGTTGCCTTTCCCTTTTCTGCCCCCGATGACTTAACGCCCTTCACCCGTATATTCGGCGAACAGATACACTTCAATGCAACGAAAGCCGAATTTAGCCTGCCACAGGCCATTACTAGTCAGCCTTTACCGTCCTCAAACCGTACCCTGCGCGCCTTATATGAATCGGAGTGTGCCCGCTTACTCGCGAGCCTTTCGGAGAGCGCTAGCCTGACCGAACAAACCTTGGCACTAATCGATAAGCTCGAAGGACAATACCCCCAACTCGAGCAAGTGGCGTCCATGCTCAACATGAGTACCCGCAGCTTTAGACGACGCCTCAAAACGGAAGCAACGTCTTTTCAAATGCTCCTCAATCAAGTTCGAGTCAAACACGCGCGACGGTATTTACAAGACACCACTCTATCCGTCGAAGCGATAGCCGTTACGCTGGGATTTAATGATGCCTCGAATTTTCGACGCGCCTTTACCCAGTGGAGCGGACAATCGCCAGCCGCCTGGCGACGCCTATCGGGCGCTGATCACCCGGCAACCCTATAGAGACGAGACCTCAAACCCCGCAATGGGAAAGTGCAAAAACACCGCTTCACCCGACTGTAAGCCTCGCTTAATCACGCACTGATGAGAATCCATCACAGCTAAGTGACCTACCGTTCTATTTCGCGCGTAATCGACGGGCGCAACAGAGACCAGTGCGCCCGGGGCAAAAGAGCCGGAAATCTCACCAACGGGGTCCGGCGCGGTGTCAGTGATCACCATGTCGTGTAGTTGATCCTGAGACAGTGATATCGATGCACCATGGCCCAGCGCCGCTATCCGCTGCATCCATGCCTGCACTAAAGGCGGCAACGACAAGATCGCCTGCCGGTTAATGAGTGACGCCATCCACAGTGGATGGTAACAACAGAGATCCAGATAGCTCGCTCGCTCGCCCACCAGAAAATCCTCAAAGCGGAGCAGACTCTCCAGATGACCAACGAAATCTTCAATGACCCCTGCGGCCGTGCTCGGTGACATCTTTTCAATCGTTGCGTCTTTCATCATCTGCGCACGATCCTGTAGAAATCGAAGCGTGCCCAAGAGCCCCAAATCTCGAGCAAGGAACCGCAGCACGCTGATCGATGATGCCGCGGCAATCACAGCAAAAAAAACCCGTTCTTCCGCACGCTGGCGCAGCAATTCTTGGCTCGCCGATAGACAACCACCCCAGGTTAACCGATCGCTGTATTGCGCCAACGCATCAAAGGCTAATTTTGAATCGCAATAAAAATGGGCACCAAGCTGCAAAACCGGAATGCGGCGATACCCCATGAGGAAAAAATCTACTATAGGCCGAGGGGGCTGAGAGGACACAATAACCGAACCCCACTGCATTCCAGCCATGCCCAGCGCCAAGCGCAATTTCTCTGAATAAGGCGAAGCGAGATAATGATACAAAGTAGGCGTCTGTGATAACGACTTTGCCAACGCTAACCCCCCCCTTTTCCAAATAGTCTGACCGATCGAGACCGAAATGGACTATCGATGAGGCAATCGACTAGGCAATCCACTAGGCAATAAAAAAAGCCGGCGAGTTGCCGGCTTTATCGAGCGGAATGCCACTGAGGACAGCGGCACTCCGTGCTTAACGCTTCTTCTTGCTAGCTGCTTTTTTCTTTGCGGGCGCTTTCTTCTTAGCGGGCGCCTTCTTAGCTGCTGCCTTCTTCTTAGCAGGAGCCTTCTTCTTAGCAGCTGCCTTCTTCTTAGCAGGAGCCTTCTTCTTAGCTGCTGCCTTCTTCTTAGCAGGAGCCTTCTTCTTAGCAGCTGCCTTCTTCTTGGCAGGAGCCTTCTTCTTAGCAGCTGCCTTCTTCTTAGCAGGAGCCTTCTTCTTAGCAGCTGCCTTCTTCTTGGCAGGAGCCTTCTTCTTAGCAGCTGCCTTCTTCTTGGCAGGAGCCTTCTTCTTAGCAGCTGCCTTCTTCTTGGCAGGAGCCTTCTTCTTAGCAGCTGCCTTCTTCTTGGCAGGTGCTTTCTTAGCAGCTGCCTTTTTCTTGGCAGGTGCTTTCTTCTTTGCTACTACTTTTTTCTTAGCAGCGGGTTTCTTCTTTGTTGCTTTCTTCGCAGCGGCCATAAGTCCCTCCTAAAGGTGCCCGTCCCATTGCTTACGCTATCAAGGTTTATATTTATTGACAAGCAAACTGAATGGCATTTAAACCTAGCGCAACACGCCCATTATGTGACGCGTAATGTCATCGACAGCACCGATACCATCAAGTTGATGATACTGAACGGCATCGAGCTCACGATAAAAATTAACGAGTGGACGCGTTTGCTCATGATAAACATTCAAACGCTTCCTAACTGTATCCTCATGATCATCTTCACGTTGCATCAATGGCTCACCCGACTCATCGTCCACATCCGGTCGCTGTGGCGGGCTGTAATCAACGTGATAAATACGACCGGACCCGGGATGTACTCTACGTCCACTCAAGCGCTTAATGATCTCCTCATCCGAAACCGTAATTTCCAGCACGTGATCAATCGCAATGCCCTCGTCCACCATTGCCTGAGCCTGCGGAATGGTTCGAGGAAATCCATCGAATAAACAGCCATTTAAACAGTCTTCTTCCTTTAGCCGCTCTTTGACTAAAGCAATAATAATGTCATCGGAAACTAAGCCACCCGAATCCATAATCGCCCTCGCTTGCTGGCCGAGCTCAGAACCCATACTCACGGCCGCACGCAACATATCTCCGGTAGAGATTTGCGGTATGCCAAACTGCTCACAAATAAACTGAGCCTGTGTTCCCTTGCCGGCGCCAGGAGGGCCAATGAATATGATGCGCATAAGTGAGAAATCCTTGAGATATAATTTGGTCGACGCAGTCCCTAACCGCTAACGCTACACAGGCCGTCGTCATGCCGCAAGTTATTCAACTTGCGAGCGCTCGCGTTTTGCTGCCTGCCAGCGCGCCTCCAACGCACTGGAATTCTCATCCTCGAGCCGACTGCCAGCATCGATGGCGCGCGCTTCCATCAATCGGAAACGACCTTCGAATTTTTGAGTAGCCCCTCGCATAGCGGTTTCTGCATCAAAACCTAAATGTCGTGCGAGATTGACCACACAAAAAAGCACATCACCTAATTCAGAGTTTATCGCCGCCTCTTCTTTTTCGACCAACGCGTCCTTCAATTCACACAGCTCTTCCTCTAACTTTTCGAATACACCCGCCACATCTGTCCAATCGAAGCCGACACGTGACGCTCGCTTTTGTATTTTTTGCGCTCTTGTTAAAGCGGGCAAATTCAGTGGGACATCATCCAAAATCCCTGCTTGACGCTTTTGCTGCCGCTCATCGCGCTTGAGTCGCTCCCAGCTGTCAGACACATCAGAAGCCGTTATCGGCTCTTGGTACTGAGCATCAGCGTTGCGCAAAAAAACATGCGGATGCCGACGAATTAATTTTTTTGATAAACCCTCCACCACGTCACCAAAATTAAAGCGTTGCTGCTCATCGGCCATCTGTGCGTATAACAGGACCTGGAAAAGCACGTCACCCGCTTCTTCTTTCATCTGATCAAAATCGTTCGACTCAATTGCATCAGCCAGCTCATAGGCCTCCTCAAGCGTATGGGGAACAATGGAACGAAAAGTCTGACTCACATCCCACGGGCAACCCTGATCAGGATCTCGTAAGCGACGGACAATACCCAACAAATCTTCTATTTGCGCCGACTCAGAGCGGCTGTCATCGACCATTTGGCTCACCCCCTACCGATCCAAAACCAGAGACAAATTGATCATGCCCTCGCCACATACTGGCACTCAGGCTGACTCAGTGTCAGTAAATACGCCTGTGGAAAGGTAACGGTCACCCCGGTCACAAATAATGGCCACAATGACGGCATTTTCAACTTCAGCGCTCAAACGCAGGGCGGCAGTCACTGCGCCACCCGAAGAAACGCCCGCAAAAATCCCTTCTTCTTTCGCCAGACGGCGCATCATGACTTCGGACTCTGATTGCCCAATGTCCATCACACGATCAACACGATCAGCAGAATAAATTTCGGGTAGATACGCCTGCGGCCATCGGCGTATGCCCGGAATTTGCGAACCATCCGTGGGCTGCAATCCAATAATTTGTATTGCTGAATTCTGGGATTTAAGGAACCGTGAAACACCCATGATCGTTCCAGTCGTCCCCATGGAAGAAATAAAATGAGTGACCCGTCCACCCGACTGTTGCCATATCTCCGGCCCAGTTGATCCAAAGTGCCCCAAGGGATTATCGGGGTTGGCAAACTGATTCAATACCACACCCTGCCCTTGGGCTTGCATTGTCAGCGCGAGGTCACGGGCCGTCTCCATGCCCTCCGTAGCAGAGACATCGATCAGCTCGGCACCAAACGCACGCATTGCGCCTTTCCGCTCTTCACTTTGATTAGCGGGCATAATCAACTTAATCCGATAACCTTTGATTGCTGCGGCCATCGCTAATGCGATGCCCGTATTGCCACTCGTAGCTTCAATTAACGTATCGCCCGGCGCAATCTCACCTCGAATCTCCGCCTCTTTGATCATACTGATGGCAGGGCGATCTTTAACGGAACCCGCAGGGTTATTCCCCTCAAGCTTCCCTAGAATCAGGTTAGAGGTGTCACCTGGAATGCGCTGTAACCGCACCAACGGCGTATTGCCGATAGTGTCTTCAATGGTTGGAAAATCACTCAATTGGGTTGCCAGCCTCAGGTAAGAAAGAATTCAGTATACCGACACTCCGACCCTTTTTTCGGCCGCAAGTTAATCACCGTAATAGTCGCTTATCGTTGGCATCATGTTTTTTTTAACTGTCGATAAATCTCTCGACTATGCAATGTTCGACCCGCAGTGAGCTGGCCCAGCGCAGCGCGTGTTATGTGTTTGATCGGCGCCCATTCCAATGCCAGCGTGGTGTCGCCATCCGCAAGCCACTCTGACACCGCGACCACTTGCGTTCCGGTCATCACAGGGCCCGAAGCAACCCTTTTTTCGGACATCAACACCTCGCAAAAACCGTGATCTACTTCAAATCGGTACGAGCACTCTGGCCGAATCACATCACCCGCACTATCGCAAAACCAATCCACGCGATATCCCAGCTCACTCAACAGCCTCAGCTCAAAACGTCTTAGGACCGGCTCAGACGGGCCCTCGCTGAGGGCTTCAACACTTTCACCATAGCTCATGAAAATATCGGGGTGCGGATCGAAGCGTGGCACCACCCGGCTCACCAACTCATTAACATACAGCCCGCTCATGAGAGCGTCCCCGCGCAGAACATAAGCCGACTTGGGCGACTCCGCAGCGCGTAAGGTCTTCAATTCGCCCCGCCCCACTAACGCAATAAGTAAGGGGTGAAATGGCTGCAATAAAGAAGCCAGTGAACCCCCTTGCTTGCGGCGATGAGCCCCTCGAACCACCGCGCTGCATCGACCTGATTCGGCTGTAAAGAGCTCTACCAAGAGACCGTTGTCTCCATACGCCTTTCGGTTTAGCACCCATGCAGGCTGCAGCGTCGTCATGGCTCACTCAGCGGATCCAGTCCCAGCGTTTTTAAAGCCCTGATATCGTCAGACCAACCAGACTTCACTTTTACCCACAGCTTCAGCATCACTTTAGTATCGAATGCGCGCTCCATATCCTTCCTGGCAGCGGTACCAATCGCCTTGAGGCGCTCGCCTGATTCGCCGACAAGAATCTTTTTTTGCCCGCCTCGCTCAACCAAAATCAGCGCATGAATATGCAGAACGCCCCGTTCGTCGGCGCTAAATGCCTCTATTTCAACGGCCGTTGCGTACGGCAGCTCGTCTCCCAACTGTCTAATAATCTTTTCCCGCACCAGTTCTGCAGCCAGAAATCGCTGACTCCGATCCGTAATTTGGTCTTCAGGGAACAAATGAGGGCCTAAGGGGGCGTGCTGCTGAACATACTGCGTCAACTCGTCTAGACCGCGACGGCGCAGCGCCGATACGGGCAGAACCGCATCGAATTGGCAGCGCTCTGAGAGGCCTCTCGCGAAGGGCAACAAGACCGACTGATTCTCAAGTAGATCGACCTTGTTAATGACGAGTGCGACCGGGCCACTTTGTTGGGCTGCCAGCGATAACACCAAATCATCTTCATCAGTCCAGCGTGTTCGGTCACACAATAAAAGCGTCACGTCGACATCGCTCATCGCCGCGGCAGCCGTTCTGTTCATGACCTGGTTAATGGCTTTCGACTGCCCCTTGTGAATACCGGGCGTATCGACAAAAACAAGTTGCACTGGGCCTTCGGTTTTCACTCCCAACAATTGATGCCGCGTTGTCTGGGGTTTTCGAGACGTAATACTCAGCTTCTGCCCAAGCAAATGATTGAGCAGCGTTGACTTACCCACGTTAGGTCGGCCCACGATCGCGACGACGCCACAGTATCGATCAGGCTGAGTCATGGTGCACCAACTTAGCAACCATCAGAGACGCGGCACTCTGTTCCGCACGCCGGCGACTGGAGCCCACCGCCTCCGTGCTCAATTTTCGACTGGGTAGCCAACACTGCACCTGAAAAGATTGCGCATGATCACTGCCAGAAACAGCCGTAATCGTGTACTCGGGAAGCGCTTCTTTTCGTGCTTGAAGCCATTCTTGTAACTGCGTCTTTGCATCAACGACATCGTCCGGCGATACCGCCTCAATACTCGAAGCCAACCAACTCCCGACAACAACCCTTGCTCGCTCTGTGGCGTCGTCTAGCACCACAGCGCCCGCTAACGCCTCAAGTGTATCGGCAAGTATCGACTCTCGATGCCGTCCACCGCTCTTGCGCTCGCTCTCACCTAAAATGAGGTGCTCTGCTAATCCCAGCTCACGCGCCACCCTCGACAGGGCTTCGCCACTGACGACACTTGCCCGCATGCGACTCAAGGTCCCTTCGTCCGCCTCAGGAAATCGATGAAAAAACGCCTCCGCCACCGCAAAGCCAATAATGGCATCGCCCAAAAATTCTAATCGCTCATTATGAATCTTGCCTGCACTTCGATGTGTCAGGGCCCGGACCAATAAATTGGCATCAGCAAACGCATAGCCCAATTTTTCCTGAAGGGATGCGATCGCAATGGGTCGAAGCTCCGTCAAGAACGCCCCACAGGGGTCGTCTCAATGACAAGATCGTCAAACTTCATCACACCATCAAGAACCCAAAACAATGGAAACCGCGCTTCATAACGCGCATCGACAACGATCACACCTCGCTCTGGATAGATGGCAATATCGTCGATGCCAACGTCACGCACTTGGCTTGTCCTCAATAATACTGCCAGCCGATTCCTGAGTTGTGGCACGCTCTCGCCCGCCACAGGTTCCTCAACTACAGCACGCATGACGATGTCTTTGACAGTGAGGTACTCAAAATAACTCGGCGCCACACGGAGCGCGGCGACGAGGAGTAACCCGAGAAAGGCCAAGTTGGTTGTGATCGCCCACAAACCAAACCCCGCATTGCTACGAGTTCGATGGGTATGTAAGCGCTGTGGCTGCCGTCTATTCACACCCGCTCCCTAAATCGTCAATCAATGGCTCCCGCTCGCTTAAATGAGGGCACACTCAAAAAGGCCTCCCAGTGCATCCAAATCGCTACCGCTTTACCGACAATATCGCCTTCTGGCACTTGACCCCAAACACGACTATCACTGCTGTTGTCGCGATTATCACCCATCATGAAATAATGTCCGGGTTTAACGACAACCGAAAAATTGCGAGCGGGACGGCGATTATCGGTCTGCATCAAATGACCATCGGTGTCCGGTAGTGACTCCCGCCCCATTTTCACCGTGTAGCGCCCTGTCGGTATCTCGGCCAACCACACCTGAGGCACTGGCGCACCGTTCACCGTCAGTTGCTTATCACGGTAAGCCACGCGATCACCCGGCTTACCAATGACGCGTTTGATGTAATAGGTTTGATTTTGATGTGGCGGAAAAAAAACCATCACGTCCCCCCGCTCAGGCTCGCCCAGCTCGAACACCTTGGTTCGCGTCACGGGCAATCTTAAGCCGTAAGCGTATTTATTCACTAAAATGTAATCGCCGACTTCGAGGGTGGGCACCATAGAAGAAGAGGGAATCTGAAACGGCTCATATAAAAATGAGCGCAACACCAACACCACTGCCAATACAGGGAAGAATGAACGGGCATACTCGACAACAGCTGGCTCAGCCGCCTCAGCAAGGCAGGCCTCGTTAAAAGAGTGCGCCGCCTTTGAGCCCTCCTCCTCGTACCCAGGAAACCGTGCAGCCAATTCCTGCCGGCGGGACTGACGTCCTCCCGCCAACAGCAAGGTATCGAGGAGCCAAATTGCGCCGCTACCCAATACAACAATCACAAGAATCAGCGGAAAATCGATGTTCATCATGCTAGACGCCTCAGGCATACGCCCCAATTATCACTAAAACGAGTCGCTCATGTATGAAAAACCTGCCGGCTTCAATGATCTACCTGCAGTACGGCTAAAAATGCCGACTGGGGTATCTCAACATTGCCCACCTGCTTCATACGCTTTTTACCCGCCTTTTGCTTCTCAAGCAGTTTCTTCTTTCGCGTCACATCGCCACCGTAACATTTGGCCGTGACATTCTTCCGTAACGCCTTGACGGTTTGCCTGGCGACAACCTTTCCTCCAACGGCTGCCTGAATGGCAACATCGAACATCTGGCGCGGGATCAGCTCTTTCATTTTTTCAGTCAGTACGCGTCCGCGAGATTGGACATAATCCCGATGGACAATAATCGCTAGCGCATCAACACGATCGCCATTAATCAAGACATCTAATCGCGATAGTGGTGCCGCCTGAAACCGCTCAAAACCATAGTCTAGCGAGGCGTAGCCACGACTTACCGATTTAAGCCGATCAAAAAAGTCCAATACCACTTCAGCCATCGGCACATCGTAGATCAACTGCACCTGCTGCCCCAAGAATTGCAAATCAACTTGCGAGCCTCGCTTCTCGACACACAGCGTAATAGCAGCCCCGAGATACTCCTGAGGGGTCAGAATAGTGCATCTCGCGATGGGTTCGCGCATGATTTCAATGTCGCCAGGATCAGGAAGCTTGGAGGGGTTATCCACGTAAATCACCTCACCACCCTTTCTCACGACCTCATAAATCACGGTCGGTGCGGTGGTGATCAGATCTAAATTATACTCCCGCTCCAACCGCTCTTGAATGATTTCCATATGCAGCATACCCAAGAAGCCGCAGCGAAATCCGAAGCCCAGCGCATCAGAAGATTCTGGCTCATAAAAAAGCGACGCGTCGTTGAGCGTCAACTTTCCTAGCGCTTCTCTAAAATCCTCGTAGTCGTCAGAATTAACCGTGAAAATACCCGCATAAACCTGCGGTTTAACCTGCTTGAAACCGGGCAAGGCCGGCGTCTCTTGGTGAGAGGCTGGAATCAGAGTGTCGCCCACTGGCGCGCCCTTAATATCCTTAATCCCTGCCACGACAAAGCCCACTTCGCCTGCCATCAGGCAGCCTGTTGTGGTTCGCCGGGGCGTGAACACGCCAATCATGTCCGCTTGGTGCTGCTTACCGGTCGACGCCACCAGGAACTTATCCCGCTTACTCAGCTGACCTTGCTTCACACGAACTAACGACACGACGCCGAGGTAATTATCGAACCAAGAATCAATGATGAGTGCTTGCAGCGGCGCATCGCGGTCGCCCACCGGTGCCGGTACTTTTCTAATGAGGTATTCAAGCACATCCTCAATACCTAAACCGGTCTTTGCACTCGTCGGGACCGCCTCGGTGGCGTCAATCCCAATAATCTCTTCAATCTCCTGCTGCACCCGCTCAGGGTCAGCTTGAGGTAAGTCCATTTTGTTGAGCACAGGCAATACCTCTACACCCTGCTCAATGGCCGTGTAGCAGTTTGCGACTGACTGCGCTTCGACGCCCTGACCAGCATCCACTACCAATAAGGCGCCCTCACAGGCAGCCAGCGAGCGAGATACCTCATATGAGAAATCAACGTGCCCCGGTGTATCAATAAAGTTCAGCTGATAGACCTGACCACTCGCGGACTCGTAATCCAGCGTCACGCTCTGGGCTTTAATGGTAATGCCGCGCTCACGCTCCAAGTCCATGGAGTCGAGCACCTGCTCGGCCATTTCTCGCTCTGACAGACCACCGCAATGCTGAATAAAACGATCCGCCAGCGTCGACTTACCGTGATCGATATGCGCGATGATAGAAAAATTACGTATATGACTGAGTTCAGCCACTGCTTAGTCGCCTCAAAAGGGATAAGGACTGTCAGAAACAACAATCCGTTACATCGAAGCGCGCCATTTTAGCACGCTAAACCTCAGAGCATCAGTCGCTTTCAGGTATACGAATGCCAATGAACAGTGGACTCCGTCCACGAATCAGCCTCGCCGGGACAGAAGTGCCAGGGACCAATCCCTCCGCAACGCCATCAAGATCCGTTAGCTGACTGACAGGACGGCTACCCAATCGAGTCAAAATATCGCCCTCTTCCACCCCCGCTTCATCTGCTGGAGAGCCTGAGGTTACCCCCACCACCCATACGCCGCCCGACAATCCCAAATCCGACAACAATTCAGGCTCCACCGGAGCAATACGCATACCTAACAACCGCACGGTGCCATCAGAGGCGATCCCAGTTGCCACTCGCGCCACTTCATCGGCAGCCAGCACGCCCACCTCTACGTCGATAGATCGCTCTTGTCCATCACGAATAATCACTGCCTCAACCGACGTTCCCGGTGTAATTAATCCGACAATATGAGGCAGATCCGCAGACGTTTCGATCGCATGGCTATCGAAGCTAACAATAATATCGCCCGATTCTAGGCCGGCATTTTCAGCGGGTGAACCACTACCCACCTGAGCGATTAATGCCCCCCGCGGCCGCTCTAGGCCGAAAGAATCGGCGAGATTGCGGTCGACATCTTGAATGCTCACACCCAGCCATCCCCGCTCAACAGCGCCTGTTGCTTGTATCTGAGCGACGACGTTGCGAACCACTGAGCTCGGAATCGCAAACGACAATCCAATGGACCCACCAGAGCGGGTAAATATCTGCGAATTGACACCGATCACTTCTCCCTCAAGGTTGAATAAAGGCCCACCCGAGTTACCCGGATTAATCGCGACATCTGTTTGAATGAAGGGCACATAATTGTCGCCAGCAGCGGTCGGTAAACTGCGGCCAACTGCGCTGACAATGCCAGCGGTAACGGAAAAATCGAGTCCGAAGGGCGAGCCAATCGCCAGCACCCATTGACCCACTTTCAGCGCCCCTTCGTCTGCCAAACGTAAGATTGGCAAGCTGTCAGCGACAATTTTCAGTACCGCCAGATCTGAACGCGGATCGGCACCGATGATCTCGGCATCGTATTCCTGCCTATTGGGCAGACGCACCACAACGTGCTTCGCACCCTCGACGACGTGATGATTCGTAATCACAAAACCGTCGCTGGAGAAGATAAATCCGGAGCCCATCCCCGCTCGCTCACGCGGCACAGGGGGTCGACCGCGAAAGTTAAAGAATCGTCGCAGCGACTCAGGCAGCTCTTCTAACTCCTCCTGATAGCGAGGATTTTCAGCTTCATACTCCACCAGTATCTTCACAACTGCGGGCGAGGATGCCGCGACTATTTCAGTAAAGTCAGGTAGCGCAGCACTCGACAGACTCGCGAATCCAGTCAGTCCCCAAAAGGCAGAAATAAATAACACAGCGCGTACCATCATGGCCGGACTCCACTTATAAAAAATATTGACGTTACTGTTTCGCAAGCAACTCGACATGCTGCACCGGAGCCTTAGAGGCTAACCGAGGCTCAGCCATGCCGGGCAATCCGCCCTGAAAGCGTCGACTCACTTGGTGAAGGATAGCAAACCCGCTCAATAACCCAAGGCAAAAGGCACTGGCGGCCCACACATCGCCCCAGGAGGCCGCCCACAGTGAACAACCAGTCCCGAGCATCAACGGTGCTCCATAAAGCCATAGCGTACCCCCGAGCAACGTGGAATCCGGGATCTCAATCATCACCTCATCACCGAGCTGACAGCTTGATGCATGGAGCATTTCTCCGGATAGCGCTCTCACCCTACCCTTACCTTGCTGCAACAGTGCTGATAAGGCACCTTGCCCACAACCGGCGCGTGCAGCGCAGCGGCCACATGCGGCGCTGCGATCCGCTTCCACCCACACCGCATTGGGCTCCAGGGCAACCACAGTGCCGGGCTCGGTTACCCCGCCCACTATGAACCCTGCCCAGCCGAGCGTACCGCGTCAGCAAGCAGTCTTGCCGTGACCACAGGCACCTCTCCCAGCACACTAATCAGCACGCCGCGATTGCCAACCCGCGTACCTCGCGTGTACGTGAGTGTCGCACCGTCGATAATGGCACCCTCACCGGCTGGCGCACTAGGCGGCAACGACTCCACAAACACAGAGGCGGTAGCCCATCCGTCACTCACCACAAACACACCTTGCTCATGATTTTCAGAGACCACAAAATAACCGGGGATCACGCCTCGACCCCGCGCCATCACAGCGTCGCTAGCTTCGCTGCTCACCGACGGAGGCAGCTCACGATAGCGAATATCGGCAAATTCAAACCGCTCCAATACTTTCCCGCCCGGCTCGGCCGTCACCATCGCAAGCGCCATACCCGTTTGCACATCGACATGGACAAAATGTGCCAAGCGCAATGTGTCACGCGGACGAAGCACCAGCTTTTTCGTCAATCGACCTGCAATGACGCGAGTCGAGTCGAGGCTAACCGCATAAAACTTGCTAAGATCACAGACACGGTGCTTCGGAATAAACGCGCTTGGCCAAAACTCTGCTTGAGGATTAACTTGGGCATTGAGGCGACGCAGGGTTCCTTGACGACTCTCGTCAGGAGTGCCTCCGCTGGGCCAGGCCACCTCAAGGAATTGTCGATTATCTGCTCGCTCGTAGAGGACGGTTCCCTCGTACGCGACGGCCCTATGGGCCTCGAAAAGCCTTGCGAGCGTCTGCTCAGACTCAGTTTCCAGCTCGCAATCGAGCGCACTCGATTGCGCTAACCCAGAAAAAGCCATGGCGCACAGCGATAGTGCGCCGAAAAACCGCCTCCGCCAGCACGTCATAGCTTCACTGATGCGCGGATTTTTCACCACTAGCCGCCGGCGCACGAACGTAAGAAATATAAGGGGCAGGATGCATTGGCGCAGCACGCGACGCGTGATGACGGGCCAAGTTACGGTAACGATCTTGCGCCAGCCGCTCATATAGTGCCGCCACTTCTCGTCGCTCATTATCAACCGAATCGACTTGCCTATCGGCAACGGGAAGCGACCTCGCACCGAGACTCGCCTGAACAGGCTGCGCGCCCAACACCGGGACAACACCTCCCACCAGATCACTGACGACACTACCTTGCATGACGCTGGTTTTGGGCACCAGCAGTTGTTGTCCGCCCAGCACGAGAGCCATCGTCACGGAAGCCGCTACCGCCATGCTCCAAAGCGGGTTTCTGTAGGCGCTTTTTTCGCCCGTCAACGCTTCTGTTACGGCGGACGACACTTCAATATTGGGCTGGCTAATCCTGCGAGTTTGTAGCAACTCTCGCACCATCTGCTGACGACGCCACCTTGCCCTCAACGCAGGATCGCTGCTAGTGGCATCGAGTACCCTTCTCAACTCAAGCTCATCGGCTTCGTCGTCCATCACCGCAGATAGCGTTTCGAATTCTCTCTCACTGGTTGTCATCTGAATCCCGACTCCCCACTCATTTGTTGCTTAACACGCTCGTCAATCGCCTCACGTGCCCGAAAAATTCTGGATCTCACTGTTCCGACGGGGCAGTCCAAGACTGCAGCAATATCGTCGTAACTTAACCCCTCGAACTCCCGCAATGTTAGTGCTGCCCGCAGCTCTTCAGGCAACGCCGCTAACGCCTCTTCCACCACTGCGGCTAGCTCCTCTCCCATCGCGACCGCTTCGGGGGTGCCCACATCGGCCAATAATTCGGCCTGCTGGCCTAACTCTGCGTCCTCTATTGTCGCGTCAGCACCCGGACGGCGGCGTCTCGACACCAGGTGGTTTTTGGCGGCATTGGCTGCAATGCGATACAACCACGTATAGAAGGCGCTATCTCCTCGGAACTTATCGATGGCCCGGTATGCCTTGATAAAGGCTTCCTGTGTAACATCTTCCACCTCGGACGGATCCGTAATGTAACGACTCACCAGCGCGCCAATTCGACCCTGATATTTTAATACCAACAGGTCAAATGCCCGCAAGTCCCCGCGTTGCGCCCTCTGAACCAGTTGCTGATCTGTCTCAGAGGCTGTCAAAACTGCACCTTTAATCCACTCAATCTGCCAGGTGATATACCTTCAACGCTATTTACCGACTTATCCGACTGCGTCGCAAGCAAAAAGTTCCCGATCAATTACACTATTAGACCGTTACTATACCGCACTCGCTTCACACCAACGGTCAACCTGACATGCCTAACCCTTCTCGCTTTGATGTGCTCATCATTGGCAGCGGCGCCGCTGGGCTGAGTCTCGCCCTGCAGCTCCCCCACAACCTGCAGATAGCGGTCCTCTCTAAAAGTCAGCTTAGCTCGGGCTCAACCTCCTGGGCACAAGGCGGTATGGCAGCCGTATTACATGACCGCGACACAGTAGACGCTCATGTGAGTGACACGATGAACGCCGGCGCGGGACTGTGTCATGAGCCTGCGGTGCGCTTCACTATCGGGCGAAGCCGGCAAAGCGTTGACTGGCTGGTATCACAAGGGATGGCATTCGATCTGAGAGACGATCAACCTGACCTTGAATTTCGCGAATTTCATCTCACGATGGAAGGCGGTCACAGCCACCGACGCGTCATCCACGCCGCTGACCAGACGGGTCTCGCCATCTCCGAGGTGCTCGCCAATCGTGCCGCGCAAGCATCCAACATCACGCTATTAACAGACCTTTGCTTGGTTGATGTGATCAAGTCAGGGGGACGAGTCTGTGGCGCTCACCTACTCAACACGAAAGACCGACGCGTTGAGACGCTCAGCGCCAATGCAGTGGTGCTAGCCACCGGGGGCGCCAGCAAAGCCTATCGATACACCACCAACCCCGACGGGGCCAGCGGGGACGGCATTGCAGTAGCGTGGCGTGCAGGCTGTCGAGTGGCCAACCTCGAGTTCAATCAGTTTCATCCAACCTGCCTGTACCATCCAAAGACGCGTTCGTTTTTAGTCACCGAGGCTTTGCGCGGTGAAGGCGCCACGCTCCATCTCGAGGATGGCGAGCGGTTCATGCCCCACTTCGACTCTCGGGCCGAGCTGGCGCCCCGCGACATTGTCGCGCGCGCCATTGATCACGAAATGAAGCGACTGGGTGCGGACTGCGTTTATCTCGACATCAGTCACCGCCCTGCCAGCTTTATCAAACGTCACTTTCCCCAGGCCCATGAGCGCTGCCTCGCATTAGGCATCGACATTACGGCTGAACGCATACCGGTCGTGCCAGCCGCCCATTACACCTGTGGCGGGGTCGTAGTGAATCAGCACGGCGCCACCGACATCCCGGGTCTCTATGTCGTGGGCGAATCGGCCTGTACCGGACTGCATGGCGCCAACCGAATGGCCAGCAACTCTCTTCTGGAATGCTTTGTTTACGCACAATCCGCCGCGGAACACATCGCCGCATCACTCTCAAGTCCCTCGGCTACCCCAACGGTATGGGATGACAGTCGTGTTCGCGACTCCGATGAAAAGGTCGTCATACAGCACAACTGGCAAGAGCTCAGACGTCTGATGTGGGATTACGTGGGCATTGTCCGCACTTCTCACCGACTCGCTTACGCCGCCAAGCGGATCGACCTACTTGAGCAAGAAGTGTCACGATACTACGGTCGTTTTCAGATTACGCGACCTTTACTCGAGATGCGCAATTTGACTCAGGTGTCGCAGCTCATGGTGTCGTGTGCGTCTGGGCGCAAAGAAAGTCGAGGGCTGCATTTTAATTCTGATTACCCCAACGCCCTCCCCGAGGCGCATGACTCGGTACTGATACCCCCCAACTTTGACCCCACAGTGGCGTTAGCCGGTCCGGTAGAACGATTACCCGAGTATCGATAACGACCCGCGGCTATCCCTCAAGGCCATGAAAACGCCTTATTTCGGCAATCACGGGTTGCCAGCGTGGCTCGGCCGGATCACTGCGCGCCATGACCCATTCGAGCAGATCTTGATCGTCCTGAAATAACAGCTCTCGATACAGCGCCCGCAACTCCGCAGGCATGTCCGCGAACCCTTCCTCAATAAAGGGAGACAGTAACAAGTCTAATTCCAACAGCCCGCGCCGACTGGCCCACCTTGCTCTGTTCCATTCCTCGCGCTGCTCCATGCTCGTGACCCATTCTGCCTACCCAAAGGTGTAGTATAGGCGTCTTACCTAACACTTGCCGGGGGCACCTTAGTCGCGTGACTGATCTTGAGACATTGCCGCAATCCACTGTGCCGGAAGAGACTGATCTGGTGATGACATTAGCCGGCGCGGATGCCATAAACTTTCTTCAGGGACAAACCACCGCAGACTTTGAGAATACCGAACCGGGCGCTGTTCGTTTTGCTGCCTTTTGCAATCCAAAAGGCAGAGTAATCGCAGACGTCCTTGCCATCGTTGTCAGTAACGACCAGGTCATGCTGCGGGGCCGGCAAGCCGTCATGACCGCGCTGGCAACCCACCTGAAGCCGTACCTTTCTTTTTCTAAAAGCACGCTGTCTGACTCACATTGGAGAATTTCCTGCGAAAAGATCGGCGCTCAGAGGTCAGCGACAGAACACGCCGCTCGACTGCAATACGACGCCGATACCCTCGTACGCATTGATATACCGCGAAGCGACGACATGACCGAAAGTTGGCGCGTTAGTGGCACTGCAGCGCACAGCCA
>Ga0115566_10001500_pt1 | contig 19853 bp, 16 predicted proteins | sample COGITO_mtgs_1204_3_FD_87173 | JGI IMG/M metagenome (GOLD analysis project Ga0115566, IMG submission 87173) | Pelagic marine microbial communities from North Sea - COGITO_mtgs_120405 | ecosystem: Environmental > Aquatic > Marine > Epipelagic | place: Germany:Helgoland, sampling site Kabeltonne...
GGATCTTTATTTTCGTAATTGATGGTCGGTGGCAAAACGTTGTCCCGAATCGCCATCAAGCAAACAATGGCCTCTGTGACACCGGCTGCGGCAATCAAGTGCCCCATCATGCTCTTGGTGCTGCTAACTGGCGTCTTGTCAGCATTTTCACCGAATACTTCACGGCAAGCTTTTGATTCGACTTTGTCGTTTACGGTGGTGCTCGTGCCGTGGGCATTGACGTAGTCAATATCCGACGGATCAAGTTTTGCATCATTCAATGCCATTCGCATGCATCCGATTGCACCGCGGCCTTCGGGGTGAATGTCGGTGATACGCCATGCATCCGCGGTTGAGCCATAACCGAGTACTTCACCGAAGATCTGTGCTCCACGCGCTTTTGCATGTTCGAGTTCTTCGAGGATCACCATGGCAGCGCCTTCACCCAAAACGAAACCATCACGCGTTCGGTCAAACGGCCGTGAGGCTTTGGTGGGTTCTTCGTTGCGAGTTGAAAGTGCGGTTAACAGATTGAAGCCAGTGACACCAAACGGATGAATCATGCTATGGGTTCCACCTGAGAGCATGACCTCTGCATCGCCGCGGCGAATGATTTCAGTGGCCTCGCCCATCGCTTGGCTGCTCGCGGCACAAGCCGTCAGGCAATTTGCATTCGGCCCTTGGGCATTGAACATCGCCGCCAAATGTCCGGCTGGCATGCTCGGTTCCTGTTCAAGTTCAAGAACCGGATTGATTTCACGCAAGCCCGCCTCGGTGAAGCTGAGCATGTTCATCTCGCCATCTTTTCCGTCTGCGATCCCAGCGACCATCATGCGCGTGAAAGATGTGAAATCTTGTTTGCCTTCACCACTTCCAAGATAGATTCCGAATCGAGTCGGGTCTTCGATGGAATTCAGGACACCAGAATTCTCCACCGCTTGAACGGCGGCACCAGCGGCAAATTGGGTGTGGCGGCCACGGAACTCCCATTCCTTAAGATCGCCACCAAATTGCGTTGCGTCGTATCCACGGACCTCCGAAGCAATTTTGGTAGGGAAATTGGTCGCATCAAAAACCGTGATGTTACCTACGCTTGATTCAGCGTTTTTTAGACGACTCCAAACCGCTTCCGGATTGGTTGCCATGGGATTTACCATCCCGATACCGGTGATGACTACACGTCGGCGCATCGATTAACTCGCAATTGTTTTCAGCAATTTGAACCAGAACTTAAAAATTCTCGTTCAGCTTGAAGAAAATGTTCCGGAATTTCAATTGGTGTACCGTCCTGATTGACACCAATATCAAAAATGTGGAGAGCTCGTAAAACCGAAATCAATCCTGAATCGGTAAAAAATACTTTGTCTTTGAACTGTTGCTCGGGGTATGCAAACATCACGTCTGCAGCAGCAATCAGCGACTCGCCACGATGGCAGGTCGCCGAAACTACGGATCCCTCTTCGGCCATGTTTTCGATTTTCGTCGCTATTGTGAGTTGATCACCTGGTTTCGCAAAATCCCGAAAAGTGCTTTTGCTGATCTTCGCAAGAACCACTTTTTTCTTGAAATCGAAAGCTTGGTTGATCAGCAATCCACCCGTCTGAGCCATGCCCTCAATAATTAATGAGGGCGGGTAGGACGGGAAACACCGCGAATACTCGAAAACATACGGTTCGGCCATGCATACATTCTTCGTCGCCACAGCATGACTGCGACTCACAAACTCTGTATAGCGGTCAACCCAAAACCAACGCATAGTCTCACAGACTGATGAGGTACGAGACAAACAAAATTATGGACTACGCGCTTACTTTTGTCGTAACATATCGGCACAGGTCGCTAACGGTCAACAAGTTGCCGAAGTCCTGAACCATTGGGTTTGATTCGAATTTTGAAAGGTCAGCAAATGGCATTCGTTCTTTCAGTTTTTTAATGCCTGCCTCCGTTACTTTTCCGTCTTGTACGTATTCCGCATTGGTGAGGATATCATCGGGAAAAAGTTCATCCCGAGGAATTTGGATATCGAACGACTTTTCAAGTTTGAATACGATATCAAGAAAATCGATTGACTCGGCACCCAGATCACCAACCATTGTCGCATCTGCAGTGACTTCGTCGTCATCGACTCCGAGTGCATCGACTAGAGCGTCTTTTACTTTTTCAAAAACTTCATCTTCATTGGGAGCCATTCGAATTCTCCGATTTAAATTGGCGAGTCATTACTGACGAAAATATTGTCTATCTGGATAAATGCATAATTGAGTCGAAGTCAAGCCGCTTTTCAAAAGCAATCTTTTCGTCAACCACACTATTCGACGGATTCCGCTCGCCGTAATTGTGGGTTTCCACAACAAGGCGACCATTCACCGCAGTTTCATCGTTGATCAAACACTCGGTTTTCAACGTGAAAATCAGCTCTTCTTGTTTCATGATCTTCGCGTTCACAATCAGCTGATTGTTTGGCGTAACAAGATTTTGAAATTTGATGTTTTTGGCTTCGCGTAATTCAACAACTGAATACTTGAAGCCGGTCGTATACCGAACCAACCAAGACGACGCTTGAAGCATCGCTTCCAACATTAGTACTCCCGGCATCACCGGAAAATGTGGGAAGTGGTCTTGAAGATAATCTTCGTCACCAGAAAGGAATTTCACCGCTGAAATTCGATCACCCGACACAATTTCCGTAATTTTGTCTATTTGGGCAAACGCGATTGGTCGCATCGCCGGGATCGAATCATTGGTCACGTTCAATTTCGGTAAAAAACCTGCAAATTTCCAAGGTTTACTGTAGCAAACCACCTAATTTAGCATCGACCCGTTTTTTTAACAACAACTCACAATATCGGAATTTTTGAAATAAAACCCAAAAAATGCTCTTAACAGCCCGTTTGAACTGACTCCAATTTGAATGTTGAGCGTTTCGATGCTAAATTCCTTCCTATGAGAAAAGGAATTCCGGTTTCGCCCGGTATTTCAATTGGCACTGCCTATTGTATTAACGAAGTTTTTGTCCGTCCTGAGCAGACTCATCTGGAAGAAGATGCTGTCGGGGAAGAGCTTGCGCGGTTTGAATCGGCGAAGGATCAAAGTATCCGAGATCTGAAGGCCCTTGAAGCAAAGGTTTATGCTCAAGTTGGCAAGAATGAGGCAGCCATTTTCGCGATGCATCAGTCGATTTTGAGTGACCATGCGTTCACTAAAAAGATTACGGGCTGGATCGCGGGCGAAAAAATGACGATCCAGGCGGCCCTTCATCGATTTTTGGGCGAATACGAGGTCCTTTTCTCCAAAGCCAAAGACGAATATCTCCAAGAGCGTTTCGCCGACATCCGCGATGTGGTGTCGCGGCTCTCCGCTTCGCTCACCGACGTGAAGAAAGAAATTGATCGTGGCTTAAAGAGCCCTTTAATCGTAGTTGCCGATGAGCTTCTTCCTTCTCAGGTGGTTTTGCTGGGCGATGTGGAGGTCAAGGGAATTGTGACCCAAGCTGGAGGCCCAACTTCCCATGCGGCGATTATCGCACGCAGCAAAGGGATTCCAGCCGTCTCAGGTGTTCGCGGGATTCTACGCCAGATTAAAACGGGCGATGAGATCGTTGTCGACGGTCGCGAAGGAATCGTTCGGTACAATCTCGATCCCGAAGCAACGGCCGCCTATCGGAAGCTGGAGCGTGAGTTTTTCGATTTCAAAGATCAACTTGCTGAAAACCGAGATGAGCCGGCGCTCACCGCTGATGGTCGCCAGATCGCGTTGCTTGCAAACATCAATAGTGTTGCCGATGCGCAATCGGCCAAAGCAATGGGTGGCAGTGGCGTTGGACTGTACCGTACCGAATACCTTTACCTGACGCATCCAAGTGTTCCAGACGAAGAGGAGCAATACGAAAACTATCGAAGCATCATCGAGGCATCTCCCAACAATTCGGTGACGATTCGAACGCTTGATATCGGCGGTGACAAGACAGTCCCCTACCTTGGGCACAATCATCAGGAATCCAATCCGTTTATGGGTTGGAGAAGTATCCGTCTCTCGTTCGAACATCCGGAGTTATTCAATTCGCAAATTCGAGCCATCCTTCGCGCCGCCGCAGGCTTTGAGGTTGGAAAGGTTCGGATGTTGTTTCCGATGGTCACGACTGTCGATGAAATGCGGCGAGTTCGCTCCATGGTTCGTCGTGCAATGAAACAACTTGTCTCGCAGGGCAAGCCTTTTGCAAACGTTCCCATCGGAATGATGCTGGAAGTTCCAGCGGCGGCAGTGATGATGGATACGCTATTAGAGGGCTGTGATTTTGTTTCGATCGGTTCGAATGATTTGGTGCAATATTTAATGGCGGCAGATCGCGATAACCCAAAAGTCAGCCATCTATGTCAGCCGCTCTCACCAGCGGTTCTACGCGTTCTGAAGAACGTGATCCGCGTCTGCAATCAGAACAATACGCCTATCACGCTATGCGGTGAAATGGCCGGGCAGCCCCGAGCATTTGTGTTGCTTTTGGGAATGGGTTTGAAAAACTTCAGTATGAGCCCGGCGTTTATTCCGACCATCAAAGAACTGGCGAAGAAGATCTCAACCGCAGAAGCGGCTCAAATTCTTCAAAACGCAATGAAGCTCAAAACTACTTCGCAGGTTTTGCGTTACATGGCGGGTCAAATTCAGCGACTTGCGCCCAAGTTCACGATTCTGGATACCGCTTAATTCAGTCACTCAAAAAAAGTGATGGCTTAAACAAAAAGATCCTCGCCCGAATCGCTTTTGCCTTGAGACGAATTCAGATGACGCCGCAGGTAATTTGCGCGCTCAACATTTCGGTCTGTTGTCGAGAGTTTTTTGCCTGCGAGCACCTGTAAATGAGCAGGCTGCGTGCGAAGGAACAGTTTGTTCACGGTGGAAAGTTGGACATCATGAATCAAGTCTAAATTCACACCCAATCGCACTTTTGAAAGCAACTGCATTGTTTCTTCACTGCTGATTTGATGTGCGTTTTGAAGTGTTCCGATTGCTCGACTGACTTTGTCATGCAGGTCGTCTTGGCTTTCGTTTATCAAGTATTCGCGGGCCTTTCGCTCATACCCAATTATGACGGGAACGATTTCCGAAACGTCGTTGATCAAGTCTGTCTCGGATTTTCCAAGGGTAATTTGGTTGCTGATTTGATAGAACTCACCCATCGCCTGAGATCCTTCGCCATATAAACCTCGGACGGCCAAGTTGACTTTTTCGAGGCTTCGAAAGACTTTTTCGATCTGCCGCGTCATAACGAGTGCAGGCAAGTGGAGCATCACACTGACTCGCATTCCAGTGCCTACATTCGTAGGGCATGCTGTCAGGTAACCAAGTTGGCTGTCAAACGCAAACCGAATGTTTTCTTCGAGTGCGTTATCGATGGTTTCTACACGTTCCCACGCTTTTTCCAGATCCAGACCGCTCTTCATGACCTGAATACGAAGATGATCCTCTTCGTTGATCATCAAGCTGAATACTTCCTGCTTATCGATCGCAACAGAACGAGCACCGGAGCTTTCGGAATGTTCACGGCTAATCAATTGTCGTTCAACTAAGAACTGGCGTTCGAGTTCTTCCAGATCGTTTACCTTGACAAAAACGGTATCGGCAAGGTCCGAATGCGAAGTTACCTTTTCACAAACGGTCGACTCAATGCTTGCCTTGTGGACATCATTACACTTTTTAATAAATGGAAAATCGCCGAGATTCCTCGCAAGACGGATTCGGCTGCTCATCACAATATCGGATTCCGGTCCATCACCACGGAGCCATTCCCCTAGTTCGTCCGCAAAGTCAGTCGGCTTCATTGAAGCTCCTCTTCAAGCTGCTTGATTTGATCACGGATCCGTGATGCAAGTTCGTAATCCTCTCGCTCGACGGCTTCTGTCATTTCTTTTCGTAACCGAATGACCTCGATTTGTTGCATGAGCATCCCGTCGTCACCTCGAGCGGGGCGCCGGCCAACGTGATTGGTTTCGCCATGAATGCTCATGATCAACGGATTCAGCTCTTCCTGAAAGTATTCGTAATCATTGGGGCAACCTAGGCGTCCCGATTGGCGAAACTCGTAAAATGTGATTCCGCAAACTGGGCATACCTTCTGATCCAGCCGATGAAGCTCGTCAGCCGTTTGGTCAATCTTCAAGTGTTTCGTAATCGCGGTGCCAACTTCTTCGGCCACCGGTTCATCGTCACTATCAGACTTGAGGTATTTGTCGGCGCACTCAGCACAGTAATGCAGCGCACTCACTTCGTCTCCGGTTAACTCCGTTATATGAAAGGTTGCCGGTTTTTCACACTTTTGGCATTTCATGTTGATTAACGCAAGCCGTCGAATTTGGATGAAGGTTTATTCGGTGGTGGATTCTAGGTGACTTCGATTCGCTGTCAAGATTACATCGTCAATGTGCGAAAAAGATAGCAAGGGAACTTGTCGCCCAAGGATGATCTGGTAACCGAACAGCGATGTTCAGCTTGCCCTATTTTCGACGTGATCAATTTTTGCTGCAACAACCCGCCGTGCAATCGGCGAAAGTTTCGGCGATAATCTTGTTTTGCCAATTAGAGTCGGATTTATGCCACACAAGCCGAATCTCACTGAATTTCAGGAACTCTCTACGAGCCACGCCCGCGTTCCGGTTTACCGCTGCTTGATCAGTGACGGACTGACGCCTGTATCCGCATTTCGGAAAATCGACGAGGGGAAAACCTGCTGTCTTTTCGAAAGTGTTGTCGGTGGCGAAAACGTCGGCCGCTACAGCTTTATTGCTATCAAACCCTTTGCGCAACTGTCGGCTGCCGGCTCGGCTGTCAAACTGAGAAACGGATTGGATTCCAAGGAATTGGAATCGAAAAACCCATTTGATCTGCTGAGAGCGGAACTAGCGTCAATCGACGTTGCAAAGCTTGATGGCATGCCGCCGTTTGTCGGTGGTGCCGTTGGGTACGCTGGTTATGATACCGTTCGATACGTTGAAAATTTGCCGAACCCGCCGAATGATGATCGCGAACTGCCCGATTTGTCGTTTGCCTTTTATGATCAAATGATCGTTTTCGACAATGTCCAAAAAACCATGACGGTGATCGTGCTTGCAAAGACGGATTCCAGCAAAGAAAAATCGCTGGATGCCTACGAAGCGGCAAAAAAAGAAATCGACTCAATTGTCACTTGTTTGTCAAAGCCGGACCCAAGTCAAGCCTGTACCGACATCGATCCTTCCGCAGATGTTCAATTGGATCTGAATTCTAATTTTGATCAGCCGTCGTACGAGGCGGCAGTGAATCGGTGTGTCGATTACATCAAGGCGGGCGATATCTTCCAAGTCGTTATCAGCCAGCGTTTTGAAAGAAAAATAAGTTGTGATCCGTTTGAAATCTACCGGACACTTCGTGTGATGAACCCGAGTCCATTTATGTTTTTTCTGCGCACGCCAGAAACGACTCTCATCGGGAGTTCTCCGGAAATCATGTGTCGCGTGGTCGATAGTAAAGTGACAGTGCGCCCCTTGGCTGGAACTCGTTGGCGCGGCAAGACCGAAGCGGAAGATCGCGCGTTGGAAAAAGAACTGCTAGCCGACCCAAAAGAGCGGGCAGAACACGTGATGCTCGTTGACCTTGGTCGAAACGACGTGGGGCGTATCGCAAAATATGGAACGATTGAAATTCCAGATGTGATGATCGTGGAACGCTACAGCCATGTGATGCATATTTCGTCAACAGTAACTGGAGAGCTTCGTGACGATCTCGATGCGTTTGATGCGTTGATGGCGAGCTTGCCAGCCGGGACGGTTTCTGGTGCTCCCAAGGTTCGAGCGATGGAAATTATCGACGAGATTGAACCTCATCGGCGAGGACCGTATGCCGGTGCCGTCGGTTACATCGACTTCAATGGCAACATGGATACGTGTATTGCGTTGCGAACGATGGTCATCAAGGACGATATGGCGTACGTTCAAGCTGGTGCAGGAATTGTTGCTGAAAGTGTTCCCGAAAACGAGTATCGCGAGACCGTAAACAAAGCTACGGCGTTGTTGAAAGCAATTGAAGTTTCAGAGATCCGGTCTGGAAATGAAGACCGTTAAACGTGTTTGTTAGTATTTGGTGTCGCTGCTTCGTGAAAATGTGCCTTGAATTGGGGGGGGTATGACCTCGCCTTCTTCTTTCTTTATGCGATACCGGCGCAGGCGTCCTTAAGGATTTAAATGACGCCAAAGAATCGTAACGCAAGTCAGCCCGAAACGGTTATTCAAATTCACAAATACGACTGACCGCATTGAGCAAAGGATCGGAATCAATATCCAGTATCTTCATGGTCATAGTTTGCAGCCTGAAGCTATTTGGAATTGAAGCATAACTTGAATGAGCCGCAGAACATTTGCTTGCGGCTTTTTTCATCACGGACTGACCGTTACCTGTTGCGGTTCAGGAAATCGACCGGTGTTAGTCGGGATCACGAATTAAATCGGTTGCCCAGAAACAGAATCAAACCCAGCAATATTCCGAACATGAGCGAGACTAAGACGATAGACAACCCAAGTCCTGCGGTGCGTTTTCGGACGACCGAAATTGTGGCTTTGCATCCAGGGCAAATTCGCGGAACAGGTTGCTTTAGTATTTGTCCGCAGCTGCATCTGACTTGAGCGGAATTTGGCATTAAGAAAATGCTCCTAATACTGGCGGCGTGGATGGCCGAAATCAACTTGCTGTTTACATCGTCAAAAACGGATTTTGCCGACACCGCGAGAACGATTCAATCCTTTCACTTTGCTGATGCGACCGCTGCCTTCATTTTTTCCAAGCCAGTCCTCAAGACGAGCTCGGCGTCCTGTTTCCAATATTCACGATTGAATAATTCAAGTGACAAGGCACCGCTGAACCCGTTCGCAAAAATGGATTTGAGGATTTCCGGAATTGGCGCAACGCCATCACCCGGATAAACGCGGTCGCTGTCGTTGATTTTATCCCGGGCCGGTTCGGCAGGATAATCATTCATGTGAAAACATTGGATCGTTCCTCCGGCCAGTAAACCGAGTCCGGCGAAATCAGAACCGCCTTTGTAGATATGATAGACATCGGGCAATACACAAGCGTTTTTGCATCCACTTTCCACCGCCACAAACACACACTCTCCCAAGCGATTGAGCGATTTGGAAAATCCCCACACCTCGACCTGCGGTACAACGCCGATCGAATTTCCAACTGCTATTAAATCGCGATAACGCGCCGCAGCCTTAAAAAGACTTAAATCGGTTTGATTGGTTGCCCCCGCTGGCGGTGCGGCAATTCGCGTTCCCCCAATTTGTGCGACTAAATCCATTTCGACCTTTGCTTGCTCCAGTCCGGCCTTTCGTTTGGCATCGTCGTCCACGATCCAATTTGCGAACCCAATCGCAGATTCAACTTTCAAGCCGGAGTCAGCGATCAACTTTTTTAGATCTTTTAAATTTCCACCGGCCTTCTGGTAGCTTTTGATTTCGCGAATCCACGGTTCGATTCCGTTGTACCCAACCTTCGCCGCCAATTTGACGATTTCAACCAGCGATTTCTCTTGCCCTTGAATGGTGCTGGTGTTGATGCAGTAAGATACTTGCGGCGCGTTTTGATTCGCGTCAGCGTTGGGTGTGCCGCGAGATCCAGGTTGTGCGAAAACTGCTTCCGTTCCGATCGTCGCCAAGCCAACCGCAGCAACTCCAGAAGAACCCAAAATTTTTCGTCGTGAGATGTTTTTCATCAAAGCTGTTCGTCAAGTTATTCATTATGGAAAATGGGGTAAGCAGAAGACGGCATTGTCGCATCGAATTCGAAACGGCTTGACGACGTAATCTGATTCCACCTATTTTGGCAGCAACTTTGGCTAAAACAAGTCACATTCTTATTGTCCGCAATCGCAAGGAATTGCAAAATGACGACAAAAATCATTGACACACATCAGCATTTCTGGGACCTCGCAAAACTGGACGTTCCGTGGCTTAGCCCTGTCGAAGCACTTAATCGAAATTTTCTGATTTCCGATTATGTCCTAGCCACGAACAAGCCCGAGGATTGTGATTTCGACTATCAAATCGAAAAAACAATCTACATAGAAATTGATGTTGCCAAGTCTACGATTAAAAAAGAAGTGGATGTTGTTGTCGATCTGATTCGCGATCCTTCCAATTTGATCTGTGCCATGGTTGCTGCGACACGGCCCGGAGAAGCGTTTTTCGGAGAGATTTTGGATGTCGCACAGTCGAACCCGGAAATTGTTGGTTTTAGACAGGTCTTGCACACCGACATGACTCCAAAAGGATTTTGCTTGCAACCGGAGTTCTTGGAGGACATCTCGCATCTCTCCCATTGCAATAAAACGTTTGATATTTGCATTCGACGTGAAGAGCTTGCTGATGCAACAGCCATGGCTCGGCACTGCGAAAATACACAGTTTGTGCTCGATCATTGCGGAAACGCGGATACTCGCATTTCAAAATCTGAAATGGCGAAATGGCAAGAGGATATTGAATTGATTTCCGAGTTGGATAACGTTGTTTGCAAAGTTTCCGGGTTTGTCTGGACGATTCAAAATCAGAGTTGGTCCACTCAAGACACGATTCATCCGATTCTTGATCATGTTTTGGATTGTTTTGGTGAAGATCGCTTGTTGTTCGGCGGTGACTGGCCTGTTTGTACACTTTCTTCAATCCCATTTTCGAAATGGTTAGAATCGATACATCAGTTTGCGATCAAACATGGTCAAGAATTTTGCGACAAACTTTTTTACGCGAACGCGGAACGGATCTATTTGTGATCCATTTTCAAACGCGTGTTGATGAAACACGACTTGATGAAACGGAATTGAGATGAAGGGCATTATTTTGGCCGGCGGTTCCGGAACGCGATTGCATCCGTTGACAATAGCGGTTTCCAAACAATTACTACCGGTCTTCGACAAGCCGATGATTTATTATCCGCTGTCAGTACTGATGCTGGCTGACATACGTGAAATCCTAATCATTTCCAACCCGAATGACCAACCAAGTTTTGAAAAACTCTTAGGTGATGGTGCCGAGCTTGGCTGTGAGATTTCTTACGCTTCTCAGGATCAGCCTAACGGCATCGCGGAAGCATTTTTGATTGCCGAAGACTTTATTGGAAACGATTCGGTCGCGTTGATTCTGGGTGACAATATTTTTTATGGGTCGGGTTTCGGCGCATTGCTTCGGTCCCACTTGGAGCCAAGCGGAGCTGTTGTTTTCGCTTCTCGCGTTCACGATCCAGAACGCTACGGCGTAATCGAATTTGACGAGAATCAAAAAGTCATTTCACTGGAAGAAAAACCGGTCAATCCGAAATCGAACTTCGCCGTGCCGGGGCTTTATTTCTATGACAATCAAGTCGTCTCAATCGCAAAATCGTTAGCACCTTCCTCACGTGGCGAGCTGGAAATCACAAGTGTTAACAATGAGTACTTGCAGAGGAACGAGTTAACAGTTGGCGTCTTCGATCGCGGCATCGCGTGGCTTGATGCCGGCACGTTTGAGTCACTGAATCAAGCCTCGACGTTTGTGAAAGTTATCGAAGAACGTCAAGGAACAAAAATCGGCTGCATTGAAGAAGTCGCGTTTTACCGGAAATTCATTGACGAGGAGCAGTTTAAAAGATTGGCGAACAAGTATGCGAAAAGTGGCTATGGAGACTACTTGAACGATCTGCTCCTGCGCAAGTCACCGCACCCAACGACTCGGCCGCACAAGTAGACTCAGCTAGACGAACTGTCCGTTCATCCTCTTGCAAAGTCCTGGAAAGTTATCCAATGAAGAAAGCAACGATCTAATGCGTTTGGCTGTGATACAATCCTGTTTTTTTCGTACTTGGGTTATTTCGTGCTTGGGTTATTTCGTACTTGGGTTATTTCGTACTTGGGTTATTTCGTGCTTGGGTTATTTCGTGCTTGGGGTATTTCCGTTTGATCGCCGCCATCGATCAGCTTGTCGTATTGTATCCGGTTCAGTGCATCCGCCGGGGATGGTGGATGAATCGCAATCGATTCCTTTAATCGGATATTAACACATCGCAATACATCGCCGTGCCCATTGCGAAGCAGTCACGCGAAGCGATTATCCGCGACACTAAAATTACTATCGATTCTGATTGGCAGCGAAGAGTCGTTGCACAATTTCAGCATTACAAGAAGCGAGCCTTGTACTTTATCAATGTAATGAAATTGCTTGAGCGATGTTTCAATTTCAAAACCGTTTTTACGGAAGCAGCTATCTTGGCGTTTACGATCAGATTGATATCGGTTTAGATGTGACTTTGTAGACTAGGGGGCGACAACGCTGGAGGCCCTGTGGATGGGAGTCCCGGTGATCGCATATTACGGTGATCGCATATTACGGTGATCGCATATTACGGTGATCGTCGGATCGCACGAAGTACAGCGGCAAATCATGAAAAACGTGGGACACGATGAGTGGGTTTCGTACTTACAGCGACAGTGTATCGAACTCGCAGAGAATTTCTCATCCGATATCAATCGTCTGTGTTGTTTTAGAAAAAGCCTGCGGCAGGAAACGGAATCAACGATCGTCAATGCGGCCCAGTTTACGCATGAGTTAGAGCAAACCTATCGAACCATGTGGCAAAGATGGTGTGGCAAAACGGGATTTGAAAATGGTGCTTCGTCATAGCCCATTCATGTTTTGAAGTAGCCAGATTCGCCATGGACTTACTTTGCTAAACCGCGAGCAGCCAGTTCTTTTTTAAGGCTTGCTTCCAAGTTGTCAGCGATTTCTTCGCAAATCCCCGAGACCTCGTTAATCTCCAATCGGTCATCTGGCTTTGCGAAAAGCCTTCGCCGAATTCCATCTTCAATATCTTGCGTATCGGGGTGGTTGGACGTTTGTTCTGATCGCAGGATGAGTGACCAATCATCAGTTTGGATTCGCGATTGGTTCCGGCAAGTGGAAATTGCCAATTCCCTCGTCGGGATTTCAAGATCGCCGTTTTCCGGCGTTTCCAACCATTTTCTTAAAATAGCGGCAATATCGGACGTTTGAAGAAACTGGTCGACTCGATCACCCTCGAATTGAGCTCTGTCGAACTTCAAATTCGTTTCGCCTGTTTCACTGGAATCAGTGGTTGTGGCATTGGATGTCAAAAAGAATGGCACGTGCAGATTTTCACAATAAAGTTCATCGGCCGGACCGGTATCGTCAACGTTGGTCGCATCATCTTTTCGACGCTGATTATCCGGCGGAATCCCCACATGCAAATGTTCCCCCAGCGGAAAACCGCGTAGACCGCAGAACAGTGTCAGGCTAGGCCAAGCGCTGGCCGTTTTTGGCTCGGTAGCCTTAAAATAACGCTCCAACGATTCATCAAGGGATCTGATTTCGGCCGCGTACCCGTGTAGAATTTCCGTTCGTTGATCCGGATCAAAATGCTCGTCCAGCGTCAGAAAGGGTGGGGGAGAAAATACTCGCGGTTCCGGATCTGTTTCGCCTTTGAAATGTTCTTGCATCTCTAACGGTGCATCCCATTGAAGGCTCATCCCGCTGGAATGAATCCAGATCAGCTCAGATGGGCTGGCGTTAGAATCGCCAATGTTGCCCGAGTCCATGTGCGAATCGTAAAGAGCAGCAACACTGAACAGTCTTTCGAAATGCGTTTCCGGTTGATTATCGGTTTGACCGTCGTCGGGTATTTCACTCTCAACTTGCACCCACTCGACGGTTTTAAAGAGGTTCCCAAAATTGGATGCAAACACTTCGTCGTCAGTGATCAACGTCGTTTTTTGAAAGCCAAAAAGGTTTGGCTCAACCTGTAATGAATTTGACTCCCTTCGAGATGCCGAGGCCTCTGCAATCCGCTGCATTAAAACCGATTTGTCAAATGCTTCGGCGATAAAATATTCAGCGACGATCGAGCGGGAGGCGAGCTGGTCAAGAAAGGGTGTTTGAACCCAAGTGTTCCCGTACGCACCCAAGAATCGGGGATTCAAACCGTCCACGGTAATGATTTTCGCCGTTTTCATCTTACCGTATTCATTTGTCAAGCGTTGTGCGTACGGATGTCGATTTGTTCAAGTAATGGTTGTGCACTGCAGCAGCGGTGTTTTTCAATTGCCCGGTTGAGACAACCCTTAGACAGGCAATCCAGTTTTAACCAAGGGTATGGCGTAATGGCCGCTCGATTTTGGCGGTCGTTCAAAACTCGGGTCAACACGACGGAATCGAACATTTACCGTTTTCGGTTCCGGTTGACTTTCATTACTTCCTGTTCGATTTTGTCTACCACCCAATGTATGCCGAAGGTCTTACCATGGTCGATCCGCATCATCACGAGATCAAACTTCTCCGAGACGTCTTTCCCATCTTTATTGTAGAGCAAGTCGAATTCCTGATTGACATAGTCGACATTTTTGTCTTTCAACGAAATCAAAGTGCGAACAAACTTAATCTCGCAGTCCGTCCCAAGCTTGATGATCTTCTGCAAAGTTGGCCGATCGAAATAGTCTGTTCGCTGTTCGAAGGGTGTTCCAGACATGTTCACCGATTGGTCACCGCTGCTGTCCATGATGTCTTTTCCATCGTTGAACAATGCCGTATCGCGATAGTATTTATTCAAATCGGTTCCAGGAATCTGCCGTTCATCGAATTTCATACCCAGCTGGTGGGCCTCATTGAGCCGGCCCTCGCGAAGCAAATTCAACCAGCGAATTGAGTGTTCTCGGCTGGCCGCGTGAATGGTTTGTTTTCGGAAATATTGATACGAAAACTGGAACGCTCCGAACATCAATGCGAATCCGATGCCAAGGGCTGCCATCTTCGTGCCCGTCAATATCCCGCCTGACGTGAGAATGCGAAGAAACGAAATCAGACCGCAGACAATCCCAACGAAGGCGACAAATAGAAATACATTTGAGACGATAACGCCAACCGAAAGCAATCCGGCGATCAGGGCAAAAACTGCAAAGAGGTCGAGAGACTGATACTCTTCCATTCCTTCTTGTTGAAACACTTTCGAAGTATTTTCTACCATTGATTCGCCTGTATTCTTTATTCCCCAGAGAGGACAACCCCCTCCATCAACTTTGTCCGATTTGAGCGTTTGCTGTTATATCAATCTATCTGCCTTGGATGAGCAATGTGTACTTCATCGGCTAATTGTCGGTCAATTCGGATTCCAGATCGGCAAATGCTTGGCGTCGCTGTCGGTACTTGATGATAAATTCACTTGTTGAATCGAATACCCGAGCATTTGAATCGGCGTCGTCTGGATGAACTCGTTCTTTGTATTCCGGCAATATTTCCCAATTGCGGAACTCGGAAAACGGCCCCATCGAGCGGCTTTGTATGAACGCCAACCACATGCGATCCGGACCCAAGCCAATAAAATTCGTCTGAGTGGGTGAACCCTGAAAGCTCCCGCCAAACGCCGCTGGTTCAACGGGTGACAAGTGCATTGTGAACATGCTGAAACATACAAACACCCAAGCGATCCAAACCGACAAAATGCTTTTGCCGACTAACTCGACAATGTTATTAAACTTTACGCGAAATTGCGACAAAAGTTCGGTAGCCATTCGAAACGCGCCAAATGATACAAAAAACAGCAACCAAACTGCAATCATGTCCAGCCAGTACGTATACTGCCCCATCGATTCCTCCAGTAAGTCTGCGAGAGGCTCGAAGAACGAAGTGGCGATCAAACCGGCGAATATCACGTTGATCAACGTTAAAACGTTGTTCCATAGACCTGAGAACCAGCAGCCGGCTCCGACCGCTAAAAAAATCAGAATAAAGGTCAGCACAAACATGTTTGTTTTCTAAAAAAATCGATTGCGTGATAATTTAAGGAAAGTGACTTGAAATTACGGCATTTACAGCGGTGATTGATGAAAAATTGATTTGCAAAATCACTTTTGAAGCACCCGCTGCAGTTCTTGGACGGTGGTCGTGCCCTTGGCGACATGAACTACGCCTTCTTCACGAAGTGTTAGATGTCCTTCGGAAACTGCAAGGTTGTGTAAGACCTGCAAATCGGATGATTGTAACATCGCTTTTCGGAAAGCGTCGGTCACATTCAGTAATTCGAAAATGCCCGTTCGTTCGCGGAATCCAACGCCGGAACACTTGGGGCAGACAAAGACCTCAACTGGATTCCCTTTTTCGTCTACGGACATCTCCGGTGGCGGCGGTTGAGTATGGTTATACAACGTTTGGACGCGACCGGGCGGTAGCCCCAATTGTTGCAGTAGTTGTGGAGGTGGAACAAACGGCTGACGGCAAGCATCACAAACCTTTCGAATCGTCCGTTGATAGGTCACGCATTGCAGTGCTTCGGCAAATTTCGAGACGGTCGGTTTCAAATCCATGACTCGCAAAATGGCTTCAACAGAACTCTTGGCCGGAATTCGCGTTAGCACGAGTTTTTCGTCATTCAACGCGATATCGCAGTAATAATCGAGCATGGCTCCCGAAGGTATGTCCGGAAAAACCAAGACATCGGGTTCACGCAACAGTAGATCGGGAACGACGCTTTGTGCCGTTTGCCCGTTCGATTCGTCGAATGTGACTGGATTGATGTTGACGACTTCTTCTTCAACGCGTGAAACCTCTTCGATCGAATAATAATCCCGCATGAATCGGTCAAAACCATTCAAAACGCCACGATAGAACGTCGTTAATCCATCGCCAGGCAAAGTCGAAACGAGGATCAGACCTTTGGGCTTTCCGAGATGCACTTTCAGCTGGTCAATCATCTTTTGTCGCATCCCTAAATCGGAGAGCGTCTCGGTCGAAGGCTTTTTTCGATTGACGTGAATGACGACACGCTCACCGGTCGTGACACCCTGGCTGACTATGTCGAAGGTCGTTTTCTTATTCAGAAATTCTGCGGCAAATTCACCTTCCTGACGGTTGCGACGCTCCATGTAATTCAAGTTCGCTAACTTCTTCATTGATGCAAGCATGTAGTCGCCGCTTGTGCGATCTTTTTGAGGTAGCTCATGCCACAATCCATCAATTTGCAATCGTACGTTAACAACTTGCGCGGAATAATCTAGCACAATCAAGTCGGCTCGTTTTGAGAGCGAATCAGCAATCAACAGTGCGGTGTCTGGGAACCCAGGTGACGGCAACACCGCATCGAGGTTTGCTTTTTTCGTATCATCATCCGAGCCATCTGCAAAAAATTTGATGGGTGGAAGTTCGATTTGTTGAGGTTGTTCCGACATGGAATCGCCGACTTTTGGTTTTCGTGAAAAGTTGTTTTGGAAAATTACTGATTGACCACGCGTTGTAGTTCCTGCAACGATGTCACACCAGCAACTAATAGATTGATCGCATTCTGCTGCACTGTTTTATGCCCGGTTATTTGGGCTGCGGCGCCAATGTCCTTGAGTGTCGGGGTGTTTACCATTGCCTGACGAACTTTGTCGTTGATTTCCAATAATTCAAAGACGGCGATTCGACCGTAAAAACCGATTCCACCGCAGGTTCGACACGGAGGTGGTGGTGCGATAGGCCGTCCTTTTTCATCGACGAGTGTCTCTGGAGGTGGAGGTTGGTACTGCTGATAGAACATCGTTTGCGGGGTTGGCTCGATGCCAAGCTGCTGCAACAACTGCGGTGGTGGCTGCACGGCCTGCTTGCATTGATCGCACAGTGGCCGGAACAACTTATGAAACAAAACGCAATTCAAACTCTTCGCAAGTTTACTTCGATCGCCATTTAACATCAGGGTTCGCACAACCGCTTCGACACTAGACTTGGCATGGATCTGCGTAATCGCAAATGCCTTTTCTTTTTCAATTTGATCGCACAAATAGTTGACGGTATCGGCATCCACCATTTCAGGAATGACATAGGCATCGGGTAACTTCAACGCAAGGTTTTTTGTTTCGGCAAGCGGTGTTTGCCCCGCCGCCTTGTCGAATTCAACAAACGAAACGTTTTCAATCACTTTGTCCTGGAAGTCCTTGTCGCAGACACCGACGAAATCACGCGTCACACGATCTGCTGCGTCCAGTGCACCCAACCAACTGGAGCTCAAGCCACCGCTTGGCAACGAGCTGATGATCACCATTCCAGAACGATTTAGGTTCGCCTGCAATTGGGCATACATATCGGGCAGCATGCCGAGCTGCATGATATTCATTGCAGACTTTTTCTTGAGCTCCGTCACTTTTAAAACAACACGTTCACCGGTTTGAATTCCAGCGGACGTTAATTCAAACTTCGATTTCGTTTTTCCGGACGCAACTTCAAAGGAGCCCTCTTGTCGGTTTTGGCGATCCATCGGGTTCAGATTGGCCAGTTGCTTATAGGCATACAAAATCGCGTCACCGGTCTGGCGGTCGCGGGGCGGCATGTTAATCCATACACCGTCAACTTCATAGCGAACCGCGACGGCCTGCTGCGTGTAATCCAATTGTACGCGTTCGGCCCGCTTGAACATGATGTCATAAAGCGATTCTTTGACTTGCAGGAAAAACGGATTTTGACGGGCTGCGATCAAGTTGGCTTGTGACCGTTGGGAATTCTCGCCGCCAGCTTTGAATTCTAACTGCAGGCCTTCGTCCTGTTTTAAGACAACCTTCGCCGGTTGTTTAAGCGGATCAGGATGAATCGGAAAGATCATGCGGGTCGCTTTGGGTAAAAGCGGATTACGAGCACGAAGGTAAAGAAAATACGGAAGGATTGAGGCGATCGCATAGATCGGAAATCCAATCCAGAAAATGGGCAGACAAAGTAGGGCGATAAAGCCGCCGAGAAACGAAAATACAACTGCGGGATTCCATGAATCCAACTCCATTTTTGTTGTTTCGCGATTTCGTTGAATATCGGCATTTACCCAATCGGCTGCCTTCACCCAAAAGAAGAAAAACGGAATGCAGCAAAGCAGCTTCCACCAGGAGATATAAAATCCGGGTCCGCGGTCAAACGGATTTCCATCGGGGGACGTGTATTCCGGCCACCCTTGCGCGGATACCACACCAGTATCTAAGAGTGATACAAATGAGACGATGGCGACAAGCGAAAATAGTTGCAAACGAGTTTTCGGCATCAAAGAATTCCAGGTTGCGATACGTTGATACCCTTGAGAGCCATTTTGAGCGCGTCCTTGTTGGGAGCAACTTGGAACGCGGTCGGTCGGTCAATCAATTTGTCATCCACCAATTGTTGAAGGCTCATGGTAAAGTCCTGCATGCCTTCCTCGGCGCCGATGCGAATTGCATCAGGAAGTTTTTCGTCCTTGCCTTCCAGAATCAGTTTGCGAACGGTCGGATTGAAGGTCATGATTTCGCAAGTTGGCACACGTCCGACACCTTCTTGAATCGAGGGCAAAAGCTTCTGAGCAACAACGGCTTTCATGTTGAACGCAATCGCACTTCGAATCGCACCGTGCATTTCTTCCGGAAAGAGGTCCAAAATACGACCAATGGTGGTCGATGAACTGGATGCGTGAATCGTTCCGAAAACAAGGTGGCCGGTTTCGGCGGCATGAATTGCGGTCATAAACGTCTCTTCGTCACGCAGCTCTCCGACCAAAATGATATCTGGATCTTCACGAACCGCATGCTTCATTCCGATGCCAAAGTCGACGACATCCATGCCAACCTCACGTTGGTTGATCAAACACTTTTCTTCGGTAAAAACAAACTCGATCGGGTCCTCAAGTGTCAAAATGTGCTTGCTGTAAATCCTGTTGATGTAATTCAACATCGAGGCAATCGTCGTGCTTTTTCCGGAGCCGGTCACACCGGCGAGGAGAACCATGCCCTGATCGAAGTGGCATAACGTTTCCATGGCCGGCGGCAGAAACAGTCCCTCGAAATTTGGAATAAAGTTGTTGACGCGACGAGCGACCAATCCGATGCGACC
>Ga0115566_10001502_pt1 | contig 19831 bp, 14 predicted proteins | sample COGITO_mtgs_1204_3_FD_87173 | JGI IMG/M metagenome (GOLD analysis project Ga0115566, IMG submission 87173) | Pelagic marine microbial communities from North Sea - COGITO_mtgs_120405 | ecosystem: Environmental > Aquatic > Marine > Epipelagic | place: Germany:Helgoland, sampling site Kabeltonne...
TACCAGTAACTACCACGTCCACATCGTCTAGTGCAGCTATCTCGCAGACTCCTTCTGCACCCGAAAGTACGCGGCAATCTACCTGGCCCCTTAGAGAAGAGGCGGCCTGTTCATTGGCCAATGCGACAAATGAAGGCTTGAATTCTTGTGCCTGCATGGCGAGCAACGTCGCATTTGATCTGGCCGCTAGCCCTACAATCCGTATTCGGTCCGGAAAACTCCGGGCAATATCCAAAGTTTGTGTGCCGATTGAGCCGGTGGACCCGAGTACGACCAAACGCAATGGAGATCCTTCGATGTTGATTGCAGACATGGATAGCCAAACGTTCTCAAGGAGAGGGCAATTAGAAGCCGCTCGAAACATACGGGGCTCCGCCGCGATATTAAAGCGCCCGGCATTGTACTTCCTTCAACTCCCCGACTGGCTTGAAATATTTCGCTCTTTTTCTGGCCCTTGTTCTTTCGATGGTATCGCCTGTTCAGGCACAAACAGTCGAAGAATCCCAGGTTGGCCGTTTTGAATTAGCTCAGTCTTTCCTACGAGCAGCGCAGTATGAGCGTGCCATCTCCCTTTTGGAGGGGCTGCACGAGGAAAGCCCAGCGACCCACGTTTTCTATGAACGCCTTCGCGAAGCGTATGAGAGCGTGAAACGATATGATGCGGCGATTGCCTTGGTAGACTCGAAGATCAAATCAGAAACCTCGCCTACGTCCTATTTAACGGAAAAGGCACGCCTCCTATTCCTCAAGGGCGACGAAGCAGGAGCAAGGGTTCAATGGGATCAAGCCATTAAGACCAATCCAGAATCACCAAGCGTGTACTTGCTGGTTTATCGCTCGCTAATGCAACTGCGGCTTTTCGATTATGCAATCGATGTTCTGGAGGAAGGACGAGAAAAGGGAGATAATCAAGCTCTATTCCAGACTGATCTAGCTCAACTTTATAACCTCACTTCTCAGCACGGCAAAGCCGTAATACAGTACCTAGAGTTGCTTTCATTGAATCAGAATCAGCTAAGCTATGTCAAGAGCCAGCTGGGACAGTTCTTGACGTCACCCGAAGCAATCGAAGAGAGCAGAAAAGAGGCCGAAGCCGGAGTGGCTAGAGAGCCTTTAAATCGAGCCTACCGAGAGCTTTTAGGCTGGTTATATGTTGAGGGAGACCAGTACTCAGAGGCACTCGATACATATCGCGCGATAGACCGTTTGGAAAAAGAAGAAGGCCGAATGTTATTCGGTTTCGGACTGATTGCAGCCGACGGAGGAGCTTATGGCGTTGCCTTGGAATCCTTCGATGAAGTATTACGCCGCTATCCTGATTCGCCCTCGGCACCTGACGCCATGCGCGGCCTAGGCATGATGCAAGAAAAATGGGCTGAGATGTTGGGCGAGCGTGTGTTTGACGTTTCCGGAACGAGGCTCGAGCGAAATCATTGGGATGAAGCCCTAGAGACCTATCAACGCTTCCTTGTTGAATACCCCCAACATCCACAGTTTCCGGATGTTTTGCGGCGCATTGGAGTTCTGCAACAGAATGTGTTTTTCGATTTTGAAGCAGCTGAAAAGGTGCTGCTAGAAGTTGCTGCCAGGTATCCACAAACGGACGCTGCAAATCAGGCCGCTTACGATCTAGGCCGCTTAGCCGTTACGCAGAACCGCCTCGAAGATGCACGCATTCGATTTAGCCGACTGCTTACTCGATTACGCACCGGAGAACTAGCCGATCTTGCACGATATGAACTTGCGATGCTGCACTTCTACCAGGGAGATTTCGATGCGGCCGACAGTTTCACACGCGCCATGCAGGAGAACACATCGACCGACGTAGCCAACGATGCCATCTCCATGAAAGTAATGCTCATCGAAAGCAAGGGCCCCGATTCGCTTAACACTCCCCTTCGCCGATTTGCAAGGATTCAACTCTTATCGAGACAGCGTGAGTGGGAATCTGCTAGGCACCAGCTGGAAGACTTGATGAACGAGTTCGGTCAGCATCCGCTAGCTGATGATATGCTTCTTGAAAAAGCAGGCCTGCAAGCGCGAACCGGCGACCTTCTCGGTGCTGTTCAATCGTACCTTGAGCTGCCCTTGTTATATCCCCGCAGTTTCCTGGGGCCACGAAGCCTCCTAGAAGCTGCTCTTATCCAGGCAGAAGCGTTGGATGACCCGGAGGCTGCAATCGCTACCTATCAACGCATCCTTCAGGAATTCCCAGGATCACTCCTCATTCCGCAAGTAAGGGATGCAATCCGCCTTCTACGGGGCGATCAAGTTTGATGAACGACATGATGCAACGTTTTCTACTGTTTGCCTTCTTACTTCTCATGACGGTCAGGACTTCTATGTCTCAGGACATTCTGGTCCCAATGGATGACACGCAGTCAGATCATCTCAAGGCGTATGGTTTAACCTTTTGGGCGCTTGAGAGACAAATCGATGTAGACTGGCTGCTCAACTACAGAGGTGGGTCATTCCTATTTGTGCGTGAGCCTGAAATCGAATCCGAGTTGCGGATTAGAGGTGTTTCGTACGAGGTCATCAGTGGTTCGAGAACAGCAGCTATTATTTCTGAAGTCGAGAGCGATGCTGCCAACACTTCGATGGTTCGCCTAGAAAAACCACCAAGGATAGCCGTATACGCGCCCGATCAAACGCTACCCTGGGATGATGCCGTTTTGCTTGCTTTGACGTATGCCGAAGTGCCCTACGAAATGATCTATGATGATGATGTCCTTACTGGCGCCCTAGATGAATATGATTGGTTACACCTTCATCATGAGGACTTTACAGGACAATTCGGGAAGTTTTTCAACTACAGAGCAACGCCATGGTATGTCGAGCAACAACGAGCTGCTGAAGTTTCAGCGCGTAAGAACGGCTTCAGAAAGGTGAGTGAGCTAAAATTGGCAGTAGTCGAGCGCATCAGGGAATACGTCGGTGGAGGCGGTTTCCTGTTCGCCATGTGTTCTGGAACAGATACGTTCGATATTGCGCTGGCCTCACATCAGACGGACATCGTTCCTCCGGAATATGATGGCGATCCGATAGATCCTGATGCGATGTCCCAATTAGACTTCTCTCATACGTTCGCTTTTACAGATTTTCGGCCCATTTTTAATGCTCGTGAATATGAGCACTCGAATATTGATGCCGGACCTCCGCCCCAACCACTTCGGAACCCAGCTGTTGATTACTTCACGTTGTTCGAATTCAGCGCTAAGTACGACCAAGTACCGACGATGTTGACCCAGAACCATGTCCCGACAATTAAGGGTTTTATTGGTCAAACGACGAACTTTCGGAAATCAGTTGTCAAAACAGGTGTCGTCATTCTTGCCGAGGCACCGGGCCGCGACGAAGTCCGGTATCTACATGGTACGTTCGGAGAGGGCACATTCACCTTTTATGGTGGACACGATCCTGAGGATTATCAGCATTACGTTGGTGATCCCCCAACCGACCTTAGCCTACACAAGCACTCGCCAGGATATCGCCTCATCCTGAACAATATTCTTTTTCCTGCCGCAAAGAAAAAGAAACAGAAAACTTGATCTATGCCATCAACTACTCCACCGAACACTAAAACTCCTGCTGATTCACAAACGGTGATGAGCGAGTTGGTGCTTCCAAACGATACAAATGGTCTTGGAAATCTGATGGGAGGTCGGTTGCTACACTGGATGGACGTATGTGCGGCTATCTCTGCCCAGCGGCATGCTGGAATGGTCTGTGTTACAGCATCAGTGGACTCCGTAGAATTTCATTCACCCATCTTGCAGTCCGAAATTGTTTCCCTTCGTAGCTGGGTAAACCGAGCATTCAGAACCTCCATGGAAATTGAGATCCAGGTCACGGCCGAGAATCCGCGGACGGGCAGCCATCGGGTGGCAAACAGTGCCTTTTTCACCTTTGTTGGCGTTGGAACAGATGGACGACCAACACCAATCCCTGCTCTTGAACCAGTTTCCGAGGAGGAAAAAGTAGCACATGATGCTGCTGGCCGCAGACGCCAATTCAGGTTGTTCACCGCAGGAAGGTTGGAAACGGAAGACATTGAGAACCTCCAAGAATACATTGCATCCATCAAAAACAGACCTTGAAGCGAGTCTGAATCGCAAGGCGCGGCAGTCTCGGACACAGGTTGTTGGATATATCCTGATTTTAGCGCTTGTGTCCTTGAATCTTGGCCAGGTAGCACTCGGGCAGGTCGTTTCCGAACATGGTCAAGACGAACAGACCCATAACAGACCGATCGCCTTTGCTCAGCACAGTACCCCGTACAGTACCTATCCAGCCTCCCAGAACTTAACGAGACAAGGCATAGGTGTGCTGGCCGGCCCAACCAGTGGTGCCACCTTCAAATGGACACGATCTGATCGTTCAGGGCTACCAGCGATCTCGAGCGTGGACGTAAATCTCAGTTTAAACCTAGAAGGCTTTTTGCTTGTGACATCTCACGTTCTCCGAGAAACCAAGCTTCCTGAATCTGCGATGGTCTTTTTCCTAGGTTCTGGAATGGCGTCCGGAACGGAGGATGGTCATCTTTTCTGGGGCGTTTCCACCAATATAGGTGGGTATTTCGTACTCTCTCGGTACGAGGTCTTCTTGCAATTAATGCCGCGCCTAACCGTATTACCTGAGCGAAAGGGTCGATTTGGAGCCTCCGTAGGCCTTCGCTATCTGTTCTAGTCCTTCTTGTTATCCGCAACGAAACTGCGCCTCAACCGAGCCGTATCTGCACGCCATCATCCGGCTCTTGAAGGAGTTTGGGATTCTCATTTTATCGTCCGCACAACCAATTGATGAGCGAGCCAGTGTTCAATCGCGTTCTAATCACCGGAGCTAATGGACTCCTGGGCCAACACTTGGTCCAGCTGATGGGTCGCATGCCGGAATATGATGTATTGGCCACAGGACGAGATCGTATGCCGCGATTTAGCGGTGGCTCATGCGGATATACTCAACTGGACATCACCGATCCTGCGGCCATAGAACGCATATTTGCAGACTTCGCCCCTGACGTTGTCGTCAATTGCGCTGCGATGACCCAAGTTGATCAGTGTGAGTCAGAACGGGAAACGTGTTGGCAAGTCAACGCAACTGCCGTTGAGACGTTGGCACGAAATTGCCTGACAACCGGAGCCAAACTGGTTCAGATTTCTACAGATTTCGTATTTGATGGCACCGATGGTCCATACCGTGAAGATGCCCGGCCAAATCCAGTGAGTTACTACGGCCGCTCGAAATTGGCCGGTGAAAACCACGCCCGTGGAGCCGGAACGGAGGCGTGGGCTATCATCCGAACTGTCCTTGTTTTTGGGGCCGCGGAGAACCTTAATAGAGGGAATTTTGTGACCTGGGTTAACGATAATCTCGAACAGGGAAAACAGATAAGGGTTGTCACCGATCAATGGCGTACCCCTACTTATGTAGTGGATTTGGCATCAGCCGTCGAGAGACTAATTCGTTTCAGAAAGAGAGGAACGTTTCACGTTTCTGGTCGGGATTTTCTATCGATCAATGAATTTGCCCATTTGATTGCCAATACATTGGAGCTGGATGAATCGCTCATTCTTCCAGCAGATGGGACAACGTTTTCTCAGCCAGCGCAGAGACCCCCAAAAACTGGCTTTATCGTTCTTAAGGCTGAAACAGAGCTAGGATATCACCCTCATCATACTGCCGATGCCATCAAGGACATGATGCGTCGTACCAAAGCCCTCCGTACTCAGGCCTGAATCACACGTTTTTCCAAGTAGACTGGCTATTGTCATCGTAATTTGGTCTAGCTGTTTCCGGATTCTCCCTTTCAACCGTTTTTCTTCCCATGCTGGATCTCCAATTCATCCGAGATAATCAGGACCGTGTTCGCAAAGCTATGGTCGACAAAGGAATCGGAAACGACTCCATCGTCGATGCTCTGCTCAAAGCCGACGAAGAACGGCGAAATTTGATAACCCAAACTCAGGATACTCAGACCCGTGCCAATGCGGCGGCAAAGGAGATTGGGATTCTGATGAAAGATGGGCGCAAAGAGGAGGCACAGGAGGCCATTATCGAAAATAGCCGATTGAAGGCTGAGTTGAAGTCGCTAGAAGATGGGCTGCGCTCTGCACAGGAGGTGGTCGATCAGTTGCAACTTGAAATACCAAATGTGCCGCACGAGTCAGTTCCTGTTGGACGCACGCCCGACGATAACGTAGTCGACGAGGAATGGGGCGAGAAGCCAATATTTGGTTTCGACGCTCTTGCTCACTGGGAATTGATCGACACATTGAATCTGGTTGACTTCGATCGCGGCTCCAAGGTATCTGGTGCTGGATTTCCTTTCTACTTGGGTGCAGGCGCACGCATTCAACGAGCTTTGATAAATTTCTTTCTCGATGAAGCTATCAAGGCAGGCTACCTCGAAGTCCAGGCACCGTTGGTAGTCAATGAGGACTCCGCCCGAGGTACCGGACAGCTTCCGGATAAGGAAGACCTGATGTATGAAGCGCAGCGAGATGGTCTTTATCTCATTCCAACTGCTGAAGTCCCGGTCACCAACTTTCACCGGGATGAAATATTCGCTGCAAAGGAGCTACCTAAGCGATATTGCGCCTATACGCCTTGCTTTCGTCGTGAGGCCGGTTCGTATGGAAAAGATGTTCGCGGGTTGAATAGGCTTCACCAGTTCGATAAAGTTGAATTAGTCCATCTCGTGCGTCCGGAAGACTCGTATGCTGCTCTCGAAGATCTTCGCGAGCATGCTGAAAACTTACTTCGCAAGCTTGAACTTCCATTCCGCCGTCTCCTTATGTGTACAGGAGACATGGGGTTCACCCAGGCCAAGAAATACGATCTCGAGGTATGGAGCGCAGGACAGGAACGATGGTTAGAAGTCTCATCCATTTCCAACTTTGAGTCCTTTCAGGCTCGCAGGATGAAGATTCGATATCGAGATGAAGATGGTGGCAAACCCCAGATCATTCATACTATCAATGGGAGCGGGTTGGCCGTTCCACGTATCGTTGCTGCCTTATTGGAGAACAACCAGCAGCCCGACGGCACTATCCGCGTTCCTGATTGCTTAGTCTCGTACTTCGGTGCATCTTCCATCGGGCACGTACGTGGCTCAGATATCTCTGCCCACTAGAACGCTTACTCGAACCCTTGTTCTAGTAAAGTAACCAGCCAGATTTAATCAAGAGGCCGGATCTACGTCTGGCGTTGACAGACTCAAATCGTCGGCGCTGGTCACATTGGGAGCACCGTCTCCAGCCACTGTCACTCCGGTTGCAACCGTATTTTGGGCTTTACCAGGTGTCTGAGCTATGGCGTCTTTAATGAATCCCTGTTTCATTGCTGGAAACTGTTTTACGAGATCCGTTCGGACTGTTTTCCCAGTTCCCGCAGCCGATGGAGATGATTCATGGATGTAAAAATCATTGTTCGGTAGAGAATCAGACCTGTCGCGTCCGGCTTTTGCCGCAGCCGCCATGGACTTATCTGGGTTATCCTTGAGTTCTGTAAACAAGACGTTGATTCGGTGTTCGAGCAGATCAAAGGCATGCTCGAAATAGGCACGATCCTCAGCTGCACCGATCGAACCGTCAGTTAGGGTCCGATCCATGCGCGTTAGCATCGTAGACATGGCGAAAAGGAACGAAGCCGTGTCTCCTAATCGAGCTTGAACCACCTGACGCACTACGATTTCTTCGCGGTACCATTTTGAGGCCATCTTGAACCAGTGAGCCTGCCCCTGAACCAACTTTTCAATGCGTTTGGCATGAGGTGCAAGGGATGGATGATTCACCTTCACCCGTGGTGCTGACGGGCGGTAACCCATAAATAGCTCCATTGCCAAAGGGATAGCCCTTTTCATGACCGTTGGGCGAAATGCATTTCCGAGCATGCGGGAGACATTCGAACCAAAGGACTCATCTGTATCCCAAGACAGCGCTTCACGGATAGAAATCATCTGTTCGGCAAGCTGCTTACCACCGTAACCGAAAATGAACGGCTGCATGACTTCGTTTGAGCCCTCCACAATTCGGTGGATGCGGTTGTCGCGCCAGAGTCGTTCTAACTCGTTTTCGGTCATGTACCCTTCGCCACCCATAATCTCGAGCGCATCGTCGATTACTTCCCAGCCGATTTGCGAGCAAAACACCTTGGTCATAGCCGTCTCAACCATGATGTCCTCATCTCCCCTATCTAACATACCTGTCATCATGTATAAGACGGCATCCATCGCATAGATATTCGAATACATACGAGCAATGCGTTGCTGGACGAGTTCAAAGTCAGCCAAGGGCCGCTGGAACTGGTATCTGGTCTGGACCCATTTGGTGGCCTGATCTGCAGCACGCTTGGCCGCGCCAGTAATGCCAGCAGACAGTGTACAACGCCCGAAATTCAGGCAGGTGAGCGCAACGTGAAGGCCTCTACCCTCCTTATGAAGCAGGTTTTCGAGAGGTATTTTCACATCCGTAAAGCGAAGCCGGGCTTGCCACGTGCCACGGATACCTGCTTTTGAACGATTGCTTTCAAAAATTTCGATTCCCGGCATATCTGGCGTGCAGATAAGCGCGGTTACTTTTTCTTTCTCCTTGCCCGTCTTGGGATCGACGACCATTTGCTTGGCCATCACCGTATACATTCCGCTTAACGCGCCTGAGGTACTCCACTTTTTCTCTCCATTGAGGATATAATGGGAGCCGTCCTCAGACAACTTACACCTTGTCTCCTGTCCGGCGGCATCAGATCCGACTTGCGGCTCTGAGAGGCAAAAGGCCGACAAGTATTCACGGGCAACGCCTGGAAGGAATCGTTTCTTCTGTTCCTCTGATCCAAAGAGCATTATCGCCTTGCAACCGATTGACTGGTGAGCAGACACCATCACAGAGGTAGAGCCACAGTAGGAGCCGATCTTCTCGAGCACACGATTGTAACTCGAAATCCCCAAGCCGAGACCGCCGTATTCCACAGGTACAGTCATCCCCATCACACCCATGTCGAACAGACGGCGGATGGCCCATTCGGGAATCTCTTCGTCTCGATCGATTTCGATCGACGGATGCTCATTCTTGAGATACTCCTCTAGTTCAGCTACGAGCGCATCACACTTCTCACTCTCGGTCTTATCGACCATGGGGTAAGGAGCCACAAGGTCGTTTCTAAACCGTCCCCAAAACAGGTTCTTTGCAAAACCCATAGTCGTTGGCTCGGGGCCTATCATGACCTCGATGTCTCGGATCATTTTCTGATCTTCAGCGGAAACGTTCTTAAGTTTCAGGGTGTCGATGGCCATGATGACAGTTGTTTTCTTGAGACCGGTAAATGGATCGTATGACCCGAACTTAACAGCGTTAATCGTCAATTTAGGGGGTTGGTTCCGCTATAAGATACGCCAAAACCTCTTCGGGTGAACAGTGTTAACCTAGAATAACAGAAAGCCCGACATAAGCGGTATATTCCGGGGTACTGACGCCACTTTTTCCTCTTTTCAATTTCCCGTGAAACTCTCCTTTTCTAGCCGACTCTCTACCCTTCGCCACCAGAAACAGTCAGTTCTGTGTGTAGGATTAGACCCAGATCCGGACCGTATCCCCACTCACCTGCGTCCCCATCTTGACCTTCCTGCTGCCGTCATCCAGTTTTGCTCAGAGATTATTTCTGCCACATCTGACCTTGCAATTGCCTACAAGATCAACTTCGCTTTCTTTGAGGCCTTGGGAGATGAGGGGATAAAGGTCATGCGCGAAGTCCTCGGCAAAATACCTGACCATGTCCTAACGATCGCCGACGCGAAGCGAGGCGATATCGGAAATTCAGCTTCTTTTTATGCTCGGTCCGTGTTTGATGATCTTAGTTTCGATTCAGTCACCGTCAGCCCATACATGGGAAAAGATTCTATTGTACCCTTCCTTTCCACTGAGGGTACGTGCGCTTTTGTTTTGGCCAGAACATCGAATCCTGGAGGCAATGACTTTCAGTTGTTGAAGTGCGATGATCAGCGTCTTTTTGAACGAGTAGCTGATCAGGTGGGCACATGGAGTTTTGATACGCCCGGTGAAGGAGGCCTTGTAGTTGGCGCAACGGATATCGACGACATGACTACCCTAAGAGAGAGGCATCCTGACATGCCTTTTCTAATTCCAGGAGTCGGGGCCCAAGGCGGATCAGCTGAAGATGTGATGCAGGCCGCGGGCTCAGGTCCGGTCTTGGTGAACAGCAGTAGAGCCATCCTATACGCTTCAGATGGACCTGATTTTGCCGAAAAAGCGGCGCAGGCAGCGGATAAAACACGAACTATACTCGGATCATGATAAGACGAATCGTACATCTGCACATCGCCAACGATCACATTGACGACTTTCTAGTGCTCTTTGAAGGGTCAAAAGCAGCTATTCTTTCCATGGACGGCTGCCTTGAGCTACGGCTATTGCAGCAAATTGATGATCCAAGTCGATTTACCACCTTCAGTTCCTGGAAAAGTGACCAGCATCTGCAGGACTACAGGGCATCAGACCTATTCCTTTCCACGTGGGGGCGCACCAAGGCGATGTTTTCCGACAAGGCCTGGGCTGCAACCTTCGAAGAACTGTATCGCGGCGGACCTGATAGAGGCAGTTAATTACTATCCAGTGCCATCAGCGGGATAGATTCAATCCGAAACGGACACTACGACCCTCATCCGGAAGTCCAAGCTGCGACAAGTGAAGTTCATCAGTAACGTTGTTGATACCAGCGTATACCTGCGCAAAAACGTTCGAGCCCTTAAAATAGCGGGCTGCGGAAAGCCTAAGGTTTAATCGAACTGTGGTTGGGAGCTCGATTTGATCATTCTCGATGCCCAAACCGTACGACCTCCCCGTAAATACTCCGTCTGCATGAAGGACAAGCGTACCCGTCACATCAATTCGCGTCGTGAGGGTAGCAAGTAATTCAGGTTTTTCCGTTAAATGCCGATTTCCATCATCTGTGATAGCAACGGGACGTAACCACGTGCCATGTCCTTCGAGCCTGACTCTTCGCGAGGCTATCAAAGAGCCCGTCATTTCAATACCAAGAACGCGACTACCATCCAGATTGATTCGTTTTCGCTTGTTCGTGCCGTCGACTTGGACATTCACTTGGTCGATCGTCCCAATCGTTCGCTGGATGAACACGCCTCCCCCAATGCTCCATTCTTCGCGCGTCAGATTCAGTGCGCCTTCGGCCAGCCAAGACCTCTCAGGAGTAAGGTCTGGATTGACAATGTACCTGTTTAGCGCCGTCCCGAAAAGCTCCCTCATGGTCGGAAAACGGGGTTTGCTTCCTGCATTTAGATACAAAGAAACATCTTTACGTAGAGAACGGACCCATTCCGTGTTTACACTCCAGGCATAAAACCCATCTTGATCATCGAATTTGCCGACCTCTGGTGTCAACATTCCGTCCAACGTTGCGCCGAACACCCAGTGCCCATCGTCCGTTGGCCGTGATGTTATTTCCATCCCGGTAGAATGAAGTACACTACGATATCGAACGCGGAGTGCCGATTTGATTTCAGGAACTAGTTCCTTGTCATCTTGCCGATGCCCGGAGATCGATACCAGGTGAATACCACGAACCAGGACCGGCCCAAGTTCAGATTCCGCTATTAGGCGAAGCCCGGCAGCGTCGTCGAGATCACGTTGAGACGCGGTTCGTTGATCATAGGTGACATCAGAATAATTATCGATTTGTTGCCTAAATCGATTGAGCCACGCTGTTCCTGATAGCCGCCAATCATCCCTATCTGAGACGGCATTCAAAATGGCCATGGTGTTTTGCCAGCGCGGGTAGCGCCAATAGCGCACATTTTCCATCGACGGGTCCAAATGACCTTCGGGAGGAACACCTTTTTCGGCAGACGCATGAAGGAGCGTAAAACCCCAGCGAGTTCGATCGCCAGTTAGATCATATCTGACGTAGATATTCCCTTCTCTACGATCGGAGTTAGCTCTCCTCGTCATCTCCGGCTCAAAGGGCAAATCTGCTCCTCTTGGAACAATCATGCCACCGGACTTGGCAATCGTAGCACCAACCAGAATGGAACTACGTTGCGTCCGATTAGCAAACAATCCGCGGATCTGCCTCGATGATCCACTTCCTCCTTGAAGGGTCATTTCAGACAACCGACCGGGCGTTTGCAAGCGCCGACTCTGAAGATTTACCGCTCCACCGGAAACGTTGGTACCGTAGGCGGCTCCTACTGCACCTTTCTCAATGGTCATTCCACCAATGATGTTAGCAGGCACCAAGCTGAGGTCGATTCGATTATCCCAAGCAATATTCAGCGGTGCCCCATCGAGAAAAAGAGCGACTTGGCGTTCACCTGAAGCCCGAACATAGACCAACGCTTCTCCTCTTGAATTCGTTTGCACAGTGGCTCCCGGAAGCAATCGGAGCGTACCGGCAACATCTGGCGCATCTTGTCGAGCCAGATCAGCAAGGCTAACTCTGAATAATTGCTCTGCCCGGTCTGATTCTCTGCCCTCGCCACCAATAACTATCTCTGAAAGATCATAAGAGCGTAATGAATCCGATTGGACTTGGCCAAGCACGGTAAGTGGGGCAAGAAGGACCGTCGACAAAAAGAGAAGTAACCTTAAGGACATGCAGTCGATGATTATAAAAGAAACTCGAAAGGCCACGGCGGATTGAGGAACGTCCCCAACGGGCCCTTTATCAATCGGGTTCCACATGCTGGTTAGCCTTCAACGCCTTTCAGCCTCTGAGGGTAATAATTAGCGCAAGACTCATCATCATGAAACCCGCACCCGCTAGGCTAGGTAGATAGACCTCACTATCAGAACCCGCATGAGTACCCTGACCCAGCAACTTGTCCAGCTGATCCTGAAACGACTAGCCCACGCCCGGCTTCGTTTGTTGCAGGCTGACCTCACGGCAGGGCTCGTCCTTTTGCTGGGGAGTATACTGGCACTTTGGTTTGTCTTTGCACTTCTAGAATCCATTTTCTGGTTTGCAACTCCAGTTCGCTGGGCCCTTGTCGCAGTCGGGATGGTCACCGTCCTCGGCCTAGTCCTACTCAGTATTGTCCTTCCATTATTGCGTCACTGGGGGTTGCTTCCCGGAAGAGACGAATTGACAATCGCTCGACAGATAGGTCGCGTTCACCCAGATGTTGGGGATCGCTTGCTAAACCTCATTCAGTTGTCGCAAGGCAAGCATAGTGCAAGCCCTGAGCCGTTTATTGACCAAGCGGTACAACGTCTGGCTGAACCGATGGAGCAAACTGACTTCAATCGCATCGCCAGCTGGCAAACGGCCCTGCGCTACTCTAAGTGGTGTACCGCTCCCCTGTTACTTGTCATCGTTTCCGTGATAGCCGCTCCCGTTTCTTTCATGGAAGCCTCGGAGCGCATCATTCGGCCGAGTGAAAACTTCGAGCGACCTGCACCTTTTGTGATTTCTGTTGAACCTGGTAATGCAGAGCTGATTACGGGTGATGATTTAGCAGTTTCAGTGATGATTACTGGGATCCTTCCTGAAGAAACTCCCATTCTTGAAACGCTGACAGAGGGTGAAATGAGGTCCCGGTTTATTAACCTCACGCCAGACTCTTCAGGTCTACTTCTTCATACCTATGAAGATGTGCGCTTTGGTTTCCAATACCGTATTTCAAGTGAGACCGTGACGACGCCGTGGTATGAAGTGACATTAGTCGACCGTCCGATTGTTCAGCAGCTAAACGTTCGTCTCAATTTTCCCAGATACAGCCGTATTCCTGCGCTGTCCCTTGACGCCAATGTTGGGGACGTCGCTGCGTTGAAAGGCACGTCCATGGAAATCCGAGCCGCGTTGTCTGGTTCGGATGTGACATCTGCCACTGTAGAATTCGAATCAGGCCGATCTGAAGAATTAATTATTGATGGTCGTGAGGCAACGGGTAGGTTCACACTTACACGCAACGACACATACCACGTCGTTTTAGAATCTCCCGATGGCATCCGAAATCTGGATCCGATCTCGTATCGCATTGAATCGATGGACGATGCACTTCCTTCTGCTACTCTCATCGCGCCAGCACCGCTGGTCGATCTTGGAGATGACCTAACAGTTGGCCTACTGACAAATATTACCGATGACTTCGGATTCAGTCGGCTCTTACTTCATTTTCGTTTATCCGATTCACGTTTTGGCACTGTGTCCGAGACGTTCTCCTTCATTGAGATTGAGCTTGACGACGTATTCCAATTGGATCAGGAGATTGTCAAAGTGTGGCGCCTCTCAGACGAAACCAATCTGGATCCCGTACCCGGAGATGTGATTGACTACTACGTCGAAGTCTTCGACAACGACGGTTTTTCAGGTGCTAAATCAGCTCAAACAAGGATCCATCAGTTGAGGATGCCATCCATTGCAGAACGCTACGAAAGCCTTGATGACAGCCAAGATGACACTGAAGCCTCGCTAGAACAGCTTCTCGACGAAGCAGACGAAGCTAGAAAACAGTTCGAGGAGCTAAAGGAGCAACTACTCGAGAATCCGGAGGCTGATTTTCACGAAGAGCGACTGTTGGAACAGCTACAGCAGAAACAAGATGCTTTAGAAGAGTCGGTCAACAAGGTGGCCGAAAAAATGGAAGAGCTTGCTCAGCAGATGCAAGAGAACGACTTGGTCTCCGAGGACACAATGAACATGTTCGAGGAACTGCAGGAAGTCGTAGAGGAAGTGCGTACGCCGGAATTGATGGATGCTCTGAAGCAGCTCCAAAGTGCCATGCAAAACATGGACATGAATGAGATGCAGGATGCTTTGGAAAAATTCGAGTTTTCCGAGGAAATGTATCAGGAGCGTTTAGAGCGGACTCTAGACCTGTTTAAGAAATTCAGGGTCGACCAGGATATGGAAGAGATCGAGGAGCGTGACAAAGACCTGTCCGAGACAGAGCAGCGTCTGGCGGACGAAACCGAAAAATTAGAGGAAGAACAGAAACAGGCCGAAAACCCTCAGGATGCCAATAGTGACAATGAGCAACCTGGTGAGCGCAAGGATGAGTTGGCTGAGGAACAGGAGCTTGCAGCGGAAGAAATGAAGGCGCTCGGGGAGAAGATGGAGGAAGTTCGCAAGCGGATGGAGGAGATGGACAACATGCCTGCTGAGGAAATGCAGGATCTGATGGAGGACACGCAGGACCAAGAGATGTCACAGAAGATGAAGGATAATGCTCAAAAAATGCGGGAGAATGAGCTGCAAGAAGCAGGACAAGAACAACAGAAAATGTCTGAGCAGCTGGATCAGCTTTCTTCCCAAATGGATCAGATGCAGATGAGCATGCAAGGCGCACAGATGCAGCTAAATATCGCTGCCATCAGATCTGCTCTTGAGGACGTGCTGACACTGTCCGAACGCCAGGAGTTCCTGCGACTCGATGTCTTGCAAATGAGCGCCGACTCTCCCCTTCTGCGCGATGCTGCTCAATCACAACTCGACCTTAGCGAGGGGCTTGCCATTACTGCTGACTCTCTCCAATCGATTGCAAAGGAAATCCCGCAGATGACACGCGATGTTCAACAGCGAGCAGGAGATGCAATTCGGGAGATGAGCGACGCCACCGCTTCACTGACTGAGCGTGCGGCCAGACGAGCTGCAGGTCATCAGCGAGGTGCAATGACCAACCTGAATGAACTGGCCTTGATGTTGTCCGAGCTACTGAATCAGCAGATGAACGGATCGGGTACCGGCCAGAGTAATCAGAGTATGGAGCAAATGATGGAACAGCTCCAGCAAATGGGTCAGCAGCAGCAGCAGTTGAATCAGCAGATTCAGCAGCTCCTCAATGATATGCAAGGTCAACGCCTGACGCAGGATATGACGGAGAGGCTACGTCAATTAGGCGCACAACAGGAGCAAATGCGAAACGAGGTCCGCCAAATGAATCGTAATCGAGATGCTCGCAATAAACTACTTGGTGACCTAAACAGAGTTGCTGACCAGATGATGGAAACGATTGAAGAGCTGCAGCAGAATCGTGTATCACGAAGAACCATTCAACGACAGCAGCAGATCCTGACCCGCCTTCTCGAGGCATCCCGCTCCATGGAGCAAAAAGGAAAAGATGACAAACGGGAAGGTAAAACCGCTGATGAAATCCTTCGCGAGAGCCCAGATTTACTTACACCGAATGAACAGGCGGAGCGACTGAGGCGTGATCTGATTCGCGCTCTAGAGTCCGGGTATTCCTCAGACTACGAGGCTCTTATCAGGCGGTATTTCGATCTTCTTCAGTCTCAATCTAAAGGCGTACCTGAACCTCAGCCCTAGAGAAAGCGAGACTTGATATCTGGGGTTGGGATTTTGCAGGCATCAGACTTACCAAACCACCCGTATCGGTGGTTGGCGATCCAGTTATACACTGCATTTCGGAAGCCTAAAGGAAAAATGCGCAATCCGTAGAGCCATGGCCATAGGCCGGGCATCTCCCGGAAGATTTGCAAAACGGCATCCGAGCTAGTGTAGGTCTCACCGTCTTTGATCAAGACGATAGAGTCAAAGTACCCCACAGGAAGATTATGCTCGCGCAAGCATGCAAGTCCTTCGGGTGACTGGAGGGCCCCAAAGCGAAACCGGGCTCCCGGATCACGATCGATCAAGAAGTTGACGCTTCCGTTACAGAAGTTGCACACTCCGTCAAATAGGATGATGGCTGACTTAATGACTCACTCCGTCGTGTTATCTGGTCAATCGGTTGGTTCAGTTTAGAGCACTTTAGTTACGTTTTGGATCCCGTCAGGTTTTCGTTCCACATCTTTCCTGGCCCACAATCACTCTTAATAGTGTTGGTTCACAAAGCTCAAACGGCAGGGTAGTCTTGTAAAAACAGCCAGTTATTGGTAAATTAAAGGTTCTGTGTGTTTTAGCGGACCCGAATCTGCTACACCAGCGCCAACCGACCGGGAATAGGAGGTGCTTTGTGCGCACGGAGCCGACGATGCTCACCACATGAAACGGTGCTCGTACCAATTCGGGCGGCGTTCCAAGTACCATCGGCTCCCCTTCTCTCTGTCGAATCCCTTCCGAGCCCGACAATTAAGTGAATCAGGTATGGCAAACGCGATGAGGATTCTGTTCATTTCAGGGGAGGTAGCCCCTTTTTCTAGTCAATCGGAAGTCGCCCCGATCGTTCGGTCTCTTCCTGAAGCTCTACATGAGTCCGGTAAGTTTGAGACCAGGATCATGATGCCGCGCTATGGCACGGTCAGCGAACGTAGAAATAGACTGCACGAAGTAATTAGACTTTCGGGAAGTGAAATCACCCTGGGAGATCATACTGAGACGCTCCGTGTGAAAGTCGCCTCCATTCCTGGAATACGCCTGCAAGTGTACTTCATGGATAACGACTTCTACTTCAAACGAAAAGGAATATATCGAGATCGCCAGGGTAATTTATTTGCCGACAATCTTGAACGTTCCGCTTTCTATGCCCGAGCCGTTATCCGCACTATCCGCAATTTGGGCTGGCAACCTGATTTGGTTCATGCCTTTGGTTGGTTAAGCGGACTAGTACCCTACGTACTGAGGACTGAGTTCGGAGAAGATGAGCTTTTTAAGAATGCCAAGATTGTTTACACCCCCGATCAAGTAGATTTCGAAGCACGATTTGAGACGGACAGCTTCGCTCGCTTAAGTCTTGCGCCACACGACAAATTGGTGGGACAGCAACCGACAGAGTCTGGAGCAACGTTTGCAGACGCAGTCATTTTACCCCCATCCATGTCAGAAACCAGTGATGCGGCCTCATTCAGCGGTAATGCCGAGCTGGAAATGGATGAAGCTGTTGCTGTATATGAAAGCGTCATGAGTGGCGTACCTGCGTGACCCTATTAATGCCCCGTGAAGGGGAAACAAGTTGCCCAAGGCTGGCATTTCACCGGTCAGCCTGACGCTAGGCGGAACCCCGAGACCATGCGTTCGGGGTTTCGGCATTTTACCAGCAGGCATACGATTTAGTGATGCTGCTCCGTTAGGATGACGGCCTTTATTCCCAACACAACAAAGCACTCCATGCGGACTTCCGTCCGGCAGCTGCCAGTCAGACTGCTTATTCCCCTCTTGTCGTTCTTTTTAATCGCCGGTTGTGATGACCCATCCAATGTCGGCCAAGGACTGGTTGACTCACAGGCAGGAGAAACCAGAATCCTTGAGATGGACGCTACCTCGTTTGAAGCAAATGAACTGGCAGATCTTACAGGTGGCAACACAGCCTCCGGTTCATTTTATGCTCTTTTTGGACAGGTTGATGACCCTGTAGCAGGAAATATGATCGCCACAGGAGTCGTTGATTTCGTACCCGAAAGTCAATTCAGCACGGCATTCACCGGTGGAATTGTCAATTTCGCCGAATTGCAGTTCAATATTGAATACCTCTACGGTGATACCACGTCTGCCATACAATTTGAATTACTCCCGATCCTCTCGCCGTGGGAATCATCAACGCTGCGTTCGGATTCTACGATTCAAACTGGAACTAGTATTGCCACGTACTCCGTTGCCGCGAGTAAAGGAATCACAAAGATCACTCTTCCTCAATCCTGGGTTTCCAATTTCGACCAGCTCTTGAGAAGCAGTGGATTCTCTGATGAGTTTCATGGTTTTGTAATCCAGCCTATCGCCAGTGGCGCTATCGCTGGAATAAGGTTTACAAATTCTCAACTTCGCGCCACAGCTGTACCAGGTGACACTACAACCTATGTTCTATCAAAGGTTGGTACATTAACAGCGCCACTTTCCAGCTCCATCGAAGATGTAGTTCTCCTTCACGACGCAGGCCGTTCTGGACTCGACATCCGCTTTCCCATTGCTGGATCTGAGTCAGAGCCACTAATGATTCACCGGGTTAGAATGGCCTTCCAGGCTATGAATTTGGCAGATCGCTATCCAACGGGATTTGTACGCTCTTTTCCAGCATCCGTTGGGCTACGTGCAGTCTCAAATGATGGGCTAACTAGGCTGGACATTCTTGAAGTCCCTATAAACGCTGATGGTGCCTTTTCCTTCGATAACGGCACCCTCACCAATATTTTCCAGTCTGCAAATCTCGAGAAATCGGTCCTTGATCGGTTTGAGATCTACTTACCTACAGATCAGAGTGGAGTTGGCTTTCTCGCCTTTCCTGCAACTGCAGGCTTGGGATCCACTTTCCCGACGGCGGAATTGACCGTCACACCGATAAACTGATTCAAGATCACGAATGAAATTCGAAGCTATCCTATCAAGTCGGTGTTACCGCTCCATCCTTGCCGGTGCAGTCATAGCATTTTTGCTTCCTGCGCTTGCCGTTGCCCAACGAAGCAATGATGGTTCTGTATATACACGATTTGGCCTTGGCGACCGCCAGACATGGAATTCAGCTCGAGGCCAGGCCATGGGCGGCGGCGGATATGCATTGCCATCGACGCTTTATATCAACATGGCTAATCCGGCTTCTCTAAGTGATCAGATCCTCACTCGATTTGCGGGAGGCCTTACTTACCAGACGCTTACCACCTCCTCTGATGGGTTTGAATCTGGACGACTCGCCTCAGGCTCACTGTCAGGGGTGCATGCAGCATTCCCTATCAAAATAAACAAAACCGGAATCGGTCTATCATTGGCCCCATATACACGCATTTCGTACCGCATTCAAGATCTCAACACTATTGCGGGAGAGATGGAGGACACGGGCGTTATTCGAGAGTATAGCGGCAATGGGGGACTTTATGCCCTTACCGGTGGCATCGGCCATCGGTTGTCTGATAATTTGAGTCTTGGTGTTTCGGCCCAAATGATCTTTGGCTTGCTCGAAGAGGCCCAAAGCTCA
>Ga0115566_10001509_pt1 | contig 19788 bp, 18 predicted proteins | sample COGITO_mtgs_1204_3_FD_87173 | JGI IMG/M metagenome (GOLD analysis project Ga0115566, IMG submission 87173) | Pelagic marine microbial communities from North Sea - COGITO_mtgs_120405 | ecosystem: Environmental > Aquatic > Marine > Epipelagic | place: Germany:Helgoland, sampling site Kabeltonne...
GTATTTAACCTTTTTAGTCCGCTAATCTAACGCTCCGCGGCACCCAAACCTGACCCTAACAGCGATTTCTGTTCGGATAACCCGTTACCGGTCCCGCTTCTTTTTCGGCTTCGCTTCTTTTACCGACTTCGTTTCTTTTCCGACTTCGTTCTGCACGCGGCTCGTTTAAATGTTGTCAGCCAACGCAACGGTCGTTTTCAGGACGCGCAATCATAAGCGAACTCGAACTCGATAGCAATACGAGATTTCTAGGTTTGACCTTGACAGGCAGGAACCTCTGACCATAGCATTTGGCCCTCTTAAACCCTGCTAAAAGCCCGCCCCACATGCTCCAGCCGATATTTGAAGCCGTTCGTGAAGATTTTGAGGCGGTTGATGCGCTCATCATCGAAAGCTTGTCCTCCGATATCCCTTTGGTCGAGGAAATCTCGGCTTATATTATTCAAGCAGGCGGCAAGCGGCTCAGACCCCTACTCGTCTTGTTAGCGGCTCGCGCCAGCGACTATCAGGGCTCAGAACACATCAAGCTTGCTGTCATTATCGAATTTCTACATACGGCGATGTTGCTCCATGACGATGTTGTCGACAATTCATCGCTTCGGCGCGGCAGAGCAACTGCCAATGCTACTTGGGGCAACGCCGCCAGCGTGTTGGTTGGCGACTTCCTGCACTCACGCGCCTTTGAGATGATGGTTGAGATCGGCAACCTAGACGTCATGGGCCTGTTGTCAAAAGCAACCAATGGCATTGCTGAAGGTGAGGTTCAGCAACTCATGTATCTTCGGGATCCCGACATCACGGAGACGGTTTATAATGAGGTCATCTACCGAAAGACCGCTTTATTGTTCGAAGTCGCCGCCCACTCGGGCTCAGTACTTGCTGATGCACCCGAGCCCATAGCGCGCGCGCTCAATCAGTTCGGCAAACATCTCGGTATCGCGTTTCAACTGATGGATGATCTTCTCGACTACGAAGGTACAACCTGTGATCTCGGCAAAAACATCGGCGATGACCTAGCAGAAGGCAAGATGACCCTGCCGCTCATCGTGGCACTCAAACAAGGCTCACCACACGATGCCGAGTTGATCCGATCCGCTATCAACAACCCAGGCACGACGGACGCGTTACCGGCTATCCTCACGGCCGTCGGCAACTCTGGGGGATTACAATACACGCTTGAGCAAGCCCTAGAACAAAGAAGCCTCGCTCTGAGCGCGCTCGCCATACTGCCAGATAGCCCGTTCAAACAGGCTTTAAGTCAATTGATCGAATTTTCGGTAAACCGACAAACTTAAACACCCCCAGCCGAGTTGTATTATAATTTTTACCGAGTCGGGGTGTAGCTCAGCCTGGTAGAGCACTGTCTTCGGGAGGCAGGGGTCGTGAGTTCAAATCTCGCCATCCCGACCAAAAAACACCAACCCACCATTCTTGGCGGCCTCGTCTTCGCCGTGTATGCTTCACCCTTGTTATTTTCAAATCCTCCGGAGAGTCTCTATGTCCAGCACAACTGATCAAGCGCTTAGCCCAGCAGCAGAAATCGCAGAGCTTATTCGACGTTCTCGAGCGGCTCAACAGGCGATCGAACATTACACCCAAGAACAGGTCGATGACCTAATCCGAGCGATGGTTTGGTCCGTCGCTCGTCCCGGGGTTGCCGAGGACATCGCACAATTTACCGTCGATGAGACCCAGCTCGGTAACTATGCCGGCAAGTTCCTCAAGATCCAGAGAAAAACTCGGGCAACGCTGATGGATATCATCGATGATCAGTCCGTCGGGATCCTTGAAGAGGACGCCGAGCGAAACCTCATCAAGATTGCTAAACCAATGGGCGTCATTGGCGCACTCTCACCATCGACCAATCCAGAAGCCACCCCAGTGATTAAAGCCATTCATGCTGTGAAAGGCAGAAACTCGATCATCGTCGCGCCACACCCAAGGGCAAAGCTCACGAATAAGAAAATCTGCGACTTAATGCGTGAGGCATTGGAGAAATTAGGCGCGCCGGCTGATCTCGTTATTGGCATCGAAACCCCCAGTTTAGAACTCACCAACGAGCTGATGCGACAATGCGATCGAGTCCTTGCGACCGGCGGCGGCGCGATGGTCACAGCAGCTTATTCAAGCGGGACACCAGCACTTGGCGTTGGCGTCGGGAACGCGGTCATAACGGTTGATGACACTGCCGATTTAGAGGACGCTGCAACGAAAATTCATTTATCTAAGACGCTGGACCTCGCGGCCTCTTGCTCTTCTGATAATTCCGTCATCCTAGTCGATACGATCTACGATGACATGATTGCCAAACTGCAAGCTAAGGGTGGTTACCTCTGCAATGCTGAAGAAAAACAGAAGCTTCAAAAGACCCTTTGGGATGATGAAGGCCACTTTAATACGACGATTGTTGCGCAAACAGCCGCTAAAATTGCAGAGATGGCGGGTCTATCAGTACCAGAAGGCACAGAATTCTATATCGTTATTGAATCCGGCTGGGGCCCTGAATTTCCATTTTCAGGCGAAAAACTTTCGGTCATTATGGCCTTGTATCGAGCCACCGACCTTGATCACGCGATCGAGCTGACCAATAACATTCAAAGCTACCAAGGCCAAGGCCACTCCTGTGGCATTTATTCCAGAAGCGATGAAAACATTATGAAACTCGCTAATGCCACTCGAACCTCACGCGTGATGGTCAACCAACCTCAAGCGGCTTCCAACAGCGGTAATCTCTGGAACGGTATGCGCCAAACCTTCTCATTGGGTTGCGGCTCTTGGGGCGGCAACGGCACAAACAACAACATATCTTGGCGCGATCTGATCAATGAAACGTGGATTTCCAAACCGTTGATCAAATCAAAAGAGCTGCCTTCGGATGCTGAGTTGTTTGGCAATATCATCGAAAAGCTCGGCTAAAGGCATAAGTGGCGGCAGGGTCCTGATTCGTTACGGCCCCTTCAGCCTTCAAACCTGTATTGAGGGGTGATGTCCTTTGGCCTTTGGCCCTTGGCCCGGTCACACAGCAATCTTCTCGGAATCTTTGAGCAATCGCCTCAGAGATATAACGGATTGATAACCAAGACTCTGACTAATTTGGACAGGATCATCGTCTTTAAGCAATCTTAGTCCTGCCTCCTGGACCCGAAACTGCGCCAAAATGCGAGAGAATGACTGACCTTCTGCCTTTAATCGTCGCCTGAGGGTCGATTTCTCCGTGTGCAATGCCGCTGCAACCGACACCATATCGAGCGGCGCACCGACCACGCAATGATCAACCAAGACTTTTATTACCCGATAGGTTGCAGATTGCTGCTTAAGCCGCAGCCCCATCAGTGGCTCGATGACCGATCGAGTAATTACTTCCCAGCTTTCACTTGCAGCCGGATTTTTCAGCGCCAAGGTGGCGCGATCAAATACGACCTCCGAGGCGGCAATTGATCGATAACAGGCTGATGGCTCAGAAGCGGCCAATTGTTTAAGCGTCTTTGGACATCCTGATAACACCACTGAGCGCACTAGGTTTTGATTGGCAACCAGCCTTGGGAACCCTAATGCCAACTGCTGGACCAGCATCAAATGTTGCCATTCTGCCAAGGCCACAACTGGATAGATGGTGACCCTGACCGTTTCTGGATTTTTTTGTAGCGAAAAGACAAACGCGCTCGAGTCGAGTAGGCTCAATCGGGCGCCCGCAGTCAAAATCTCATCAAAGGTCGACGCCGCGGCGCACAGGGTCCAAACCGTTGGCGCATACTGAAACGAGTCTTTACCCCAGAACCGTCCCCATTGTCCTGGCACCAGCTGGCGTTGAATCGACTGATGCAGCGCATCAAGATCACGTGGCTTGATTTTTTCAGGCAAAGCCTCGATCGATACAGAGCTTGATACTCGATCAAACCAGGCCATCGGATGACCTAACCTTTTAGATAACGCACCCAGGGCAATGACAGAAGGGCCAAAATACCAATGATTACTACCTCCAATTGTATCCGACATACTTTACTCAATTCCCGTCTTGACGACCCTGCTTAAACCAAAGTCCTTTTGTCCAAACAATACCTCGGACCCTCCAGCGGGCGACATCTTATTAAATCGAGCCGTCGTGGACTAGTAATTGACCGAAACGAGTGCAAAAACATGAATCCCTGCCTCTTTTTGTCATCCCCAAGTAAAAACCACGAAATCAGTAATATGATGCCTTTTTCAGACATAAAAAAGGATTTTTGTGTTTAAAATAGCATTTTTTATCGTTACGCTATCCCTCTTGATACCCTGCGGACTAAAAGCCAATCCGGTTAAGACGATCAAAACATTGGCAACGCATTCCCAACTGCAGGGTATTGCGCTTCTAACAAAAAAGGGTTTTCGATGCGAAAGTTCGGGCGAGATACCGATCACAAACTGGCACTGCTCAAAGCAAGAGAAAAAAGTTTCTTTTAACCAATCCACGCTCTATCTCAATTGTGATGCCTTAAGTCTGTGTCATTTCGATACAAACTTAGCCCTGCGCAGCTTGTTTAAAGGCACGCCAAGAGCCATCAAATCCTTTAGCATTCACGATCACAGGCAGTCCACTCGCTGGCACTGTCTCGATCCCGACCGAGGCGTCCTCAAGATCTGTCTGAGCAGCCAAAACAATCGATCTCAGCAGGAACTACCGTTCTTCGACCAGCCTGATCAATTAACCGCCAGACGTTGAACCCAACTCATTGAGTTCCCGCCAAGGATTTAGCATCTAAAAGGCGCTCAGCAACTTCAATCGCCGGCTTAGTTTGAAAGCGAGCCGCGCAACGTAAGACGTGCTCTGCCTTAACTTGTTTCAGTGCCTTACAGCGTTGCGGGCTTGTTTTTCGAGCTCGCAGCTGACTGCCGGCGCCGCACACAATCCTTGCAAGGAGGCCAATTCACCCCTTTAGATCCATTTTGATGCGCTCAAGAATGGCAGTTTTTTCAGCATCGGACGCCCGCGCCCAAGATTCGATTTCGTCGACAGAACGCCCGCAACCAAGACAAGTCAGCCCGTCAAGCGCGCAAACGCCGATGCAAGGCGACTCAAGGTTTTCGGAGGCTAACCCATTCATTGGTGCGGTGCTCAATGCGTCTTTTCTAGGCGATCGACCGAGCAGACGCCCGGCCTATTGATAACCGACAGGGTTTACCCTTTAGCCGCTTTGCGCTCTTTGGCATCTTTGATGACATCTTCAGCCACGTTCCTAGGTGTTGGATCGTAATGACTGAACTCCATCGAGAATTGGCCACGACCAGAGGTCATGGTTCGAAGATCACCAATATAGCCAAACATTTCAGAAAGTGGTGCCGAGGCCTTCACCCGAACACCGGTTGGCCCAGGCTCCTGACCTTGAATCATGCCGCGTCGACGGTTCAGATCGCCAATCACATCACCCACGTGATCTTCTGGTGTAAACACATCAATTTTCATGATGGGCTCCATAATTTGAGGCGCCGCCTTTGGCATCGTTTGCCGATACGCCGCTCTCGAGGCGAGCTCATAAGCAATCGCGGACGAGTCAACGGCATGGAAAGCCCCATCAATCAGCGTAAGCTTCACATCCAAACAGGGATAGCCTGCAAGCGGACCTTCCTCAAGACAGACTCGAAAGCCTTTCTCAACGGCCGGCCAGAATTCTCGCGGGACATTACCCCCTGTAACAATGGATTCAAAAATATACCCCGTACCCGCCTCTGCTGGCTCAATCGCATAATCAATCTTCGCAAACTGACCCGAGCCACCAGATTGCTTTTTATGCGTGTAGCTGTCTTCAACGCGCTGCGTAATCGTCTCTCGATAGGCCACCAGCGGCTTGCCGACAACAACGTCAACACCATGAGTCCGTCGAAGAATATCGACTTTAATGTCCAGATGCAGCTCACCCATGCCTTTAATAATCGTCTCACCAGATTCTTGGTCTGTTTCCATATGAAATGAAGGATCTTCTTGAATCATTTTCGAAAGCGCCAATCCCATCTTCTCAGCACCGCCCTTGTCCTTGGGCGAAATCGCTATGTAAATAACGGGCTCCGGAAACACCATCGGCTCAAGGGTTGCGGGGAACTTTTGATCGGCCAGCGTGTGCCCCGTTTGAGTATTTTTCAATCCGATTAATGCAACGATGTCGCCTGCTTCGGCAGAGTCTCGCTCGATCCGCTCATCGGCATGCATCTCAACGATTCGACTGATCCGCTCCGTTTTGCCTGTGAAGGTGTTGAGGACCGTATCGCCCTTCTTCAACTTTCCGGAATAAACCCGCGTAAAGGTCAGGGCTCCGAACCGATCGTCCATAATTTTAAAGGCAAGCGCGCGCAAAGGCTTGTTTGCATCAACCACTGCCAGCCCACCGGTTGGGTTGCCTTCAATATCGACTTCTTCTTGGGGTTCGACTTCCGTCGGATTCGGCAAGTAATCAACGACCGCATCCAGGATATTTTGAACGCCCTTATTTTTAAAGGCAGACCCGCAGTAGGTTGGGAAAAAGTTGAGCCCGATTGTGCCCAATCGGATGCAGCGCTTGAGTTCCTCGACGGAGGGCTCAACACCATCTTCGAGATACGCCATCATGAGATCTTCGTCCATCTCGATCGCCGCTTCGATCAACTTTTCACGGTACTCTGCAACCCGTTCCATCATGTCCTCAGGAACATCAGACACTTCGTATTTTAAAGGATCGCCCGAATCATCCCAGATGTAAGCCTTTTGGGTGAGCACATCAACCACGCCCTTAAAATGCTCTTCAGTCCCGATGGGGAGCGTCATTACCAATGGATTCGCAGCAAGCACGGTACGAACCTGATCAACCACTCGGTAGAAGTCAGCACCCATACGGTCGAGCTTATTCACAAAAATAATTCGCGCCACTTCTGATTCATTGGCATATCGCCAGTTGGTTTCGGACTGCGGCTCAACGCCACCCGAACCGCAAAAGACACCGACGCCACCATCTAAAACCTTCAGAGACCGGTACACCTCAATCGTAAAGTCCACGTGGCCCGGCGTATCAATAATATTCAGCCGGTGATTTTTCCAAAAAGTCGTGGTTGCAGCAGACTGAATGGTAATGCCCCGCTCCTGCTCTTGATCCATGAAATCGGTGGTTGCCGCGCCATCATGCACTTCACCAATCTTGTGGATTTTCCCAGTAATATTCAGGATTCTTTCTGTGGTCGTGGTTTTGCCCGCATCAACATGGGCAAAGATTCCAATATTTCTATAAAGGCTTAAGTCTGTCATGGTACTTTCTCTTGCATTAGACGGGCGTGGGGGCGTAAAAACCGCGAGATCTTATCCTTTGCTGGCCTTAGAATCCAGCTTTAGCGATGGTTTTTCATCGGATTGAATAGGAGGGTATTCTACACAACGGACCAATCCCTCGCAGCGCGCTCTAAATCCTGACAATACCAATCAGGTCAATCCCAGGATGGGTCTAAGCCTGATCGCGTTAAGGCCCGACTCAAAGCGGCTATTGGCGCACCTTGATTGGCATTGCGGCCTTTTCGAACCACCGCCGGTTTTATTGAAAGTTGACTGAGCAGACCGCCAGAAACTCGCAACCTACCGCACAACTTCCCGCAGTATTGCCTGCAGACCCCATGGGGTTTGCGCTCGGAGCGCAGGGTCCTTTTCATTCGAGCATAGAACCCTCAACGACGTTTAAGCGCTTAATTTCGACACCACAGCATTTTACCAGCGCAGCATTTGACCAAACACAACATTTAACCAACACAACATTTGACCAACACAACATTTGCCAAGCTCGCGCCACTCGCGCGCTATTCGACCAGCATGACCAGTCCAGACGAGCGCATCATCATGGCTTGAAATCGTCCTATCGAACCCATCGGGGACAAAAATCACTATTATTTGGAAAATATCGACCTGTAAATGTGGTTAAATTAAAAATTTTGGATGTTAAATTATTTTTTTAGAATTTATCGCGATCTTAGTCATTTATTGTGATTTTAAAACCTAAAAAAATTATCAAACCCTATTTTATATAAATTTTATCTTAATTTTAATTATATTTACCTATTTTAATTTATTTGTGTGCTTATTAATTTCTATATGCCCAATAATAAAACAGCGAGTCCCGCCAGCATACCACCTAACACCTTCCAATATGACCCTGCAGCTTGAATGGTTGCTTTCAACCTAAACACCCTTTAGCGTTTACCCCCTCGCACCTCAAAAAGCTGATGTGAATCATGGCCCAAACTTTTCCCGGCATCTTATCCTTCGCATTTTTAGCCGCCCTGCTCGTTCTAGGAACAATCATCCGAGCGAATGTTCGGCTCGCTCAAATCAACCTGGTCCCAGCAAGCTTGATCGGCGGCACACTCGGTTTCGGCCTCATCGCACTTGATCTATTGACGTTCAAGGCTGCCGACTTCACTGCTTTTGCCTTTCATTTTTTTACCCTGAGCTTTATGTCTCTTGTACTAACCAGTCGAGCAAAGCCTGTTTCAGGTGAACAATCTGTTGCGCTCGGCGGTCTATGGTTGTCATTGATCTGGGTAATTTGCCTCGTGCTACAAGCCCTAGTCGGACTCGCGGCCATTAGCGCCTACAACACGATCGCTTCAGAGCCGCTTTCAGGCTTTCTCGGATTAATTGCCACGCATGGCTTTACCCAGGGCCCGGGCCAAGCTTTGGCGCTGGGAGATTTATGGGCCACAGAATATAACATTGAGCATGCCGTAGACTTTGGTCTCATTTACGCAAGCCTTGGCTTTGTCGCCGCTTTTGTTGTCGGTGTTCCAATAGCACGCTGGATGCTCAAAAATAATTTACACAGCGGTACGGTTGGGGCGCTCGATCAGGATTTCGAGCGCGGACTGTACGCTGGGCACGCCGCTCCAACCTCAGGCAAGCTGATCACTCACTCAGCGAATGTTGATTCCTTCGCATTTCACATCGGGTTGCTGGGGTGCGCCTATCTCGCAACCGACCAATACCTGACATTCGTTCACCCGTTTGTGGCCGGCACCCATTTTGAGAACATCTTTAGCTACAACCTTTTTTTCTTTCACGGGCTGATAATCTGCGCCGGCTTGCGCGCGCTCTTGGACCGCCTCAACCTGGGTCAATTTGTAGATGACGATACCCAAAAACGAATCACCGGATCCTCGGTCGATCTTATGGTCACAGCAAGCCTGCTGAGCATCAACTTTGCGCTGTTAACCGAGTTCTGGCAGCCCATCTTATTGGTTGCGATCCTCGTAACCTTGGTGACCGCGGCACTGTGCTTTACCGCAGGATTACGCCTTAAAACATTGGGCGCCGAGCGCGGCCTCACGATTTTCGGTTGCTGTTGCGGCTCAACCGGCAGCGGCATTTTATTACTTCGTATTCTCGATCCCAATCTTGCAAGCTCTGTCGCCAAAGAATTGGCCTTCTTCAATATCGCAATTTTGTTCCTGAGCTTTCATGTCCTTGCCATTATGGCGCCGATCCTGCCCAGTATTCCCGTTGCCTGGATCATCCTGATTTACCTCGCAACCGCTGGGTTAGGCTTAATTCTGGTTCGGTTGCTCGGCTCGAAGATGAATCCAGATTATTCTCAAAAACCTGAAGCATCCTAATCATGACGCAACCCAACTAAAGCTCAAACCGATCGCCAACACGCGCAATCTTGAATCCTTCGGCAAGCACTGCTCGGGTTGCTTTTGAGCTTGGATCGAGCAAGGGGTTTGTATGGTTCATATGGGTGAACACAACCCTTGAGCGCACAGATCTCGGCAGACTCTGTAACAACGCCATGGATTCTAAAACGGTTGGATGTGGGATCAAATCAATGTCGCGGCCTGGCAATTCATCCCCACTAAAAAACGTTGCATCCAGTAATGCAACATCAACGGTCTTAAGGATCGCGATCAGGTCTTGATCCCACTTTTGCCACTTATCAATATCTGGCAAGTACAAAGCGCGCTTGTTGGGGCCTTCAATCAAATAACCAACGGTTTCACTAAATTCATCCCGATGGGGCACTAACCACGGCGTTACCGTCGCAGGCCCCAGCGAAACCGGCACATTGGCAGTCAGCGCATGAACCACAATATTGTGCGCTGAGACCAATTGACTCCAAGGCCCATTTTGCTCGAGGAACTTCACCATCCTTGGCATCGCATGCACTGGCACCGTCTCAGTGCTGGCTGCCTCTTTGCCAAAATGCACCATTCCCGCATAGTGACCCATATGGGCATGCGTTAACCAAACGCCGTCCAGCTCGCCTAACGTCAAACCAGTTTCTGTCCAGAGCTGATACAACTGGCGCGGCAGGGTCGGCGCGGCATCAAATAGATGAAATCGCCGATCATTAAGCACCAGCGCCAGCATACTGGCGCCGGAGCCTAATTCTGGATCACGCCAAATTGGCAAGCACCGCGGCTCGTAACAATTCACTTGGGGGTAACCGGCATCTTGGGCGACCCCCAATACATGAAGCACCACCTTAGCAGCGGCCGAAGGCGGTTGGGCATGCGCTTGACTCAAAGCCGCCGAACTGACGACAAACAAAACGAGCAGCGGTAGTAAACCATTCATAGACAGATCCTTGTTGACGCGACTGAGCGCCTTGCTAAACGGTATCAACGGGCGTGAGGTAACCAGTGCTCCACCGACACTGCGCCATTATCATAGGCTCGCGTCCTCAAAAACTCGCGTTGATTGTGCAAGGGATTACGTTCGGATAACTTAAACAGAATTTTTGAACAATTAGAAACCCGACATGAGCAAAATCATCAACTATGGATCCTGCTGCATCGATCACGTTTTCCAAATTCCGCATTTTGTTCGTGCGGGCGAGACCCTCAGCAGTACGGGCTACGCCATTTTCCCCGGCGGCAAGGGCCTCAATCAATCTATCGCCATCGCCGAAGCAGGTTGCGCGGTCACCCATGTTGGCGCAATCGGCGAGGACGGACGATGGCTTGCCGAGCTTATGACCGCACGCGGCGTGAACATCACCCACCTCAGCGTTACCAACACCCCGACAGGTCAAGCGATTTTGCAAATCGATCCGAGCGGTGAAAATGCCATCATCATCTCGGGTGGCGCCAACCTCGCGGTCCACGGGCACCTTATTGAGGCGGCCCTTAACGAAGCAACTGGCGATGAGATCCTTCTCATTCAAAACGAAACAAGCGGCAACGAAATTGCCATCCGCCAAGCCAAAGCAAAGGGCTTGCAAGTTGCGTTCAATATGGCGCCGATGAATGAAAATGCCCTGGCCTTACCTTTAGCGCTGATCGATTATTTTATTATTAACGAGACCGAGGGTGAGGCGTTAACAGGAAAAACCGACCCAACCGAGATTTGTGATGCGGTTTTGGAACAATATCCTCAAAGCGCTGTGGTCCTCACCTTGGGCCAGGCGGGCGTTGTGTTCCGAAGCGCTGAAAGCAATCTAACGCAAGCTGCTTACTCGGTCGACACGATTGACACGACGGGTGCGGGTGACACCTTCACCGGATATTTTCTCGCAACCATTATGAAGACAAAGCGGGTCGAGCTGGCGTTGCAGACGGCTGCCGCGGCGGCGGCGCTTTCGGTAACCCGACCGGGCGCTGCGACCTCAATCCCAACCCGCCAGGAGGTTCATCAATTTCTCTCGGTGCACGCGCCTTAGACTTAACACTGAAACGGTCCTTACATTGAAACGGCCCTTACACTGAAACGTCCCTTATACTGAAACGGCCCTTACACTGAACTGCCCTCGGCACGCACGACCCCTGGGTCTGGATCAATGACCCGCAATAAGCCAGCAAACCCTGGCACATCACGGCCTTGCTCAGCCCTCAGCCCCTGTCCAACTCTGCGCCGCATCGACTGCTTCTGCTGGCCAATTTTTCGGCGGCAACGCGGTTGCGCGAATTGCGTTGTTATATAGAAAGCTGGCATCGAAAGGTACGCAGGCACCTTTCATTCCGAATTGCGCGAGCTCTGGCTCATCAGGCATCGGTAAGAACACTTTCATACACATTCCTCGCTTTGACCGAACCATTTAAACCAAATTCATCTGAGTCAACAGGAAGAAATCATGAATATTCAGGGCAGAACCCTGTAGAACCAGTGAAGCCTGCTATAAAATCGTCCGCTGACGCGGAAAGTAGCTCCTGCACACTACCCGCGAGGCTGTGAATGCTTTAACTTTATCAACACCTAGGTGAGGACTACTGATATGGCAAAAAAAATTGTCATCGTCGAAGACGACATCGACCAAAGAAATAATTATATCGATGCGATCAGCAAGAAGGGCTATCAGGTTCGCGGCTTTTCCAGTCGGGCTGAAGCACTGGTCGGCTTCGACAGCGAACTGCCAGATCTCGTCATTTTAGATATCATTCTTGGCGATGAAGTTGATGCCGGATTCGAGATCTGTAGAGACCTTTTAGCTCGGGCCCCGAACCTGCCGGTCATTTTTTTAACTGAGCGCATTGCAGAAATCGACAAAATTAGCGGACTGCGATTGGGCGCCTGGGATTATTTACCAAAACCCATTTCATTGGATTACCTTTCAGAAAAAATCAGCTCCCTGCTTCGAATCCATGAAGCCCGTAATCTTGCGGCGCAAGGCACCGCAGAAGCCAAGATGGTAGGCGATATGTCGATCGATCAAGATGCTTTGCTCGTGTCATGGAAGAATCATCCCATTAACCTGTCGGGCACCGAGTTTCGAATGCTGGCAAAACTCGTTCGAGTACCCGGCCATGCCGTCTCTTACGACACCCTCATGAACGCGACCATGCAGTCCTTAGTGACCAACAATACGATCAATACGCACATGCGGAATATTCGCAAAAAATTCGAAACCATTGATCCCGAGTTCAAGTGCATCAAAAGTGAGTATGGCTTTGGTTACCGGTGGTCGACGCAATAACGAATGGGCACCTTGATCTATAAGGGCCCAAAGCTCGGAACCAAGCTTTTTATTCTGACCAGCTTTATTTTGGTGGTTATCCCCTGGTTCAGCTATCTCTACTTAAGTGAAATGGAAGAAATTCTGATTGATAGCCAAGCCAATGCACAGCTTCTTACAGCAGAGGGCATTTCGACGCTTTTAAACGGCCGATCAGATCTTTTTGATGAGCTACCAATCAGTCCGGATGGCTACGAAAAACTCTACGCACACCCGCTTGAGAAACCGATTCGCATCGATGGCAAGAATTCGGACTGGGAAGATGTCCTAGATTTTAATGTTGGCTTTGGACAAGCACCCTCACTTAACGCCAATGACGCAGCAACGCTAAACCAATTCTACCTTGTGTTGGGCGAACACAAAGGACAGGTCTATGCCTTGGTACAGGTCTTAGACGACCAGATGGTTTACCGTAACAACGATATTCTCAGACTCGATTTATCCGATCACATCCGAGTGACCTACACCGACCAGGCTGGCCAAACACAGCAGCTGGTCATCACGGCAACCGAAGAGGGCATCACAACCGCCTACCGAGTCGACCAAAACTGGCGTTATGCGCTTGATGGGGAAGCCGAAAACCGGGTACCCGGCGTACTTCTGAAGACCCAAAATGGCTATGCTTTAGAGTTCAGGATTCCGCTAGAGCTGTTGGGGCCAACTCGCAACTTTGGTCTTGCCGTCGTCGATGTAGACAACGATTCAACGCGTGCGATCGAGTCCATCACCGGCACCTTACCTTCGGGCGAGCGTGAGGCATTCGGCCTGGTCTTACTCAAGACGCCGGAGGTTTTAAGAATCATTGAGGGCCTTGGTTACTCGGGCGCCAACATTCAGGTGATCGATTCCCAAAGCCGCATTCGAGCCGAGGTCGGCAGCTATCATTCTGATGACACAACGCCAGATGAAGAATCAATCCGTGCAGGCTTTGGACTCACCGCAATCAGCGCTTGGCTACTAGACCCTTTTTACACCCTGGTTGAGCAGACGCTGAGCACAACCCGCATTGGCCAAGAGGACAATATTGTTACAGCAGCGCTGGCTGGTGAGCCAACGGTTGCTTATTTTATTTCACCCCTAGACGGCGAAATTATCGTCGCGGCACACCCGATTATTGACGAAGGTGCGATATTGGGCGTGGTCGTATTGAAACAAACCACCGACCGAATTCTCAATTTACGTCGGGACGCGTTGAAGCGGATCGTCAATTTTTCCGTCATCTCGGTGATTATTTTCGCCGGGATCATCCTGCTTTTTTCTGCGCGCTTAGCGCGCAGAATTCGCAGGCTCGGCAACGAGGCCACGGGTGTAATCGACCGCCACGGTCGACTGACCTCGAGCCGACTGACCTCGGAAACCCACTCGGGCGACGAGCTCGGTGATTTGGCCCGCGGAATTTCGAACATGCTCACAAGACTTCATCAACACAATCAATTTCTCGAGAACATGCCGCGTACGCTTCGACATGAAATCAATAACCCACTCAACACCCTCTCCACGTCACTCGATAACTTAGCGACAGAACAAACACCCGAGGGTCGGCAAAAGTATCTAGACAGCGCGCGCCGCGGCCTCAATCGCATCGGTTTAATCGTTCAGAACCTTGCCGATGCTGCAAACCTTGAAGAAGCGCTTATCGGCGACGACCTTGAATGCATCGACCTCAAACAGCTCTTACAATCCTACGTCAGCAACTGCAAGATGATGCAGCCCAGCCGCATATTCACCCTTAATGTGCCAGAAGAACCCGTGTTTGCCTGGATCTGTGATTATCGTATCGAGCAGCTGCTGGACAAACTCATTGACAATGCACTCGACTTTTCCGAGGTTGGTAGCACCATCTGCGTCGATCTGAAGGCCACGGGTACCAACCTAAGCCTTGACATCACGAACGTCGGCCCGGGCATCCCAGAGAATTTACTCACCAGTATCTTTGATTCAATGGTGACCGCTCGAGCAAACAACCCCGACAACCGATTGCATTTCGGCATCGGCCTTTATGTCGTCCGGGTCATTGCGGACCATCATCAGGGCTCTGTTCACATCAACAATTTGGCGGACCCGACTGGGGTTCGGGTTGGCGTTACCCTCCCTCGCGCTGTGCAGCCTGCTCACTAAGCCTTGATGGTCAATTCACAATTTTAAGATTTTGCTGCACGAGCGGATCGACTGCTGCTTGAACTCGCCAATCGGCTTTTGTCGCTGCCGAATGCAGGATCGCGGTAATCGACACGGCAATTTCATGATTGAAGGTTAAGTTAAGCCCCTCACCCGCCTTGGGTAGCAAGGACACGTGAAGCTGATCTTCGGCAATTCGGTAGGTCAGTTTGTAGGCAAGTTGATATTTTTGGGGTGCGCTGACGTCAGGGTCACTGCCAGCGGCAAAGGGCGTTTCAAAATTTGCCCGATCCAGCGCTTGACGCGCTTTATAATCCTGAACATCTTGCCGATCAGAAGCTGACGCAAGCGTTCCCACGTCAGGGTCCGCCGCGGCGAACTGGGCGAGTGCCTTCAACAATAGTTGTAAGTACCGGCGCGTGAGTAAGATGCCGTGGGCTTGGGCTTCATCTGTCCCCACCCGGAGCAATAACCGATCTTCCTCAGCGTCGTATTTTGCTTGGATTTGCCGAATCGAGGCCATATTCAATCGGCTCCTGCCTTTATCAATTTATTTTGATATTCAATTGCACTTTGCGTTTTTTTAAGTACTATATCGAAAAATTTTGATATAGCGAATTGCTCATTCAATCCTCGACCTCCAAAGCCGCCCCTGCGACCATCCTTGCGCTATCGAAAGCTTTTGCAGATCCCTTACGCTTGGATGTTTTGCGTCTGCTCCAAAATAATTCTTTCGGGGTTATGGAACTTTGTCACATTACGGCAACGCCCCAATCAGGCATGAGCCATCACCTGAAAATTCTCACCGGCAGTGGTTTGCTTGAAACCAGGCGAGAGGGCACCTCCATTTTTTACCGTCGCGCGATGTTACCGCAGAATGGCTTCTTGAGCGATCTGACAAGAACCTTCTTAGAGACGCTTGACCAAACGGCCTTATCGCCTGAGTTGATCAAAGCGCGGCAAGAGATCTATGACGACCGCAGTCAACAATCTGCTGAATTTTTTTCACGTTGCGCCGCACAGCTGAAAGAGAACCAAGACCTTGTCGCATCCTTTGAACACTACTCAGGGTGTGTAGGGGACTTGATCGGCAACGAAAACCTCCCGAGCGAAACCCGCGTTATTGAAATCGGCGCCGGCGAAAGCCCTTTGCTTACGAGCCTTTCTCAATCCTTTAAGTCTGTACTGGTTGTCGATAACTCGGACGAAATGCTGAATAAGACGAAAGCAAGAGTACAGCAAGAACAGCTCAAAAACGTTCACTTTATGCTTCAAGATTATGACAGCCTCACACTTGATTTCCCGGCGGACCTTTTGGTTTGCAACATGGTGCTCCATCACTTACCCGCGCCCGCCGCCTTTTTCCAAAAAGCCGCTGGCCTTATCAAACCGAAGGGCAAACTACTCTTGATCGACCTTTGCCCGCACCAGCAAGACTGGACCCGAGACATTTGCGGGGACCTCTGGCTTGGATTCGAGCCTGAGGATCTTGACCTTTGGGCCGCCGCAGCTGGGTTTCAGCGCGGGCAAGGCGCGTTCTTAGGTTTAAAAAATGGTTTTCAACTTCAGCTTCGGATTTTCGCAGCACATTCACTTTAATACCCAACCCTAGGAGTCATCATGACCGATTATAAAGTAGCAGATATCAACCTCGCCGACTTTGGCCGAGCAGAAATTGAGCTGGCCGAAGCAGAGATGCCAGCGCTGATGAAGCTCCGAGCCAAATACCGATCCGAGCAACCCTTAAAAGGCGCCAAAGTCTTGGGCTGTATCCACATGACCATTCAGACCGCCGTGCTCATCGAGACGTTGGTTGATTTGGGTGCAGAGGTGCGCTGGTCGTCTTGCAACATCTTTTCAACCCAAGATCATGCTGCCGCTGCGATCGCTGCTAGCGGTATTGGTGTTTTTGCCTGGAAAGGTCAAACCGAGGAAGAGTTTCTTTGGTGTATCGAGCAAACCATTTTGAAAGACGGCAAGCCTTGGGATGCCAATATGATTTTAGATGATGGCGGCGACCTGACTGAAATGGTACATAACAAATACCCTGAACTCTTATCGGCCATCCATGGCATCACAGAAGAAACCACCACAGGCGTTCACAGACTCCAAGAAATGCTCAAAGCCGGAGAGCTCAAGGTTCCAGCCATCAATGTCAACGACTCAGTGACCAAGTCCAAGAACGATAACAAATACGGTTGTCGGCACAGCTTGAACGACGCGGTCAAGCGCGCGACCGATATGCTCATGGCAGGTAAAAAGGCCTTGGTCATTGGTTATGGTGATGTTGGCAAGGGCTCAGCGCAGAGTCTTCGCCAAGAAGGGATGATTGTGCGTGTTACGGAAATTGACCCGATTTGCGCGATGCAGGCCTGCATGGACGGCTTCGAAGTCGTGTCGCCTTATATCAACGGCATTAACACCGGCAAAAAAGAAGATATCGATCTGCGATTGATGCAAGGCACCGATATGATTGTGACCTGCACCGGCAATGTCAACGTCTGCGATGAGAACTTGTTGGCGACTGTTGCCAATAATGCCGTCGTTTGCAACATCGGACACTTTGATACTGAGATCGACACGCAATTCATGCGCGACAACTGGCGCTGGCAAGAAGTTAAACCACAGGTCCACAAAATTTTTCGCAGTGATGACCCAATGGATTACATTTTGCTGTTGTCCGAGGGCCGCCTGGTCAATCTTGGTAACGCCACCGGTCACCCATCCCGAATTATGGATGGCTCTTTCGCAAACCAAGTTTTAGCGCAGATGTATCTGTTCGAACGCGCGTGGGCGAGTCACGATCCGAAGCAGCGGCAACCGATCACGGTTGAGGTTCTGCCTAAAGCGCTTGATGAAGAAGTCGCGCAATATATGGTGGAAGGTTTTGGCGGAACGATCACCCGGCTGACGCAAAAACAAGCCGACTACATTAACGTGCCCGGGGAAGGCCCTTTTAAATCCGAAGAATACAAGTACTAAGCTTTTTAAAGCCAACAAGCGTTGGCCTTGGACTCGGCGTCTGAAGTCGGAGACAATAGGATCTCGACTTCAGGCACCTTTTCCATGAAACAAGCGCTTTCGGATCTACTTACGCTTTTAGACCTCGAACACATTGAAACCAACCTGTTCCGCGGGGTTAGCCCCGATGAGGGGTGGCAGCGTGTTTATGGCGGCCAAGTTATTGGGCAAGCCCTGGTCGCGGCGTCGCGGACCGTCGACGATCCGAACCGGATCGCGCATTCCTTGCATGGCTACTTTTTAAGGCCGGGCGATACCACTTGCCCGATTCTGTATCAGGTTGATCGCATCCGCGATGGCCGAAGTTTTACCACCAGACGCGTCAAAGCCATTCAAAAGGGCCAGGCGATCTTCAGTATGTCGGTTTCGTTCCAGGTCATGGAGACGGGCCTCGAACACCAAATGACGGCACCGACCACGCCGCCACCTGAAGACTGCAAAAGCGAAGCGATGCTGATGGACGAATACCTACGCGACGTTCCGGACGCCGACCCAACCTTTCTCAAACGGTCCCGTCCTATTGAGATGCGCTTTGCTGACCCAACGAATGATGCCAACCCGCAACCCCTGCCCCCAGAGCAAAGTGTCTGGATCAAAACAATCGATACGATGCCCGAAGACGTTCGTTTAAACCAATGCCTGCTTGCTTACGCATCAGACATGACCTTGATCGATACCAGTTACCGGCCCCACGCAATTAATTGGCGTCAGGATAATTTCCAAGTCGCAAGCTTGGATCATGCTATGTGGTTTCACCGCCCGTTCAAGACTGATGAATGGCTTTTGTATCACCAAGACAGCCCCTACTCTGGCGGCGCTCGAGGTTTTAGTCGCGGTACCTTTTATGACAGCGATGGCGTTCTTGTCGCATCCTGCGCCCAGGAAGGTCTTATTCGGTTGCACCCTTCATGATTCGTTACATCGAGCGCACCAAAGCCTACTACCGGGCTCAGGGCTTTGACCGGGACTATCAATGGGCTATGAATACGGAGACGCCGTTCAGCAAACCCGCCAAACCGCTTGAATCAGCACGCATCACGCTTGTGACGACCGCCGTCGTTGAGCCCAATATTCCTAAGCCGATCAGGACCGCCAAAAGCTATCCATTTTCTGAAGCGCCAGCCCAATTCGACACCGCAGAGCTGTCGTGGGACAAGGTTACAACCCACACCAACGACCGAGAGACCTACTTTCCACTGCAGGCGCTAGATGCTCGGATTGCTGCCGGCGACATCGGATCACTTGCACCGAGATTTCATTTTATTCCGACCGAATATAGTCAGCGCCATACCCGCGATCAGGATGCCCCGCTGATTGCCCAGCACTGCCTCGAGGATGCCGTTGATCTCGCGATCCTGATTCCGTTGTGACCGGTTTGCCATCAAACCGTCAGTTTGACGGCCAGAGCATTGGAATCAAAAGGCATTGCAACGGTTGTGATCGGATCCGCGTTGGATATTTTGCAACGCGCCGGAACGCCTCGCATCGTCTTTAACGATTTACCTTTAGGAAATCCTGTTGGCATACCGTTTGATCGAGCAATGCAAAACCAAACGCTCGCAGCGGCGCTCGAACTGCTTTACCAGGCTCAAAGTCCCGGTGCGATTCAAACACTACCCCACCGGTGGTCCGCCTCCGACGACTGGCGAGCCAACTTTATGGCCATCACCCCCTCTAATCGAGCCGCGCTGTTAGCCCTCGGTGACGAAAACCGGCGCCA
>Ga0115566_10001515_pt1 | contig 19755 bp, 18 predicted proteins | sample COGITO_mtgs_1204_3_FD_87173 | JGI IMG/M metagenome (GOLD analysis project Ga0115566, IMG submission 87173) | Pelagic marine microbial communities from North Sea - COGITO_mtgs_120405 | ecosystem: Environmental > Aquatic > Marine > Epipelagic | place: Germany:Helgoland, sampling site Kabeltonne...
ATGCAAAGGATAAATTCTATATTGGACCAAAATAATTGACGTGAATCGAATTCTACTCAGTCTTTTCATAATAGTGGCTTTTTCATTTGGATGGCAATCCAATGGCATTGCTCAGGATGCGAAACTCAACAAATTAGTAAAGCTTTATTTCAAAGGAAAGGAGCAAAAGGCGGTGGATAAACTCTGGAAATTGGCCAGAAAAAACGATGAAATCGCCTATTGGAATGGATTGATAGACATGACTCAATATCGCTACCAACACGCGTGGGACGATATGATCTCATTGCTCTTAAGTGGTGAGTCAAACGTTGTATTAAACGACAAACAGGCTTTATATAGTGACTTTATAAACGCTACAAGAGAGGCCGATCGGGTTATGATTAACACAAAATCGTCCCTTATTCTTAGAAATCATTTAGTGGACTATGAACCAGATACGAATGTCCTAGATAGTGCGAAAAAGGAGTTTGATTTGGCCGAAATAGACTTTGCCAATGGAGATTATAATAAGGCAATTAACCACTACTATAACGCGATAAAAATTCAACCGAATTATTATAAGGCGACCATGTATCTCGGGGACGGATACTATGTAATGGAAGTAATGGATAGTGCGTTAGTTTATTTTAAACGCGCATCTAGCATGTATCCTGATTTGTTGGAACCTCGCAAGTACATCTCAGATGCATATTCCAATCTAACGGAATATGAAGAGGCTAGGAAAGCAGCACTTGGGTGTTTTTACATTTATCCTGATGCAGATATGTTTTATAAATATCAATTCCTATGTGGGATGCAAGATAAAAGCTTTGAACGAAAATGGTTGAAACGGGAAATTGCAGCTAATTCGTTGAACGTATCACCTAGTGTAACCAATAGTCCCGAGTGGAGCACCTATGCAAGTGCTCGAGCGGAAATGCTGCCTTTTTGTGATAGCAATGACATTGTCATTCAAAAGAATGCTTTGAGCAATGCGACTTATTTGGAAGTTTATTCTTGGGAGAAAATGTTGTTAGCTCATCCCGATGTTGCGAACTTTGCTTTCGCAAGGGAAATGATGAATGAGGGATATTTGGATTGTTTTGTGTTTATCAGCCAATTCCAATCTGACCTATATCCTCAATACAGGCATTTTGTGGCAAGTAATCAACACCGCATTAAGATTTATATCGAAAAATACCTCACCGAATGAACCATTCTTGGTTTTTAATGCAGCAGTCGTAAAACATCCATGATTAAACATTTAGCATTCCTTCTAATTGTATTCTCGGCTCTGTTTTCTTTTGGGCAAAGTAAGATGGGCAATTGGCAAGCTTATATCCTCAATACCAAATTTGGTGAATCGCCAGTTCGATTTCAGATGGATATCCAGCATCGAGATCATAATCTTATTGGAGATTTAGATCAAACCATTTTTCGCCCAGGTATCCAGTATTTCCACGCTCAGAGCAAATCGAGTTACCTGATGGGTTACGCCTTTTTTGTTTTTCAAAATGAAGGCAATCCCAATGTAACAGTTACAGAAAATCGAATTTTTCAAGATATCGACTTGCGTCATTCAATCGGCCGAGTTGGCATCAGACATAGATATCGCTTCGAAGAGCGATTTGTTGAGGCACAACCTTTTGCATTTAGACTGCGTTATGCCATTTTCATAAATATTCCCATCAAACATAAGTCGATAGTTGCAAAAACGCTTTATATACCAATTTGGAACGAAGTATTTATCAATGCCAAGGGAACGCCTTTCGATCGCAATTGGCTCTATGCAGGATTGGGTTACCGCATCACCGATTCCTTTGGAGTTCAATTAGGTCTGATGGATCAATTTAGAGTCACAGGTCCAAAGGCTCAAATCGTTTTGTCTCTGCATCATGATTTATCCTTAGGGGTAAAAACACCTACGAATCAATAGACCAAAACTGCCCAAGCATTTTACTTCTTGGGATAAGACTACTTTCGCGCCCCGTTTGAATAAAAATCATTCAGACTAACGCAGAGATGAAACGAATCAACGAGTATAAAAAGCTATTTCAAGTCGAACAGGATATTGATCTTAAGGTTCTTAAGACAACCTATAGAAATCTGGTAAAAGAATGGCATCCGGATAAATTTCAGGCTGGGGACGAGCGGCTCGATCAGGTCGAAGAAATGAGTCGAAAGATCATAGATGGTTACCATTTTTTGATCAGCATTGCTCCGGAAACCAAGGAGGCGAACATGACCGAATACCTGAGTTTGACAAATGAATTGGGAATAGCAGACTATGTGCACAAAGGTTTGCTTTTGGAGATGACCTTTTCGGATGGTACGAGGTACGAGTATTTTGGAGTTCCAAAAAATGTGTTTTTAAAATTCAACAGCTCGGATAAGCAGGTTCGATTTGCCAAGAGAAGCATTTACCACTCTTATTTGTACAGAAAGGCTAAATCGGCAAGTGAAGTTGAAGAGACGGTTTAAGAAACGAAAAAAGCCGTCCAGAAGGGACGGCTTTTTTACCTCTAAAACCAACTAACCAAATCTTTATTTCAAGTGAACTCGAGTAGTTCCTAAGTATTTATCGCCTGAATAAACATCGATCTTGTAAATGCCACTTTCAAGTTTAGATTCTGGCTTATATACCATTTCGATGTGTTTCTTCCCACTTGTCTTTGCGATCATTTCGTTTGAAGCGTACATTTCGCTAGGAACTGAAGTCTCATAGAAGCTAATACTGCTTTCATCACTAGTCACCGCTTTTCCTTCAGGTGTCATCATTTTGAAGTAAATGTTTCCAACCAATTCTACAGGTAAGTCAAAGCCGACTTTCAATTTCTTAGTATTTCGAGCGGCCACAGTCAATCGGTCTTTTTTGCCCTTTGTAGCCTCAACCAAAGAGTTGTTAACGGTAACTTGATTCAACATGGCGATGGTAGAATTCAATTCACTGTTTTGGCCCTCAAGAGCAGCAACTTCATTTGTCAAACGCCTATTGTCCATCATCACTTGAGCCAATTCACTCTTCACTTTATCCAAATCGCTATTCATATCGATTTTCACCTTTCTAAGTGTCTCCACTTCTGCGATTAAGGCTTTAGCTTTTTTATTCTCATTGGTCATCCCATTGATTTTGGCATCACGTTCGGTAATCCCGGCTACAGCGTCTTTCCATTTTTTCGTTAATGATGAATTTTGACCTTTTAATGCGCTCAATTCATTGATCATATTTCCAACCTCTTTTTCAAGGTTCAACTTTTGAGAAAGTAAGCTCTCACTCTTGATGCGTTCATCATCCATTGATTTTCTTAAACCATTCACATTATCATGGTACATGATTAAAGCTACAGCTGCTGCAAAAAGCATTACGGTGATTCCACCTGCGTATACTTTAGTGATTTTCTCTTTTCGGTTTTGATCTGTGTTCATCATTTCTTGTTTTAGATGTTTTTGATGACACAAATGTTCGGCCTTCAGATGAAGGGGAGATGAGGATGAAATTAAAAGGGGATTAAAATCTATAAACTTGGCAATTCTACGGTGATGGTCGTTCCAATCCCAAGCTTTGATTCAATCTTCAAACTTCCATGATGGAGCGTAACGATGCGCTGAAAAACGGCACAAGATTACATAGTTTTTCATATTGAAAATTATTTAATAAGGTAATTTATCATTCTGCGTTGGTTTCCTTATATAATACCGATAATCCTAGCCGTACAGGGCTCGAAGCATTATAAATTGCCTCACAATAATCAAATCAGATTGACTATTTTCACCCCAAACCAAACAGATGGACATAAAAAACATATTTGAGAACAACAGAAAATGGGTAGAAACGAAACTAGGTTTAGATCCCAATTATTTTAAACAATTAAGTGAGGGACAAAGTCCAGAGATTCTGTACATCGGATGCTCGGACAGTCGAGTTACGGCTGAAGACCTCATGGGGATTCAACCTGGCGAGGCCTTTGTGCACCGAAATATTGCTAACATGGTGCCCAATACAGATTTGAATGTAATGTCTGTTATTGAATATGCAGTTCGATATCTGAAAGTGAACCATATTGTGGTGTGTGGGCACTATTACTGCGGAGGTGTAAAAGCAGCTATGCAATCGGCCGATTTGGGTATTTTGAATCCTTGGTTGCGAAACATTCGAGATGTATATCGCATTCATCAGCAAGAGCTGGATTCCATATCAAATGAAGAAGACCGATATAAGAGATTGGTGGAATTGAACGTTCAAGAACAATGCGTGAACGTGATTAAAACTGCTGTTGTGCAGAGGGAATATCGTGACCGCGACTTAATGGTTCACGGTTGGGTATTCGATGTACATTCAGGAAAACTAATTGATTTGAAAATAGATTTCCCCAAGCTTTTAAAGCACATTATGGAAATCTATCATTTGGATTGATTGAAAATGAAACCATAAAAAAAAGGCGGCACCATCGGTGCCGCCTTTTTTATTTATTGAATACCACTTCTAGGTAGGGCGTTTTGTGCTTTCCGTCTTTGGAGACTTTTCGCATGAAGTAGTCTACATGATCAAAATTCACTTCGTCAAAGTCTCCTTTGATGGTAATACTGATTTGTTTGCTTAGTGCGTTCATCTCAAAGTCCTTGATGATGTCAATAACATCAGGGTGAATGTAATGCGATTCGGTAGCATCAAGTATAACCTCGCTTTTTGCTGGAATCGCTTTCAGCGTTTCTAAAATGCTCGCTTTATTAAGAAAAGTGACGTTTTCAGAAAGCTTTATTTCGATGGGTTCGCCAGGGACAATTTTTTCTGAAAAGCTAAACGGAACATTGTAGTTCCTTAATAGAATGGTGAAAATGCCAACACCTAAGCCAATCACAATACCAACAAGTAAGTCCGTAAATATGATACAAACAATCGTGATTATAAACGGTAAGTATTGATCTCTTCCGCTTTTGATAATTGCCTTTAATTGCTGTGGCTTGGCCAATTTGTAACCGACAACAAGCAGAATCGCGGCTAAGCTCGAAAGCGGTATCATATTTAAGACATCCGGAAGCAAGAAAACACTTATGGCGATGAATAAACCGTGAATAAATGCCGATAACTTAGTCTTACCACCAGATTGAATGTTGGCAGAACTTCGAACAACCACTTGGGTGATTGGCAGGCCGCCAATCAATCCCGAAACAACATTTCCCACACCCTGAGCGATCAACTCGCGATTTGTTGGCGTGATGTTTCTATTTGGGTCCAACTTATCAGTAGCTTCAACACACAGCAATGTTTCTAAACTGGCCACTACGGCAATGGTAAACGCCATGATCCAAATCGTTTTGCTATGAAGCATACTCCAATCGGGAAAAGTAAAAAGCTGCATTACGCCTCCGGCCTCTGCAGCAGTCGGAATTCCAACCATTTCGTCTTCTGAAAAATGAAACCCATCGAGGCTAAATACAAGCGTACTCATGGTGATGCCAAGAGCAACTACAACTAACGGGCCTTGAATGATTTGAAATAATTTAATTTTTTTCATGAACTTTTGCTCCCAAAGGATTAAAATGCCCAATGAAAGAAGCGTGACAACCACAGCGGCAGGGTTGATATCGCCAATGGCCAAAAAGAGTTCGGTAAATGTGTTTTCGCCATCTTTTTGCCAAAATCCATCAAAACCCTCGGCAATCACATCATGACCCAAGGCGTGTGGAATCTGTTTTAAAATGATGATAATACCGATGGCGCTAAGCATACCATTGATGACACTATTAGGGAAAAAGTATCCAATGATTCCCGCTTTTAAGAAGGCAAAACCAATTTGGATTACACCCGCAATCACAACCACAGATAGAAATATAGGAAAGCCAACTTCCATGTTGAAAATACCTTCTGGCGATGTTCCCAAGGTTCGGATACCATCGGCAACGATTACGGCTAGACCTGCCGCAGGACCGCTAACTCCAATGTTTGATTTGCTAATAAGTGAAACGACAATTCCGCCAACAATTCCAGCGATGATTCCTGAAAATAGTGGTGCGCCTGAGGCTAAGGCAATGCCTAGACACAACGGCACTGCAACTAGAAAAACGACTAAACCTGCAGGAAGGTCAGTCTTTAAATGAGATAGATTTAAGGACATAGGAAAATTAAATTAAGAGCATGCTTGCTCTAATGCTTGATTTAACGAAAAATAATGATTGCTTAGGGCAGGGAATATACTAAGATGCCAGGTCAGGTGGAGGCGAAACAATTTCAAAATGACCAGTCGCGTGTTTTTGAAATATTATTCCAGTTGAATAAGTTAAGGTCAAAATGGCCGTTGATAGAATGAGCTTTTCTTCTATCAACTCGAAAGCTATGGAATCGGCAAACTCAGAAACTTCCTCCGTTTCGGTTTCCTCGTTTATTTCAATTAAAGTCATGTTCGATTCCCAAGAAATCCAAGTTATGTTCACAAGACAGAAAATCAAAGTGAGACAAACTAGAGTCGAGAAATTGGGATTAACTTTAATCATTAAGAGGCAATAAGCTCAATGGCTACAGATTCACAAAAATAGGCTTGTACTAGACTTTTCAGAGGCATTATTCATTAAAAAGACATTAATTTTCGGACATGGCTGAAACATTTTTGCTCAAACATATTTTAAGCCCTCGACTCATTGAAGTGATGGGCAGGAATATAAAGTCTGTTTACCTAGAATTTGATGCGCTAGGATTTTCTGAAGCTTCGGTCTCGCAACTCGATGGACTGGCGCTTAAACAAAGAGCGATCATGATAGCCGAAAAACTTCATGAGTACTTACCCAATCATTATCCTGCAGCAATCGAAATTTTAATGCAAACCATGGATGTCGAGCTAGTTGATGAAGATAACCTAGGCCGTTACAACGAATTCTATTTTTTGCCCTTTGCAGAATTCATTGCCGCCTACGGACTCAATCATCTGCCCGAATCGGTGTTGGCAATGAATAAACTTACCAAAGTTTTCACGTCTGAATTTTGCATTCGGCCCTTTATTCAGCGCTATCCTGCCGAGATGATGCGTATTCTTTCCGAGTGGGTTTGCGATGACAATAAACATGTGCGCAGATTAGTTTCGGAAGGAACGCGCACACGCTTGCCTTGGGCCGGAAGGTTACCTGAATTTCAGGCTAATCCACAACCAGTTTTGGATCTATTGGAAAAATTGAAGCAAGATCCCGAGTTGTATGTTAGAAGATCGGTCGCGAATAATCTAAACGATATTGCAAAAGATAACCCCGATATCGTAATCCAGACGCTGATTCGATGGAATAAAATAGATGATGAGGGGACGCAATATATTGTCCGACATGCGAGTCGCACTTTAATTAAAGCTGGACACCCCGAGGCGCTAGTCTTGCTTGGGTTTGACCCTAAGTCACCTATAGAGCTACTCGACTTTAAAGTCGATGGGTTAGTTCAATTTGGTGGAAAGCTGAAATTTGAATTCAAAATTCAAAACACCGATTCTAAGGCTCATGATTATGTAATTGATTTCGTTATTTATTTTAAGAAAGCAAATGGCAATCAGGCACCAAAGGTGTTCAAGCTAAATTCTAAAAGGTTAAAAGCTGGGGAAGTGCTTTATGTTCAGAAAACACATCCAATCAAACCTATAAGCACGAGGAAGTATTATAATGGAATGCAGTCATTAGCTATTCAAGTGAATGGACTTGAATTGGCAATCGCGGATTTTGAATTGAAAGGAGTCGGTTAGATTTATTTCAACTTGCGCCAAACATGTGTCCAAAAAGTACTTTTGACCTGATCTTTATCAGTCCATGAATTTATAGTGTTTTATTTCTTCGCACCGTGATTCGCTTTCTAAGCATATTGGCCATCATAGCTCTCGCATATCCGGGGATGTACAATTTTTCGTTGGTCCTCGATTATCAATTGGATATGGAGAAATACATTTCTAATTGTGAGAATTTGGATGTGCCGATGATGCATTGTGATGGAAAGTGTCTTTTAGCTAAGAAAATCAAAGCCGCCAATGAAGAACATCGACCCGATGTTCCAAATTTCATTACGGAATTCTCGAACTATTTAGCCCCGAGTTCAATTGAAATGACCCAATTTGAACGCCTTCATGTGTTGAAATGGTTTTTTAGAGATGTGGAGCTGTTATCCGCTTCACAAGAGATTCTGCGTCCTCCAACCCACTTTTCATAGATGTTTCCTGCGCGGAATGTGATGTTCCGCAAACTTTTCATTTTTTTTCAATCAATCGTTGATGTGCCATGTGTGCCATCGACCCTATAAATACTTCTATGAAAACATTACAAACCTTGTTTTTAGCAGGCCTACTTGTTTCTGCTATTTCTTGTAAAAAAGATAACCCAGACCCGATCGATTCATTCGAAGAAACGATCAGTTCCAACTTCACTGAAATTGCCTCACAAACCATTGATTCATACACGCTCACAATTTATGCTCAAAGCGATTTAATTGTTGGCTATAATGAAATCTATATGCTCCTAATGGATGCCGATGGTTCGTATGTTTCAGACTATGAAGTCCACCCGCATCCAATGATGGAAATGCCAATGATGATGCATGCTACTCCGTTTGAGTATCCGAAAGTTGTGGATACAGAGAAAGGGTTTATGAGAGCAAGCACAACTTTCATTATGCCTTCCACCGCTGGAGATTGGCATCTTGATTATCATGTGCATGTTATGGATGAAGAATACGCCTTTTCGTTCAACCCAACGGTTGTGAGCCCTGAGGAAACAAGAATGCTATCTTTTGTTGGACCCGATGAAAAGTCCTATTTCTTGGCTTTGGTTTCGCCAACAGCTCCTGAAGTTGGGGAGAATAATTTTGAAGTTGTGCTCTACACAAAACTCGATATGATGTCCTTCCCGGCTGTTACAGATGCCACGATGGAAATTGAACCTTGGATGCCTTCTATGAGTCATGGATCTCCTAATAATGTAAATCCGGTTCATGATGAATTAGGACATTACATGGGTAAAGTAAATTTCTCGATGACGGGTCATTGGGAAGTTAAAATGACGATTAAAAACGCTGATGGAACTGTGCTGTCTGATGCGCTAGCATTTGATATTACATTATGATCAAAAAAGGAATATTAGGGGTGCTTCTTTTATGGAGCACCCCATATTTCGCTCAGGTGTTTTTACAAATTGACACCCTCGAGGAGGTTGTCGTTATAAACCATTACGCGACTAAATCAGGCGGACCGAATGCGGTTCAGATGTCTGCTTCGTTGGAAGAAACCCTCGACAGAGATGCGGATTTAGATTTGATTCGAAGAGGCGGGTATGCTGCAGAAGTAGTTTATCACGGCCTCAGCGGAACACAGACCAACACCATGATAGATGGCATGCGCATTTATGGCGCTTGTACCGATAAAATGGATCCAGTTACGGCTTATGTGGATGAGCAAAACCTTCACTCACTCGAGAAAAAAGGGTCAAATGACGTAACGATTCACTCCTTGAATTTAAAGTTGAAACGCGGTGAGTTTGTTCCCACTTCAAAGCATTATGGATCATTTTATTCTTCTGTAAACAGCAACAATTTAGGCACTCGCTATGGCGGCCAATACGGATTCAACTCGATGCGCTTGTGGCTGCTTGTAAATGCAAATGGTTCGCGCGCTTCAAACTATTCGGATGGATCAAATAGGGAAGTTAGGTTTACGCAATACGAGAAATTCAATGCGATGGCTTCTGTTGGATTGAAATTAGGAAGGAACGAGTTTTCTGCAACATTGGTTAAAGACAAAGCAGTGGATGTTGGTTATGCGGGTTTGCCGATGGATGTATCATCTGCAGATGCATTAATTGCACGATTCGAACATCAAACGATGCTTGGGAACACAAACATTAACCATCAAGTTTATTACAATTCCATCGTTCATGTCATGGACGACACCAAACGAGATAGTGTTGCTATGCACATGGACATGCCCGGTTGGAGCGAAACGAAGGGAATATCTGGTAGGTTGAATCAAACAAGGGGAAATTGGTTATTGCGTGCTCAGTATGAGCTGGTTCAGAATTCACGCAGAGCAGAAATGACGATGTATCCAGAAAATGAAGCCGAAATGTATATGGAAACTTGGCCAGAGGTAGTTCGGAGTTTTGCGTCTGTGAATCCTTCCGCGACCTATTATTTCAATGAAAACTACGATATCCTTGTTTCGGCAAGTCTATCAACAGGTGTCGATAAGATGCAATCGCCCACAGGGATCAAGCAATTGGAAGTATTTGGCTACACTATGCCCGATGGAATTCAAACCAATGCCGGAGCGGGTTCAGCACGGATTCGATTTCGCAAATCGTCTTTTGAGCATCAATTGACATTAAAAGCTGGAAATCGCGCACCTGAGTTAAGCGAACGCTTTGGCTTTTACCTATACAATAGTCAAGATGGATTCGATTACATCGGTAATCCAGATCTAAAAAACGAACAATTTCTGCATGTATCTGATGATGTTAAATTCGATCAACTCGGACAACAGTTTTATGCAAAGGCCTATGCTTACCTTTTTGATCAATACATTTTTGGGGTTCAGGAACCGGCATATTTTGCAATGACTCCAGGAGGTGGTGGCGTTAAGATTTATGAAAACATCGGAAAAGCATTTATCCTAGGAGGTGAGCTTGGATCAAGCTTGTTTCAAAGTGGTAAAATCCCCACAACGGCTGTTATATCTTATCGCTACGGTAGGTCCGAAAGATTTGGGTATTTACCCCAAATGAGTCCATTGGCGTTTACGCTTAATCACACCTATACTTGGAAAAAACTTCAATTCGGTTTGTCCAATAAATGGGTGAATCGATACAATCGGGCTTCCTTATCTTTTGGCGAACGAAACGCGAAAAATTATTGGTTGATGGATGCCACAATAAGTACAAACTTGCCCTTGAAATCGACCAACATTTTGGTGGAACTTGCCGGAAACAACCTGCTAAATCAGTACTATACAACGCATTTGAGTTGGAACGGAATTCCTCTTATGGGACGAAATATTTCGTTAATGGCAAAATGGTCATTCTAAAAAGAATAGGGTAATTACCTTAGTTTAAATGGGGTAATGCAAGGATTTAATTGGTTTGTGGTTCACGCACATTTGTATCAACAACAAAACCAATAACTATGAAAAAGCTCTTAACCCTTGCCTGCTTCGCGATGACAATATCGCTTGTGTTAACCTCTTGCGAAAAGGAACCAGAAGATCCTTTCGCAGGGCTTGAAGCCATACTCACTTACTATGAAGGTGACAACTTCATGACAGCATCCGGCACCTCCATTACACTTAAATCGAACCGTGGATTGGAATTTGGATTTCAGGAGTATAGTGGTGACGATCATGTAAAAGTTGAATTGACCAGAACCATCAACGGAACCAGCTCAACTTGTGATATGCTGGATGACGAAGGAAATACACTATGGCAAATTATTGATTGGCCAGGTACGTCAACAGATTATACGCTCACGGTTCATGCCGCTGACGGAACTACAAAGGATTTTGGTCCATACAATGTAACCGTTGAATCCGCAGGAGTGGCCGTATCGGGTTCTTGTGGCTTAAGCGATCAATTTATAGATAGTCCAACGAGAGGTTCGTTTTTTGAGTCTCGCCATATTGGATGGGGCGGAGGAAGCTCTGGAAATGCTAATTATTATTCTGTTTTGGCCCAAACGTATGCCAGATTACTTGATTTTGGTATTGCTACGGAGGGAGGAGCGCTTAAGGCTGTTTCTCCAGATAATTATCGAGCGATTCACTCTTTCGAGCGTTTAGTCAACGATTGTGGCTACCAATCTACCAAGTTCGCGGCCTATTCGGGAAGTTTAGACCCATCAACGGGAGATGTCACCCTAGAGCAAATCTTGGCTTTGGATGCACCAACTGAAAGTGACATCGTCCTTTCTGAAGGAATCATCTTTGTATATCAAACTTCAGATGGAAAGAAAGGTTTGATAAAGGTTGAAGGAATTGCTCCGGAAGGCGATGGAACGACTTGCGGAATCTACTATGCGTGCGAGCAATAAGGCTTTCGTAGTTTATTGACTTGTTAGGTTCAATAAATACCAGAGGTGTCATTTTTATGAAAATGGCATCTCTTTTTTTAATCTCGAATTTCGATCCTTTTTATTCAATACTTATTTCGTCAATGAATATAAAAGCCTCACCACCAGCGCCTTGATGCCAGATAGGAAGCTTTCCGAAGTTGACTGCTTTTACTTTGATATACCGTGCCGCTAAAGGAGACTTAATCAGAGGCTCAAATGTTTTTAGCGCTACGTCATAAGACTCGGCTGGAAAACGATGAATTACGATACCAACTTCTTCAAAATCAACCCCATCTTGTGATGTGTAAAACGCTACTTGAATTGGGAATATAATCCAAGACCGCGTGTCTTGTAAAAAACTTGCTTTCATTGATCGAATTGAAGTCGATTGACTCAAATCAATTATGGCTTCAAAATCTTGATCTTGATAACCTTGCCAATATCCTTTTCGCCAATTTTCATCACCAAAAATCCCATCTATTAATCCATTCGCTCCGCCAGCGGAATACTGCGGGTTATAGACAGATTGCAGGCTTACTTCCCAATTGGGATGCGGGTTTTTGTAAAACTTGGCGCTAACAGGTTTGCTTTTCAAATCAGTAGGACCAATGCTATAGGCCGTTATTTGACTCGTTGCCTCTAAGACCAGCGGCAAGTCGTTTTCATCTCCAGATGTTGTCCCTTTTTCAGTCGACACATCAAATAGCAATCGATGCCCTTCAGGAATCGAAATCGTGACGGATAATCGGTCATCAAAAGAAACAGAAGGTGCGGAGATAATAGGTGGAAGCATGTAGACTATTTCCTCATCAGGCGCTTTCGTACTTTCCTCTTTTTTCTGTCCCATTAACTGATCGTGATCGATGAAAAGCCCTGATTTCAGTGCGTTCAAAATCGTGGCTTTTGAAAAGCTATTTCCATTTTCTAATCGGACGGTGTAATCTTCAAAATATGGATCGCAAAGGGCATACTCCGCCTTACCTGGAGTAACAGCATAGATGCCTAAAGACGACATAACGAACCATGCACTCATCTGTCCGCAATCTTCATTGCCAATTAGTCCATCGGGTTTTGAAGTGTAGAATTCACTCAGAATCTGATTTACTCTCACGTTCGTTTTATCAGGCTTGCCAATGTAGTTGTACAAATACGCCATGTGGTGGCTGGGCTCGTTGCCATGTGCATATTGACCAATAAGACCGCTGATATCGGGCTGTGTGCGGCCTGTGGTTTCGATTGGTGCGCTGAACAATACATCCAACTGTGCTTCAAAAGGGGCAACACCTCCCATAGCTTTTATCAATCCCTTCACGTCATGCGGAACGAAGAAAGAATATTGCCATGCGTTGCCTTCGGTGAAATGATTGTTTACCTCTCTAGGTTCAAAAGGAGTAAGCCAGCCTCCATTTTTCCTTGGTCGCATAAGCTTTGATTCCGGGTCGAGCAGGTTGCGCCAAGCGTTGGAACGTAGTATGTATTGCTTATAATCTTCAGTTTTGTTCAAGCGAAGCGCCACTTGTGCTATACACCAATCATCATAGGCATATTCAAGTGTTTTCGATACACTTTCGTGTTCATCATCGATGGATAAAAAACCTTGGTTAATGTAGGCTGGAAGGCCCAAATGATCCCAATTTGCACTTGCTGTCATGGATTGATAAGCAAGGTCAATATCAAAATCATCAATTCCCTTGGCCAGTGCGTCTGCAATGACCGAAACGCTGTGGTAGCCGATCATACAATCAGTTTCATTGGAGCATAATTCCCAAACCGGCAATCTACCACCTTGCTCATACATGGCAAGAAACGATTTTATGAAATCGAGGCTTCGCTTTTGTTCGGTAATTGTAAACAAAGGGTGAGTGGCTCGAAAGGTGTCCCAAAGCGAAAAGACGGTGTAGTAGGTAAATCCTTCGGCTTTATGGATGATATTGTCCATTCCACGATAATTTCCATTCACGTCCATAGCAACGTTTGGATGAATCATGACGTGATAGAGAGCGGTGTAAAACACACGAAGTTTTTCCATGTCATCGTCTTCAACAATGATTTTGCTGAGGGCGTTATCCCAAGATGCTTTTGCCTCATGTTTCGTGTGTTCAAAATTCCAGTGATTCAATTCTGCTTTGAGGTTAGTTTTTGCTCCTAGCTGGCTCACAAATGACATTCCGGCCCGGATCAATAGCTCCTTGTCACCACCCTCAAAGCTTAAGATGATTTTGCTTTTGTCTTCGTTAAATCGATGCGCAAAAGCTTGAGAGAATTCGATGTGCGCATAGGCGTGCTGATTTTTCGCCCAAGCACTACTAATGCGCTTTATTTGGATGGTATGATCATCAATCACTTCAATTTTTCCGTCAACGAGGTGGTCTCGGTGATTAAGGTCGATGATCACGCTAAAGCTTGAAGTTGGATATCGATATCGATGGAAACCGCAGCGTGTGGTTGCCGTTAGTTCAGATTGAATTCCGTTGTCGAAGCCGACTTGATAGTAGCCAGCAGAGGCAGTTTCATTTTCATGCTTAAAAGTTGCCGCATATTCCTCTGCTTCGAAGGAATCGTCATTCAAAATTGGCATAATAAGAATGTCGCCATAGTCGCTAACACCAGTGCCGCTCAAGTGGGTGTGCGAAAAGCCGTAAATCAAAGTATCGCTGTAATGATAGCCGCTGCAACCTTCCCAACTACCGTCAATGCGTGTGTCGGGCGATAGTTGAACCATACCAAATGGAGTGGTGGCTCCAGGAAAGGTGTGACCATTAAAATCGGTGCCTACAAAAGGGTTTACGAAATCGGATGGTGAAGCGGATTGAGGTCGTGCATTTGCCGCGAGTAGTGTAATAATCACAAGAAAAATATACCTGAGCGATTGCATGCGTAAAGAAAAGAAATCGTTCGAATTTGTGAGGTACAATGGCGTTTTTGAACCTAAATCAAGGCAAAGGCGACTCAATCAAAAAAGCCTTTGCCGCTCAGAATTTTTGGAATGCATTTTTCTATGCGTGAAATGCGTGTTTTGGCCTGTTTGGGCTGGCTAAAGTGCAGTACATAACCTTTTTGTCTTCCAGGAGTCAATGCCTCAAAGGCGGCTTTCAGGTCAGGAAAATCTTGCAGTTTTTGCTCAAACTCTATCGGATAGTCTGAGGCTGTGACTTCTTTAGGGGCAATTTTCAACCCGGCCTTTTCAATTTCTATCGCCTCGAAAATATAGGCTTTGATATCTGAAGCTATAGCGCGCACTTCGTTGATATCTGTAATTCGAAAAAAGCGTTCGCCTTGCGTGTTTTCACTTCGTTTGTCTAGCAACCCTTTCGAGTCTTGAAGCAACGAACCCTTGAAAAAACTGATGGAACAGTATTCTTTGAAGGCGGCAAGAATAAGCACATTCGTTTCTTTCTTTTCTTGTGGCAACGTAATGGTGTAACAAGGAACGCCCCATTTCATTTCTTCGGTCAAACCACATTCTAAAATGATGCTACGCATCAATTTCAATTCCTGCGTCCAATTGTGAACCTTGCATTGGGGTGTAGCGAATAGTGGACACCTACCGCATCCATCCTGAAAATATACGTTGATGTCTGTGGTCATTTTTTAGTCGTTTAATCCCTTGCCGATTAGTATTTGAGGAATGCACTTTTCGACTCGATCAGCTCTAGTCTTGGATTGTTTTGCTTGAGATAAGTAAAGTTTATAGGCCCTTTGACGTCCTGGTGTGAGTGCTTCAAAAGCCTTTTTTAAAGCCGGCATGGAATCAAGTTTAACCTGAAATTCTTCAGGAGTTTCAAACTCAGCGGTACTTTTCAATTCCACTTTCAATCCAGCCTTTTCGACTTCAATAGCTTCATGAACATAAGCTTTGATTAGCGCCCTTTGATTGGTTATTTCTTCTAAGTTTTTGAAGCGAATTTGCCGAGTCGATTGCACATTTTTAGTTTGTTGAATCAAGATACCATTGGTATCCTTGAGCAACACACCTTTCATGAAAAGCAAGGCGCAATATTCTTTGAATCCGTGAATAAGGACAATGTTGTTTTTATTAAGTGTGTAACACGGACAGCCCCATTTCAATTCTTCGACTAAGTTGCAATCGAGCACAATCGCTCGAAGCTGTTCGTATTCAGCTTTCCATTTCGCGTCTTTATTAAAGAACCAATCGACTTTCGGATTTGTGTTTTGCATGATATAGTGCGTTAGGCGTTTTCCCTTGGAATCAGACGAAAAATGAAACCAGAATGGAACACCAATAGTAGTAAACCGGAGAGAGCTGGGAAAAGGTTTGACATCAAAATTCGCAGGTGCTTTTGGTTTCTTCATCTATTCTTAGTTACCATTGCCTTTAAATTCACCATCATGTATACGCAAAGGCGGTTTTCATTTAAAAGTGTTGTTATTTGGACAAAGCGCGAGCTTATATTTTTTTTGGTGCTTGCCATTGTTTACACCGTTCTCTATGACTTATTAGGCTTAAAATGGCTACAAGTGCCACTGACTCCTGTCGGACTAATTGGTACGGCCGTAGCTTTTATGGTTGGTTTTCAAAACAATGCGGCCTATGACCGAATTTGGGAGGCGAGAAAGGTCTGGGGAGGTATAGTAAACGCTTCCCGTTCGTTAATCATAACTGTGAAAGACAGCTTTTACATGCACCGAAATGAGGCGGCTAAGGATGAAAGCGAAGCCCTTAATGTAATTACACATAGGCATATTGCTTGGTTGACAGCTTTGCGCTACGCCATGCGCTCTAAGAAAAAATGGGAAGCTTCCTATGAAGTTATTCATGCGAAATCAACCTTTCAATACAACGTGCCTGAATATACTTCGAGCTTGGAAGACGAGCTGAAACCTCATCTTTCGACAGACGAATTTGAATATGTCATGAAGATGGACAATAAGCCAAATGCCATCATGAGTTTGCAATCGAGTCATTTGCGCAAATTGACCGATGAGAAGAAATTTTGGGATTTCACCCTCTTGAATTTGCAGCAGATATTGCAAGAATTAACCGCCCTGCAAGGAAAGTCTGAACGGATCGAAAACTTCCCTTATCCTAAGCAATATGGCAGCATTGGCTATCATTTTGTGCACATTTTTATGTGGCTTTTACCAATGGCCATTATTCCATCCTTTTACCATATGGGAATTGAAATAGCCAAGACAAACCCGTTCATAGGCGCATATTTTGTTTGGTTCAATATTCCATTTACGGTCATCGTTATTTGGGTATTTAATACAATGCTGCGCATTGGATTGGCCGGTGAGAATCCGTTTGAAGGTTCACCGAATGATGTCCCGATCGCCAATATTGCTCGAGGCATTACCCGCGATTTATTGCAGATTATTGACGAAAAACCAGATCGGATTCCACCTCCGTTTGACAATATCAATGATATTGACATGTAAGGTTTTTGTTTTTAGCTAATCAGCTGATTCCAGACAGAAATTTGACCGATTCGTTTAATACTTTAATGCTCGCTTCCTTATGGGGCGTATGGCCTACATCTGCAAGAATTAGGCGCTTTGATTGACCATTTACTGCGCTTACAATTCGATCTACTTGTTCCAACGAGCCATATTCATCATTCGCACCTTGCACAATGAGCGATGGACAATTGATAGTGGGCAGGAAATGCTCGATGTTCCAAGTTCTAAATGACGCTTCTGTCCAAGTGGAAGCCCAAGCCCAAAACATAGCTTCGGTTTTTGCCCCATGATAGCGCATCAACTTTTGTTTTAAGTCGGTCTTTTTATATAGACTAATAGCGGCATGAATACCCTCTAGCGTGATGTCTTCAACAAAAATGTGAGCACCTTCCGTGATGACGGCAGCTATGCGATCTGGATATTTTCCGGCCGTGATCAAGGCAATAGAACCACCATCGCTATGGCCGAATAGAATGGGATTTTCAATCTGCCAATAATCCAACAAATCGATTAGGATGTCAGCTTCCAATTCCATGTAGTCGTTGCTACGCTTTTCGTAGGTGAATGCACAGGATTGGCCATAACCTTGTCTGTCATAAATTAGGACGTTGCAATTGGCCATTGCTCCTAATCTAGCAGGGAATTCACGCCATAATTCAATACAACCCAAAGAGTCATGAAGGAAAATTATCGTTGGTCGATGGGCCAAAGACTCATCGCGCACAAAGGCTGTTTTCTCTAATAAGAGCTGCTTGTTTGATCTGTTTTGTTTCAATCGGTTCAATTAAGGGCGGCTGGTTCGGTCTCGTCTAATCGGCCCACATCTACGCTAATTCCGTCCTCTTCTTGTTTCACGAGATAAACGAATTTCTGAGCCCATTTGATTTCAAAAGCTTTGTAGGAAGAACGAGAATATACTGTCTGTGAAAAAGACTCATCAAACGCCTTCATCATGATAATGAATTCAGCATCTTTCGTGAGCATTTCAGCTTCAGAGATTCCAAAAATTGGACTTGATTCGTTAATTGGATGCACGATGGTCCACATATACGGGAAGAAAATCACTTTGCTTCGTTCCAATTCCAACAGGTGAAAATCTCGTAAATCTGAATGTTCTCGCCTCATTGACAGCGTTACGGTAACTTCAACTTCCAAAAGCTGATTGCCTTGTGGGTTAATTACACGAAACATGAATGCATTTATGTTTTTATAGGGGGAAATCACCGCGTGTTCGCTATACTTGATTTTTCCAGACGGCTTTGAAAACCGTCCATAAAGTAGACCTGTGGCAAGAGCAAATCCGAGCAGACCTAGCATAGATTCAGCGGCCGCGATTGTATTGGCCAAAGGTCCAATGGGCGCCACTTGTCCATATCCTAAAGTTGTGATGGTTTGCGCGCTAAAAAAGAAAGCTTCCATAAACAAGTCTTGTGATGAAATCCCGTTGATACCTGTCAGGTATTCCATGCCAATGCCGACATAGATACCTGCGAAAACTAAGTTGACAAGGAAATAACCAAGAATGATCAATCCGATGAATTGGGCCCATGACATTGAAATTAGGACATGGAAAAAATTGAACCGTTCGAAAAATGAAATGTTTGTTTTTCGAACGTTGAATGAACCGTCTTTATTTAATGCACGAAATCCACCGCCAGGTGCTTTTGTACCTAAACCGAGATCATCAAATTCGTCTTTCTTTTTTTGTGCCATTTAATCGGGTTATTATTGATTCTCAGTAGATCAACTTAATTTTTTGAATCCTCAAATTCAAGTAAACAGCTGTTTAAGGGCCTTCCTAGCTCATGAATACAGCTGCAAAAGTTTAATCCTGCTGCTTTGTTTTTGCTCGTTGCGAATTGCATTTCGCAGTCTCGCATCGAGTTTCTTGGCATGACTTCGAATCCATATCGCGCCATGCCAATTACTACAAGCACCATTAGAAGGACCGTTGAAAAAAACAAATAGGGAAAGCGTCTGCTGTACTTTAAAGGTTTTTCAACCAAGCCACGTATGGATTGATTTCTAATTGGTAAAATGTACTGAAGACGATCATAATTTCAAAAAAGGAGGAATAAATTAGCTAGAACCATGAGTGGCGAAGTCACTATCGAACCTTCAAAACGAAGCGCTATCGACAGCACACAGATATTTGCTATGATCGGAAAATAGATGATAGAACCGAGCGCAACCGTTCTTGGAATCAACAATAAAATAGCAGCCACAACCTGTACAACTCCAAGAAAGGAATAGTATGAACCAGTATGATGTAAGGCCTCAAGATACGCCCCCATGGGGTGTTG
>Ga0115566_10001519_pt1 | contig 19744 bp, 18 predicted proteins | sample COGITO_mtgs_1204_3_FD_87173 | JGI IMG/M metagenome (GOLD analysis project Ga0115566, IMG submission 87173) | Pelagic marine microbial communities from North Sea - COGITO_mtgs_120405 | ecosystem: Environmental > Aquatic > Marine > Epipelagic | place: Germany:Helgoland, sampling site Kabeltonne...
AAGGAATCCTAATCGTTTTAGTCTTGTCGATTTCATCCATAACCTTTGGTCAATCCGTCCAACGCATAGAAGCTATGCGCATGGTGCAACGAGGCGACAATCTGTTGCAAATGGGTATGTTTCAAGATGCCATTTTCGCATATACAAATGCAATCACCACTGACAATTCGTATGCTGAGGCATTCATGAAACGATCTTCCCTTTACCAGCGATTAGGTCAATCACGAGAGGCAAAACAAGACTACGAAACCGCACTTCGACTCAATCCCTACTCTGCCTATGTTTTGGACGAAAAGGCCAAACTCAATTTCATGATTGAGCAGTATTCCGAAGGACTTGAAAACCTTGAGCATGCTATAGCCATGGAACCAGACAACCATATGCTTCGCGATCATCGAGTGGATGGATACATTTTGACGGGAGAATACTATTCCGCAAAAAATGACTTAGAAATTCTAAGAGAAACCGGTTTCAACGATGAATTAACTTTATTGAAGCGAGGTCTAATTGAATTTTTAGAAAACAATTTTGACGCTGCCGAAGAATCGTTTGAAGCTGTATTAGAAATAAATCCAGAAAACGATCTTGCTTATGATGTTATGGGATTGATTTCGCTCCGAGCGGGTAATATAGATGAAGCCATCGGACACTTTGATCAGGCTATAGCCATTAATCCAAAATTCGCACTGGCCATCTATAATAAAGGTGTTGCTTATAAAATGAATGGTTTGGACGAAAAGGCACTTAAACTGTTTGACCAGGCCATTGACGCGCAGCTAGATATTGCACCAGTCTATTTTGCAAGAGGACTTTTGAGACGCGAAATGGGCGATTATGAAGGCGCAATAGAAGATTATTCGAGCATGAACACCTTCGACTCTGTTTATTTCGATGCCATTTACAATCGGGCATTTACTTATGAAATGGTCGGTGATTTCGAAAATGCATTGGCGGACGCAAATAGCGCCATCGAACTAAACCCTGATGATGCACACGCATGGAAACTACGCGGTAACATTCACCTCTTGTTTGGAGATTACGGAGAAGCTGTGATTGATTATACACAAGCCTTAAAACTAGATGGTGAAATGACGGAAGCACTATTCAGTCGTGGATTGGCCAAAGTGTTAAACTACCGGCTGAAAGACGGCTGCCAAGACATGAAGCTAGCGCGAGAAATGGGTTATTCAGGTGCCGATCAGGCTATTGGAAATTTCTGCGGTCCATAGTTGAGTGCATCAGCCTACATCAACGGACGGTTTCTAAATCAGTCGGTTACAGGTGTTCAGCGTTACGCACTAAGCGTTAGAGCTACACTTGAAGAAACGGCCGTAACATTAACTCCTAAAGCAAGTTCAACGCTGAGGCGACACTATTGGGAACAAGCAATCCTTCCCGCTAAACTCAGGAATCTCGACAGCCCACTTTTGCTCAATCTCTGTAACACTGCTCCAATCCGTTATTCGAATCAAATTGCGACCATTCATGACGTGGCCGTATTTGAAAACCCGACATGGTTTAATCCGCTTTTCGCTGCGTACTATCGATGGATGCTCCCAAGAATCGCAAAATCAGCGAAGCATATTGTTACGGTGAGTCATTTTTCTAAATTGGAAATCCAGAAACACCTTGGCGTTCGCCCAAATGATATTAGTGTAATCTGTCCATCACTTAGCTCGAACCTACTGAATGCGAGGGTTGTAAAACCTAGCGCGGTTTCCGAACGCCCGTTTGTTTTAATGGTGGGAAATCACGACCCTAGGAAACATATTGACTGGGCTGCCACCATTTTAGGCGAATGGATCGCTCAGAATGGAATGCAATTGATCATGCTGAATCAATCCAGTTCAAATTTCAAATCGAAGCCAAATCATGCAAATAATGCTGTTCTTCTATTGTCGAATGTGAATGACTCAGAGCTGAAATGGCTCTACCAAAACGCCTTACTTTTAATTCAGCCTTCCTTATACGAAGGTTTTGGTCTTGTGCCGTTCGAGGCCCGTCAATTCGGGACGCGAGTCCTATTGAGTGACATCCCCGTAAATCGTGAAGTACACGGGCAGAACGCATTATATTTCGCTTCAAATGATCGAAATTCACTCATCGAACAAACGGCATTTGCCCTAAAGTCACTTCCTCAAAAAGCGGCTCATGCTTATGATAATACTGATTTTGATTCGTCTTGGAAAAAACTCATTGAACGATTCAGCTAATGTTCCTTAGCTTCGCTAACATGAAAGTGGTGTTTGTTCATGATTGGTTCACGATAGCTGCCGGTGCTGAGAAAGTCGCCACGGAAATCATTGACATGATTCAACCGCATGCCGTGTATTCTTTGTTCAACTTTATGGATTTCGGCACGCTAAATCAAATCACGCAGGGGCGCGGAGTCCGGACTTCCTTTTTGCAACAAATTCCACTTGCCAGCGAGTACTACCGGCATTTAGCGCCTTTATACCCACGCGCTGTTTCACGCCTAGATGTTTCTGAATTTGACATCATCATATCATCGTCATGGGTTGCTGCAAAAGGCGTTCAAAAGCGACCTGGGCAAATTCATATTTGCTATTGCCATACCCCTATGCGTTTTGCATGGGGCTTGGAATCCATCTATTTGGAACAGTACGGGTTTAACAAAGGGCTTAAGCGATTATTCGCCAAATTTCTCATCCAACGGCTTCGAACATGGGATGAAAAAACGGCACAAGGTGTTGACTTTTTTATTTCAAATTCCGAATTCGTTAAAAGCCTAATTCATAAAGCTTATAACAGAAATGCCGCTGTTATTTACCCACCAGTGAATACGGCAAAATTTGCTCTTCATACCCAAAAGAGCGAATATTTCTTTACGGCATGTCGCTTTGTTGATTACAAAAACCTAGAGCTCATCATCAAGGCTTTTAACCGCCTTCCCAATCATCGATTGGTCATTGCAGGGCAAGGACCGCAAGAAAAACGGCTACGGAAACTTGCCGCGCCCAACATTGAGTTTTTGGGCTGGGTCAATGAAGAAAAATTGATCTATTACATGCAACGCGCAAAGGGATTCATCAACGCCTCCATAGAAGATTTTGGAATTGCTGGGTTAGAAGCTCAGTCAACCGGTACACCGATTATAGCTCTAGGGAAAGGCGGTTACACCGAAACGGTCATTGAAAACGAAACGGGAATTTTTTTCCATCGTGAACACCCCGAAGCCCTTGCCGATGCCATTATACGATTCGATCGATTGAAATTTGATCCGTTGCGCATCCGTGAAAACGCACTTCGCTTCGATCGAGAAGTTTTTCGAGAAACATACCTCAATTTTTTCCTTGATAAGACATTCACCCATGTCGAAGAGTTGGCTTGATTTCCTCGAGCGATTGCTTGTTATTTTACTAGCAGGCTTCGCCTTCTGGCCCAACGGTGTTTCCACAACCAGCCTGATTCTACTTGTTGCGATAAGACTCTTTCGAGAACGTTCGTTTCCAAGGTCGAGCCTTAGATTTATCTTGCTTTTAACTCCCTTGTTCTTAATCCTTTTGAGTTGGGTTTTATTCGGATTTCATCCAAAAGGGCTTTCCGAAATCCGGCTGCTTCCTCTGATGCTCGGATGTGCTGTGTATTTCTATTCTGCCAAAACCTTCGATTTATTCAAACAATCATTTATTGGTTGGTCTGTTCTTCAAGCCGCCTTTATCCTCATCTTTTTTACCACTATCGATCTCGACCCCAATCTGTCGCTGTCGCAACAAATCAGAGATTTGATTGGCGAATCCTTTAACCTTCATCCTACCTTCCTATCTGTAGCTTGGAGCTGGGCATTGCTGATCGCCCTAACAAACGAAAGGCTTAAGCCCGTTTCAAAAGCTGTCATTGCCATAGTATTAGTCCTTGCCCTTGCTCTGGCTGGAGGCAAAATGCCTTTGTTGGCCCTCGTAGCCACCGGCTTCTTACTTCTTTTGGCCATTCCAACCATTCGCCTTTGGAAAAAACTAGCACTCGGATTATCCATCGGTATGGTACTAACAGCGCTAGTCTTTAGTCCTTTTATTGGGAAGCGTTTTGCCGAACTCAAGGACATAAAAACGCAATTTTCAGAAGGTGATTTACTGTCGTCAACCGACTTACGCGTTGGTGTTTGGCGCTGTGCAATTCAATCGATTGGCGATCATATTTGGACAGGTGTTGGAGTGGGCAATAGTCGGCAAACGCTGGAAACATGCTACTCAAGCTACCATCAAATTGAGTTTTTTGATGGGGAATACAACACCCATAATCAATGGATGCACTTTTGGTTGACGGGTGGTGTGCTTTCGATTTTACTTTTCATCCTATTCTATATAGGCATTATTCGTATTGCGGTCAGAAAACAGCAAATCGAGCTACTCGCTTTTTTGGTCTTCTTTGGATTGATTTGTTTGACAGAGAATTATTTCTCTCGTCAATTCGGAATGCTTTTTTGGTCTTTATTCTTGTTCGGAATTCTGTCCGAAAAGCGATTGGAATCACTTCGTTAGATAAAACTCCAAGGTTTTATCCCAACAAGCAGCCCAAGTAAATTGCCAACTGCGCTTCATAGCTAGTTGCCTTAACCTTTCCAATTCAGCCTTTTGATCGATCATAGTCATCAGACCTTGCGAAATCGAATCAATATTCGAATGATCAACAGCAATGCAGGCATCACCAGCCACTTCGGTGAGCACAGAATTTGACGAAACTATGACTGGACATTTACAAGCCATCGCCTCCAAAACTGGTAGCCCAAATCCCTCGTAGTGACTCACATTCACGAAAGCAAAAGCCTGCGAATAAAGGGCTGCCAAATGTTCCTCACGAACAAATCCAATAAAATGAATATTCGATTTCTTAAGCTCTGGCACATCTTCCCCACTCCATTTCCAACCTACTTTACCCGCTATCACGAGTGGATGTTCGAGCTGCTTTTCAACTGATAATCGGGCGTAAGCCTTGATTAACGCATTCAAGTTCTTTCTTGGTTCAAGGGTCGAAACGCTCAAGAAAAAGTCACCTACGGGTATAGCGTATCGGTCTCGAACTAATTTCAAAAGATGTTGGTTCGGAATGCTATGAAACCGAGTTCGATCTACACCAAGGTGCGCTACCTTAACTAGCTTTCTTGCTGGCGCAAAATCGTTAAGCGTATGGTTGGACACTGCCAAATAGCCAGCATTCTTTTGGTCCAACCAATTTAGCCCTGCTTCGCAGAGTCGCACATTGTTCGCTTCATGAAATTCCGGATGCGAACGGTGGGTTAGATCATGAATTGTAGCCACATATTTCCTAGCAGCCACGTGATGAAAAAACTCAACATTTTGAGGTAATGTAAGATGGGCAATGTCCACCAATAGTTCCGCATTGGCTTTGGCTCCAACTCGCTTTGAATTCCAATACCATTTTCTCGGAAAAGTCCGAGCCAACATATTGTATGCGGTTATGGGCAACACAGTCTTTGCCATGCCCTTGAAAAACTCAAACCACAGCTTTTGGATGGACACAGTACCTGAATTAACTACATCATTAAGCGACTCAAGTTCCACTACATTTCCATGTAAAAATGCGGTAACGTTCAACCCATTTAGAGGCCATTCATGAGCTTGTCGCAGCAGTTCTTGCACATAGCGTTTGATGCCATCCGTGTGTTCATCCATCAATTTTGACGCTTCCATAAGCACAGATCGATCAACCACATTTACTGGTTCACCCAACTTTTGTCGAAGATTGTTACTAACGTATTTGTATTTCCAAGCCACGTTTCCGTCAAATTGGTAACCCGCTATTTCCATCGTTTCGCCATGTAAATGCCAAAATAGATCGCGTTGATCGTCCGTCATTTCAGATTTCCAAGCATTCACCTTCCCACTTCGAAACCACTTTTTGGCGAGATTTTCATTTTCCAAATATTTGCCACTTCCGTATTCCGGCTGCCCTTCCTTTTGAGATTCAAAATTTGGCAATCGCTCTATCTTGGGAGTTGGTAAGTCCATGAACGCCCGCAGCCGCTCGCACTGACCGATGGGATCTTTGATTAAGTCCTCGAAACGAATGACGATGTCCGCCTCCTCGATCCAATGTTGAACATGGTTTGACCATCCGCTAAAATGACTGCCTTCAGCTGCATAAATCACCTCGTGAAGATTGTCGTCAAAAATTGATGTTGGATCAATGATGTCGCGCCTGTGATGCGCCAAGGAAACAGACGCATCTCGTCCATCACGCAAAAGATACACCTTGATACGCGAGCCTAAATTCGATGGCAACTCACTCGGAAGTAAGTGGGTTTTTACAATTTCGGCTCGCTCCCATCCAACATCTGGTCCATGCGCCTCCTTATGAAACGTGGAAGATTCGAGGCCATAAACCTCAAACAAAACGTTCCGCAAAAAGGTATTGCCGGATCGTGGATATGACGCCAGGCAAATCACCTTTGATTTAAATCTATGCGCTGAAATAATTCCACAATTCCAGTTTCACTCGTGTAAACCAATTCAAAGTTTGCACCCAAATTTTCTATGGATGTTTTATAATTCACATGATTGTGAAGCTGATCTTGGTTTGGAAAAACAAAAAACACGTAGTCCACTTCTAATCCAAGCATTTCCTCTGCCTGATCTATGCGCAAGCAGGGCGGAATATGTTCAAGTCCTTCGTTGCACGACATGGACTCATAGGCATTAAAATCCGTGGTCCATTTTATGGGAAAGTGAAACTGACCCGACTCATAATTGACTAGGCTCAACTGTTCCATTTCTGTATTGACATAATCAGCGCAGTGGGTAAAAATCCAGTTGGATTTGGCGATTAGTTTTCCTTCATACAAGCCATTGTGGAAACAGTCTAAGCCCACCGACACCTTATGTTTTTCCATTTTATCGCAAACGCTCATCATTTCTGTCATGGCATTTGACGCTTGAATTTTATGAGGTAGCCGAATGATCAAGACGAGTGCAAACAAGACTAAAAAAGCAGCGCTCATTGCCATTTGAATCCACTTTGACCAAGCAATGGACACACAAAAAAGGATGAGAAATAAATGAGGAATAAATTGGATTCGAAAAGTCAGAATTCCTGCGCTAGAAAACGAGCCGGGTTGAAAAAAGTAGAACAATGTCGTAATTACAAACCCAAGCAAAAAAGTCCACTGAAGCTTCGTTTTGAGTGCTTTTTGGAATCGAAATAGGGCCATGATTAAAAAGACTCCAAGCATAATGGACACCGAAACAGTAACGACCATTTCTCTATCCAAATTATAATTCATCAGCGATGTAAGCGCGAGAAAATCTGCAATTAATGTTGTTGCCTGAACAGGGCTGTTGGTGGCCCCATCAACAGTTACATGAAGAAAATAACCCATCATGGCTAAGCTTGGAATGAGTGGAGCAAATAACACTACGGTTCGTTTCAACTGGTCCCAACTCGACCACCATTGATTCTGAAATAAAACCAATAGGCCGGCTACCATTAAAAACAAGAGGAAGGGAATGGGGTGGGTAAAATAGGAGAGCATTGAAAGCAACAACAATCCAAACCAACGATTTAAACTATAGCCGCTTTTGAGCTGTAAGAAGGCCGATAATAGCCAAGGTAAAATGGCGTACCCAAGCTGATAATTAAAGAAACCTGTTGTAAAAGTTTGTGGAAACACAAAGAGTGAAAAAAGAGCTATGAGCAGCCACGGATTTAACCCAGCCGATTTCGCAAGTCGATGTAAACCAAGAAAATAGGTGATGACATAAACCGAATAAAGGATCTTTTCGGAAACAGCTATGGAGAACACTTGCATTAACATGCTTAAAGCAATATGGCCTGTCCAATTCGGAAAGGGAAACCAAAACACCTTTAGCCAGTCTTGATAAGGCTTCCATTCACCAAACAGGTATTCTCCTAATAACATCGAATTGTAAGCGTGGCTTGGACCATCGGTTGTCACAAACCATTCCGAGCTCCATATATAGGCCACGGAAATGACTATGAATAGCAGAACAAAATGCTTGGATTGAAAGGCTTTGAACCGCTCAAGCCATGTTTCCAATCTATTGAACCTTGATGCTTTCTTCTCCATCAATAATTACTGGTTTCGACTCCCAAAGAACGATATATCTCTAATGCATTCATCTCCGATCCTTTTACCAAGAATGTGTTCGGAAAACCTTCGATTTCCGTCAAAGACGATACGGTTGGACTTGAGATTTCCGCATGCGCTAATCTTGTAGAATGCCATATAAACTGAGAAACCCGCATGGTGTCAATGGCACGCATATCCCATGTTTTGCGTTCATAACCCGGATCAATGACATATATATCGTCATAAATGCTGTTGCAGCCCGAAGAGTGAATGTGTCCAAATTGTTCGGCATTTGGCCCAATTAATAGAATTTCGGCATCAAACTTCTCGCTTAAGGCATGTAAGGCTTGACAGTCGTTGTAAAATTCATCAACTGGCGTAACGGAGACTACGTGATCGGCATTCGTTCTAACTTGATTTGCAATGACTTCATCGATTCCCCATATCGAAAACACAACCGATACAATTCCGATTCCTGCCAATACTTTAAGCCCCTTAATGGACCAATTAAACTGAGATATCAGAAACAACACCGTAATCGGTAATGCCAAAAACATGCGTTCATGACTAAAAAAAACACTGTCGCGACCATCATGAATTTTCAACACGCCAAAAGACAGAAAGACCATCACAAATAGTGTAATTGTGGAAGCTAAAACTGCATATTGCTTTTTAATCCAAGCATAAATCAAGATAGAGAGCAACAAAGGAAGATAGAGCCACCCTTGGTAATGAAATGCTGGATTAATCCAAGCGAAATGACGGTCTAGGTTCTTCCAACCATCCCATAATTGTTTCCAAGCGTAGTGAAAATCCCAAGCTTTATGGACTATAAGCTCAGGATGCATTTCAAAATAATGAGCCAATGCTAAATGAAATGAGCCGCCAACCGCATATCCCACAGCCATATACATCACAGCTGACACCGATAGCCTATTGTTCGGAAATGCCACAAATACACTTAAACATCCGCCTAGAATGGCCGCATTGTTATTAAACGACCAACCCAAAATGCAAAAGAAACCGACCAGTATATGACTCCACCATCGGTCTTTTCTTGCGAATAAAAAGGCGAGCGAAGTGATGAAAATGCCCGAAATAAAATCACGAGGCATAAAACTGATCATGTAATACTCAATGGGCATTAAGCATAAAAATGAAGCTGTTAAAATGAAGTACGTTGTTTTCGACTCTGCCAATCGAAGCGGCATGGAGTAGGCCATAAAAAAAAGAAGACACGTACTCATTGGAAGTGCAAGATCTGGCAACCAGAATGGAAATATCAACGCCACGAAAGCCTCCAGCATGGTTCCATATTCTTGGCCGAAAAAGCGAATCATGTGCACATTTCCTTTGGCAAATTCACTTCGACCATACCATTGGATCACTTGATCCATGTCCGTATATTGAAAATGAAACTTGAATAGAATCATCCCCACAAAAGCAGCGAGCAGGCTTCCGACAGCAAGTGCTAATCCGTTTTGTACAGTAAGTAATTCTTTGATTCGCATCTTAAATTCTAACGCAAATCAATGCATTTTCATGGCCAATTGTCGCCAATGGGAAGGCACAATTGAAATTAATTGCGTTGTATATTGCGAAACCATTAAACCAGCCCAACATGTCGACAACCGAAGAAAACAAAGACCTCGAACCGATTTTAGAAGGCAACAATGAAAATCCCGAAGCCGAACAAGAAGACCAAGGCATTAAAATCGATGATGCGAAATTTGAGAAATACATGGCAAATCTAAAGCTGGAACAAAACCTTCCAATGGCCCTTTCTGCCGGAATGATTAGTGCGGTGGTGATGGCTGTGATTTGGGCAGCAGTGACCGTAATCACCAATTATCAAATCGGTTATATGGCCATTGCCGTTGGACTCGCGGTAGGATTTGCGGTAAAATTTATGGGCAAAGGCTTTGATCAAGTCTTCGGTATAATTGGAGGTGCCTTTGCCTTCTTCGGCTGTCTTTTGGGTAACTTTTTATCCATCGTTGGTTTTATTGCCGATGCTGAAGGAATGGGTTATTTCGAGACCTACGCCTTGATCGATTGGAGCATGATACCCGATCTTATGATCGATACCTTTTCGGGAATGGACCTTCTGTTCTATGGAATTGCTATTTATGAAGGCTATCGTTTTTCCTTCCGGCAAATTACCGAAGAAGAGGTAATCAAACATGCAGCGGCTTAAGTTTTAGATTCGCGCACAAATCCTTATATAAATTCTATGTCTCAACGCGTCACCGAGTCTGCATCTAATTACGATTCTCTTGAAAAAATGAGCCTGAACGAACTGCTCACCAATATGAATCGAGAGGATAAATCGGTTCCTATAGCCATTGAGAAAGTTATTCCAGCGATAGAGGCACTGGCTAGTGCAGTTTATGAAAAACTAGCCAATGGAGGCCGATTGTTTTATATAGGTGCAGGCACGAGCGGCCGACTCGGAATAGTCGATGCGAGTGAGTGTCCGCCCACTTATGGCGTGCCTCACGGCATGGTCATCGGCATCATTGCAGGAGGCGACAGCGCTATTAGAAAAGCGGTAGAATTTGCCGAAGACGACCCCAATCAGGCTTGGAAAGACTTGCTTGAATTCGATATTTGCGAAAAGGACATCGTGGTAGGAATTGCTGCATCGGGAACAACACCGTACGTAATTGGTGGATTAAGAACGAGCCGAGCACATGGCATCGTAACTGGCTGTATAACTTGCAACCCAGACGCTCCAGTCTCCCATGTTTCCGAACATCCGATTGAAGTGATTGTAGGGCCTGAATTTGTAACCGGAAGCACGCGCATGAAGGCTGGAACTGCCCAAAAGTTGACCCTAAACATGATTACGACTTCGGTCATGGTTAAGCTCGGTCGGGTAAAAGGCAATAAAATGGTCGACATGCAGCTTAGCAATGACAAATTGGTTGACCGAGGTACAAAAATGGTGATGGCTGAAACGGGTTTACCATATGATGAAGCAAAAAAACTGCTTGAAAAGCACGGCAGTGTCAGGAAAGCAGTAGAAGCGTTGGGCTAATCAAACTTTTATTTGACTTGCCGCTTCGATAAGCTCAACACAGGTTCCAAAGAACCAATAAGTCAAATTTTTTCATCAAAACCTTCAACATTATTTGACTTTCATGCGTTTAAATCCGTCCTTCGGACGCTTCTTATGCATACCATAGAACCATACTGGAATTGGCGCAACCTCTACGTTGCAGAAGAGGACGAATTGTCGCCATTCTTCGGTCGTGAATACTCAGAGACGCACTATACGGATGCTGTTTACGACCACTACATCCACCCTCAATGGGATAACATAGAATCAAGTACTCTTTTCATAAAGCTTCTTTTTGCGGACTATGAAGATGGTTTTGCCATTATCGAACTGATGGGCGAATGGAACGACACTTTGTACAACGACATCATGATTTTAAAACGCGATGTCATTGACACCTTGATAAATAGTGGCATCAATAAGTTCATCCTAGTTGGAGAAAACGTGCTGAATTTCCATAGTTCAGACGACAGTTATTACGAAGAATGGTACGAAGACATTGAGGATGGTTGGATTGCTTGCGTGAATTTCAGGCATCATGTTGTGGCTGATTTTTGCGCCACAAGCATTGATAATTATTTTGTCTTTGGCGGCCAATTGGATGATTTTCCTTGGTCAACATTCCGTCCACTTCAGCTCTTTCAAAAAATCGAACAGTTGATCGAAAAGCGATTCGATCCAAATTACTTATTGGAAGAATCGCCTGAGTAAATTGCCTTTAGCATGGCAACAACGTGTTTATCAACCGGCCATTTAAAGTCATTTTCTGACAGCTCATCCAACTTCACCCAGCGGTGCACCTCCATTTGATTGCCCAGTTGATCTGGAAAGTCAAAGGGCTTGGTTTTTACTTCAAATTGAATCGGTAGTTGAAGCGCAACCTTAAAGTAAATGCTGATGAGCTGGTCTGTTTCCAAAAAAGCCGATTGTTGAAAATAGTCTGTGGTATAAAAATGATCCCCCACCTGAATGGGCTGGTTGAGTTCCTCCTTAAATTCACGTTCCAGGCATTCGCGAATGCCCTCGCCCCACTCCAATCCCCCTCCAGGAAATTTAGTGAATTGCAATCCTCGAATCATTTCGTCACTTACCAGCAGCTCGTTGCGATCATTGATCACAATGCCATAAACTCGAATATTAAAGCGTTTCACTTTCATGGTTTGGTACATCGAAGCATTTCACGTTTTCCAGGTGGTCCTTGGAGACGCTCCACATCAAAACCAGCTTGTTGCATATCCCTTCGAACCTGGCCTTTCGCGCAATAAGTCACCAAGTTACCTCCCGATTTCATTAACCTAAAAAGCTTCGTCCAAATCGCCAACGTCCAAAGTTCGGGTTGAGCATGTGGCGCAAAAGCATCGTAATAAACGAGATCAAACAAGGTTTCGCTTTTGAAGTTTTCCAAGCGCGTCTCCAGTTTTTCGAGCGAAAAGCCATTTTCAAGCTGAATCAGTTTATCCCATGCTGCATGGTGCATTTCGGTAAACTTTTCCGCTGCATTGCCTCCAATGCATTCTCCATAATTCAACGCCTCAATGAACTTTACATCTAAGGGAAAAGGCTCGAGGCCAATGTAATGAACGGCTTTATTACCGCGGTTTAAGCGAGTGAGCAGCGCATTCAAACCTGTTCCAAATCCAACTTCCAGTACCTTTAATTGCCCTGACATTTTGCTTTGATTCAAACCCATCTCAATGAAAACATGGCTACTCTCTTGAATGGCTCCTTTGTGGGAATGATAGTGCTCCTTGAGTTCTGGGATATGGATGGTGTGCGAACCATCATCGCTCAATACAAGTTCCAGCTTTAGTTTTCCGCTCTCCATCGCTCACATTCGCGCTTTAATTCTGGGAAAAATCCTTGAAAAATCCGATTAAGATCTGAAGATACTTCATCCAAAACATCGACCGATTCGGCCATATTCGATGAAAACTTTGTGCGGGAATCCATACCAAGTAACACTTTTCGAATTCCTTCTCTATGCTGATATTGCTCCAAAATATTGTTTGAGACCATGTATCGATAGAAGCGCTCAGAGCGGACAGGCATAACTCCATTGTGATCATCGATAACAGCATAACAGCGCTGAGCAAATTGATTCAAATACTCATTTGAATAGGTCTGCCAATTTGTAGCAAGTAAGTGATCGAAGAGCACATCCACAACTACTCCACTGAACTTTGATTGAGTGGGATAGAACATTGACTTGGCTTCAAGGACTAGCTCATGTGCGTCCGTAAACGAATCGATGAAACGATGAAATCGAATGCCGCGCTGGACGGGCTCCGCGAATTGAACCAGCTTTGATCCGCGCACACCATCACCGATGTAGTTCCCAAAAATCAAGTCCTTATCGGGCTGTGCGAGGTAAAAATGTGCGAGATAATTCACACGGGCAAAGTTATCTACCGTTGCTCCATGTAACTACCCTATCGTGTAAACTTATCCAAACGCTCGAAAGGGGCGATTAAATTTGAAGTCGATGGAAGCCTCGCGCAATTATTACAAAGCTCAGATTCTAGGTTGGTCGGTTTATATCATGATATCCACGGCTGTCTTCATTCTTTCGGGAACGGAATTGAATCTTTCCGTTTTTGGTGGAATCTATCTGGTCTTTGCCTTAGGCCTTATCGTCACGCATCTATATCGAATGGCCATTATTCAACTCGGCTGGTTGGATTTCGATTTATTTAAAATAGCACCGAGAGTTCTTGCCGCCTGCATATTACTGGCCATTGGATTCCACTGGATTTATCTCAACATTTTAAACCTCGCCTTCGGCTGGAACAAGGTCTTTCTATGGAACGACCAAAACCTCTTTGCATGGGCCATGCTCTTTTTCATTTGGAACTTGATTTACTTCGCCTACATTTTCTTTCAGCGATATCGAAAAGAGGAAATTAAGAACCTGAAGCTTGAAGCTGCCCGCAACGAATATGAATTGAGGAGACTCCGCGATCAAATGAATCCGCATTTCATCTTCAACGCTATGAATACCATTCGTGCACTTATCGATGAAGATCCAAACAAGGCAAAAGGAGCGGTAACCCAATTGAGCAATGTTTTGCGTAGCTCGCTTCAAACCGGAAAACATGAACTCATCCCACTCGAGCGAGAACTGCAGATCGTAAAGGACTACCTCGATATCGAACGGATGCGTTACGAAGAGCGACTTATCGTGGAGTTTGACATTGCTCCGGAAACACTTTCCTCGTCCATTCCGCCCTTGATGCTTCAAACCATCGTTGAAAATTGCATAAAGCACGGCATCGCTAAATTACCCAAGGGAGGTACCATTGTAATTCGATCTCTTTCGAATAGCGACTACACAGAAATTGAAGTATTGAATTCAGGGCAATATGTCGCTAATTCAGATTCAGATTCAACTCTTGGACTTGAAAACACGCGAAACCGACTTGATCTTTCCTTTGGAAAAAGAGCTTGGATGACCATTGGTAATCAAGATGACGAAACCGTTAAAACATTCATACACATACCTAAAACCACTACTCATGATACGAGCATTGATCATTGATGACGAGCGTCTGGCGCGACAAGAAATTAAAGGCCTGTTGAAAAACTTCCCCGAAATAGAAATCGTTGGCGAATCTGGCGTGGTGGACGAGGCCTTGGATATGATTGACAAGCTTTCTCCTGACTTGCTGTTTCTAGACATCCAAATGCCTGGAAAAACCGGTTTCGAGCTTTTGGAAGAGCTGGATGGTCGAGCACCTGAAGTAATCTTTGTTACGGCCTATGATGAGTTTGCCATGAAGGCATTTGAAGTCAATGCCCTCGATTATCTCATGAAGCCCGTTGAAGAGGATAGACTAGCAAATGCGCTAGAAAAAATCAAAAAACGGCTGAATAGCCGAAAAGAACCAACCGAAGTCGCATCAGATGGAAAGTTGGAAATCAATGACCAAGTCTTTTTAAAAGATGGAGAGAAATGTTGGTTCGTAGAACTAGAAAAAGTCCGGTTATTTGAAAGCGAGGGCAATTATGTTCGAGTTTATTTTGATGATCAACGCCCATTAATTTTAAAATCATTAAATGCGCTCACCGATCGATTAAGTGAAAAGTATTTCTTCCGAGCAAGCCGAAAACACATCCTAAACCTACGCTGGATCAACAAAGTAGAAACTTGGTTCAATGGAGGCCTACTTGTAATTCTTAAAGATGGAACAAAGATTGAAGTATCGCGAAGACAGTCGGTCAAGCTGAAGGAAATGATGGCGCTTTAATGAGTTATTAACAATCAAAACCCTTATTGAACCTTGCCCGTAGAACTGACAACCTCAACAAATCCACTGGCTACAACACTAACATGGAAACATTAAGCAAAAAGGGAAACGATTTAAATCCAGACGTGCTATTCGATCAAAACACGAGCACTTTGACCATGAAGGGAAAATCAATTCCACTTAATTCTCAGGCCTTTTTTGCCGACATTATTAATTGGCTGGAATCTTATAGCAATCACCCAAACCCGACCACGAATTTTTTGAAATTGACCTTCAATATTTAAATGGTCAATCGATACGAAGTCTGTTGGAAATCCTTTCAAAATTTCAAGCCTTATCGCTTGCAGGAAACAATGTAAACGTATCGTGGAGTGTGCCAAAAGACGCGGACGATATTGCTGATTTGAGCTCCAGCGTATTAAACCGCATGAATTTACCTTATCAAATACATTTAAACTAAGTCTAACATACCTTGAAGAATTTTATCTAGAATACTTATTGAGGCTTAGTATCTTCGCGGCCAACAAGCCAAAATACATGTCAAATTCAAAGCTCCTTCTCCCTCTATTTTTAAGTTTAATCATCTTCGGATGTGATGAAACTAAGACTTCCGAAAATGCTGAAGTTGCCGCTCCATCGGTGTCAACTGCAAGTATTGGTGACGGAAATTTAAAGATTGCATACGTCAACACCGACAGCTTATTTGAAAAATACGACCTACTCAATGACTTGGAAAATCAGTTCATCGAAGAGAAATTGGTCATGGAGAATAAGTTCAGAGTTGAGGTGGAACGTTTCGAAAAGGATTATAGAGATGCTGAAGCCGGTGCACCGGGTTTGACCGAAGAACAATTGCAAATTCTTGGGATGAAGCTGCAACAACGAAAGCAAGAGTTGATGGCCAAGGAGCAAAGTATGGAAGCGCAGCTTGCCACAAGCGAGGCTGATAAATACGATAAGTTTTACGATGAACTTCAAGCATTCTTAGGAGAATATGCGAAGGCCGAAGGTTTTCATATGATTTATGGCTATAACGGATTTGGAAATGTGCTCTACATGGACGCACAATTTGACATAACCAATACGGTTGTTGATTCTTTAAACCGCGCTTATAACAAGACTTTAGAAGTAGAAACTGCTGGTGAATAAATGTATATCGCCTTAAAATACAAGCAAACCAACATAATTGAATATGTGCTATATATGTGGCACATTGAAGAGTTGATCCGCTCTTTCAATTTTGAAATTGAGGAAATTAAAGGCAGACTGATCGATGGCTTCAATTTAGAAGATGGTCCTCGACAGGAATTAATTCGATGGTATGAAGGTCTAATTAGTCAAATGACGGAAGAGGGTATCCGCGATTCAGGTCATCTGCAAGAACTTCACGAAATCATGGCGGAGATTCAGTATTTACACCACAGCTTGATGACCATTTATCAAGATAAAGCCTATCAAGATCAGGTCGCTAAGGCAATTCCAAGCATCGACATTTTGAAAGAAAAGTCTGACGGTCGGCCTCGAACCGAGATTGAAATAGCAATGAATGGATTGTTCGGAGTGCTTGTGCTTAAGCTGAAAAAGAAACAAATTTCGGAATCGACTCAAGAGGCAATAGCAGCCATTTCAACGATGATGGCAAGCCTTGCGAAATATTATAAGCGCATGAAAGAAGGAACGCTTTCTTTCCCTAAAGTCATGGAAAACTAACATCAGTTTTCTCCTTCTAAAAAGCCGCCAATAGCAGTTTCAAATCTTTAAATGGCAGATTTAAATATTCGCCCAAATACTTATTCGTAAGGGTGCCATTGTATAAGAACACCCCGCTTTGGATTCCTGAGTGATTTCGAATCATGTTCTCAATTCCGCCTTCTTCGCTCACCTCCAAAACAATAGGCGCCATTACATTGCTCAGCGCATTGGATGCCGTTCGGCTGGCTCGAGAGGCAATGTTTGGTACACAATAGTGAATCACATCGTGCAACACATAAGTAGGCTTATCATGGGTGGTCATATGTGAGGTTTCAAAACAACCCCCTTGATCGATACTCACGTCAACGATAACTGAGGCTGGCTTCATTTGACGAACCATTTCTTCGGACACAAAACATGGTGTTCGACCGGAATTACTTCGAATCGCGCCAATGACAACATCAGCTCTCATAAGCGCTTTCGCTAATATTTTAGGCTGAATGGTAGAAGTTGAAACCCGCTGACCAATGCTATTTTGAAGCCTTCTAAGTTTCGTTATAGAGTTATCAAATACGCGAACATCCGCACCCAAACCTAAAGCCGCTCGGGTGGCGAACTCACCAACAGTACCCGCGCCTATAATGGCCACTTGCGTTGGGGCAACTCCAGTAATGCCACCGAGCATTATTCCTTGACCTTCTTTATTGCTTAAATATTCTGCTGCAATTAAAATAGACGTTGTGCCTGCGATCTCTCCCATACTCCGCACTATGGGTAGAATACCGTCTTCGTCCGCTATATAATCCCAAGCGATGGCAGTGACGCGCTTACTCATTAAGTTTTTAATGAAATCCTTTGGGTGGGCATTCAACTGCATGGCCGATATAAGAACCTGCTTCGGCTTTAAATACTCCATCTCGTCATTCGAAATGGGTTCCACCTTTAAAATGATATCTGCTTCGTAAACTTCTTTCGTGGTATAGGCAATATCCGCACCCGCTTCGCTGTACTCACGATCGCTAAAATTTGACGCCTCCCCAGCGCCTGTTTCAACCACCACCCGATGATCATTATTCACCAATAATTGAACGGCTTCAGGCACCAATGCCACGCGATTCTCTTGCAAAGAAATCTCTTTAGGAATGCCAATGTAGAGCCGCTTCTTTTTGCGATTGACTTCTTGCAGTTTTTCCTGCGGGAGCATCATTAATGCTTGTGACAGCTCGCGCTGTGCTTGTTTCGAAATACTCATAATTGATCTTTTATTTGAACCGAACGAGAGCCATCCGAGTTTGAACTGATGTGCACATGCAGTGCGTCATCAGGAATGAAATCGATGGCCATCTCGGGCCATTCGACAAAAGTTGTGTTTCCAGAATTCAGATAATCAACCCAACCGATATCGAGCAATTCTTCGCTTTTTTTAAGCCTATATAAATCAAAATGGAAAATGGTCTTCTTTTCGCCCGCATCATATTCGTTGACAATGGAAAACGAGGGACTCGAAGTTTCGCTCGTCACCCCCAATTCCTTGCATATATGCTTAATGAAAGTTGTTTTCCCTGCCCCTAATTCCCCATGAAAACAAACGATTTGATGCTTATCCAAAAGCGGAATAATCGCCTCTGAAACAAGAAAGGCAGATTCAGGGTTATTTACAGATAGGGTGATCAGCATCGGTTAGATTCCTCTAAGATACTGCAAATATCACCTAATACTTTTCTTTAAGGACGGAAATTACTTTGCTGCACAAACAATAAAAGGGATAATCATTTCTTCCAACGAAATCCCACCGTGCTGAAAAGTGTCTTTATAATAATTCACGTAGTAGCTGTAGTTGTTTGGATAGGCAAAAAACTCGTTCGATTTCGCGAAAATGTACCTACTACTCACGTTTGTTTTTGGCAAGAAAGCATCCTGAGGATTGATTACTTCGAAAACTTCCTTTTGGCTATAATTCAAGTTGCGGCCGGTTTTATACCTCAAATTGGTATTCGTATTTCTATCACCAACAACTTTAATCGGATGTTTAACGTGAACGGTTCCATGATCGGTTGTTATAATCATCTTACCCCCCATCGCTCGAATTTCCTTCATAATGTCGCGAAGCGGAGAATGTTCAAACCAGCTTAACGTCAAAGATCGATAGGCTGCCTCATCATCGGCCAACTCGCGTATTACTTCCATTTCAGTTCGGGCATGGCTTAGCATATCCACGAAGTTGTATACAATCACATTCAGATCGGTGTTGGCCAAGGAATGAATTCCGTCTAGGACCTTTTTTCCATAATTATGGTTCGTGATTTTAAAGTAGCTGTGCTTAATCTTTAGCCCAAGACGCTTCATTTGATGGACAAGCATGTCTTCTTCAAACATATTTTTTCCACCTTCATCTTCATCATTCAACCAAAGTTTGGGATGTTGTTTTTGGATTTCACTTGGAAGCAGACCCGCAAAAATTGCATTTCGCGCATATTGAGTTGCCGTTGGTAAAATACTCATGAAGGTTCGCTCCTCCTCTACCTTGAAGTCTTCCATGATCACACTTTGAATCACCTTCCATTGATCCAACCTCAGGTTGTCGATGACAACCATGAAGAGCGGTTTTCCCGCTTTTAATTCAGGCACCACCCAATTTTTAAAAATGGTATGCGCCATTTCAGGTTTGGAGTCAGATCT
>Ga0115566_10001521_pt1 | contig 19718 bp, 20 predicted proteins | sample COGITO_mtgs_1204_3_FD_87173 | JGI IMG/M metagenome (GOLD analysis project Ga0115566, IMG submission 87173) | Pelagic marine microbial communities from North Sea - COGITO_mtgs_120405 | ecosystem: Environmental > Aquatic > Marine > Epipelagic | place: Germany:Helgoland, sampling site Kabeltonne...
AGTAGATCTATCAGACTTAATAGACGATCAAGAAGTAGATCTATCAGACTTAATAGACGATCAAGAAGTAGATCTATCAGACTTAATAGACGATCAAGAAGTAGATCTATCAGACTTAATAGAAGATCAAGAAGTAGATCTATCAGACTTAATAGACGATCAAGAAGTAGATCTATCAGACTTAATAGACGATCAAGAAGTAGATCTATCAGACTTAATAGACGATCAAGAACAACCTGTGTTACAAGAAATCACAGACGACGAAGAACAACTTGTGTTAGAAGAATTCACAGACGAAGATGAAGAACTAGAAGAAATGGAGAAAGATGAAAAAAATGATTTTCTGTCTAGAAGTCAAGAATTCTACTATTACTCTATGAAGTATCTTAATGAGAAATACGATGAATGCTTCTTAAAACCTCTATCGGTAACAAAAACACAAAATGGCAGTAAAGAACCAGTTGATATCGACAACGATTATCAACTATTATGGGAAGACAAACCATCTAAAGAGACTGTTATTAATGCAGCTAAAAATGATAATGTAAAACTTTATGGCAATAGTTATTCATTTTATGTTGATGATAAAAACAGAGATAATAAGAAGGTTATTGATGGTTTGTTGTATGTTAATAAGAAATTAACACATAGAATTATGGAATGTGTGAAAGGTAAATCTAGATTTATTATCCTAACATTAAATATTTCTAATATACAGGAACAGGATAATAAACGCATAGATATCTCACATTCTAATATTCTTATATATGATAAGAAAAATAATACCCTAGAAAGATACGAACCGCAAGGACCCGGATATAGCTTTTTACAGAAAAAGTCATCTAAGCTGATAGATGTTGATTTACTTGAGTATTTTATGGATATCGGACTACTCAAATCGAAAGACGATTATTATTCTCCTATCAATTTTTGCCCACAATGGGATAAATGGCAAGAAGGAAGAGTAGGACACCAGATGTTACAAAATCTTGAAAGTAAAGAATTTGTTCAAAGTTGCGCTACATGGTGTATGTGGTATGTCGATGATAGATTACAAAAACCTAACATATCACGAGATAGAATTATTCAGGAATCTATAGAAGAAATGCAGAAGAGTTCTAGAGGGTTTACTAATTTCGTTAAGAAATATTATAGAATTATTCAGGAATATAGAGACAAAAAATAATTTTTATAAAGAAAACTTTATAAAAATGGAGTGCCCTAAAGTAAAGAAGGATTTTCCATGTGGAAGACAATGTGTTCATATTGTTCGTAAAACGCCATGGGCGAATTGTGAATGTGTAAAGAAGAAAAATCAATTAGATTCACTTATATAAGACGCAAACGAGGTGCAGGTTTGCCTTTGGTTCCTGGTCTGAATACCACGATTGTATTTCCTACTAGTCTTTCAGATTCTCCACTCACCAAGGTCTTGTCTTCATGCCATAGAAAAGTAGAACCACCACCATCAAGGCCAAACGCAGTTTCGCATCCAGCCATTTTCATCACCTCTTGCATTTCTTCAAATATTAACTTTTTGTTGCTTGATGCAATAATTATCGTACCATCTCTTCGTTTACCAATCATCGACCTTTGGTTGGGGATCGTCAAGTGTCCTAAATGTCCTGGAGGCCCTTTCTCTTCCATTTTTTCTTTACTTGTTTGAGGTATTTTTACTTTTTTCCCTGACTTCAGTAGTACTGGTGAACATGTGAGAACATACCTGTTCTTTAAAACATTTGGCACATCTGTTGTGAGTTGGAACTCTTGTCCGCGTGACTTTTGGACAAGCCAACCGAAACGGTTTGGGTCTGTGTAGTCGTATCCTCGTTCTTTTGGATCATCGACACTCTTGTAACTTCGAACCGCAAATGGGCCTATTCCGTCTCCAACTCTTTTACCTATCGGTGGAGGCGTACCGTAAGTAGACTCCATCTTGTCAAAGTAAAAGAAACCACCATTTATCACTGTACTAATATCTGGTTGAACAGCAATGATTTGTTCCAGCGTGGCGCCTTCGCCAACAACCTGTTTTGGTTTTAGGGCTTCTGATGACTTTGAAATGACCATACAACAACGTTGTAGGTCAGGTGAGACATCTACTGTATAAACACCATATTTCTTCATACATGGTTCAAGAATGTTAATTGTGTTAGCCATTTTATTAGCCGTTTATAATAATTTCAATTAGGTTCGTTTTTCCAAATAAACCGTAACATATCATACACAATTGTATGAGGAGGATGACCGCAATGTATCTCGTCGCCGTAATTTTCAGAATATTGTTTCGCTAGAACATTGTGAGGGTTATTAGGGAGTTTAATAGGAAGTCCATCTATAGTTTCTTTTTTTATTGGATAAATATCCTCTTTTAACCATGTCTCGTTAAAGTTTAGCATAAAATCTTCACCGATCCAATTTTCTATCTTAGATATCTTATTATCAGAAACTTCTGTAACGAAGAAAATATCCATAACCGGATTCAAATGTTCTAACATTTTAATTCTTAAACCTCCTTTATAATAAGAAAAATCTTCAGTAGACCCAACCATAAAAAGTGTTTCTAATCCGTGTTTGTTTAATATGTTTCTAAATTCTGGAGTAAACATGAACTTTTTATGTTTTTCGTGAGTATGAGCATCCAAATCATCATCCCAGGGTAAGAATGTTTTATGTCTTTGAAATCCAACTAAAGTTCCGCCAGAAATCCAATACTCTATCTTACATTCTTCGAACGCTTTATCAACGCGTTCATACATCTCTCTCATTAATAGCAAGAATTGTTCTTCTAACAGAAATGCTGTTCCTTTTATTGGTAAATCTGGAACCTTGTATTCTCTCTCGCCTATTTTGTATTCGAGATTCGGCTTGATAAGAATATTGGTTCTGTTCTTGGAACTTTCTTTTGTAAAAACTAGAAATATACACACATATACTATCACAAATATTGATATTAGATAAAAATAGTTCATTTTGTAAATTGAATTTTTATTTAAAAATATTTATCAAAAATCTCATTACTTTGTTATCAGTTAAGATATAATGATATAGATCATTTTATATTGAAATCAATATAAAATTAAACAGAATTAACTTCGTAGACAGGAGAAATCTCGTAAGGAGGAGGAATTTCTGAAAAGTCTTCTTGTTCATATTCTACACTATTCGTATAATATTGACTATTACAACATTCCATAATTATAAAAAACACCACCAGTATCAAACTTATACAAGTTAGCCCATAAAAAAAATTATTTACACTCCCTATGTTTATATAATATTCTCCGTCTTTTACCCAACATGTTATCGTCTTATTAAGGTATGTATCGATTATATTTTCAAAATTCAAATCAAAGGGTATTATATTGCTGACTAATGTGCAATTTGTATTGTTTGATTTTTTATTTAGCAAAAGGTTGCCGCCAACATACATTTCTATACAATAGCAAATGGGTATACAGAAATCTGTAGTACAAGTACAATTTCTCCAAAAATAATAATCGTTAAAGGAAGCTGGATACTTGATTTCTTCTACAGAACAATTTGTTTTTTCATATGTGTCGTCAAATGTATATATAGATAAACCTGCGAATATTAAGATAAAAGATACACATAAAAATCTAGGTATAGAAAGAGGTTGTTTTGCCATTTTTTGAATATATTTTTTTTTGAATTTTCATTTTGAAGATGAAATTTTTATTATTTTTTTTAAAGTAAAACCAACATGTTTTCTTCCTTCCAATATTCTATCTTTGTAGATGACGGAAATGCCATTTTTGAAATAAAAACCAACGGAGTTATAAAACAAAAACAAATTGATTTGAAAGAAAATGGTTGGTGGACTGGCGAAAATCCATATGAAAGTGTCAATAAAGTTCATCACTTTATTAGTCGTAAAGACGGTGAACTTATTGCTACAAAAGAACCATATAACAGAGTAGTATATATAGAAGAACCTGTTAATGATTACGATGAACCGAAAATTTTTACTAGAGCAAGACAGTTCGAATACGATTTTTGGATGAGAAATAATTTTCCAGATTCTACTAATGCAAAAATTTACAATATTTTAGAAAAATTTCATAATCAAAATAAATAATAATTTCTTATAAAATTATTATTAAAAATGTATAAAATTGGTTATACTACAGGAACTTTTGATCTTCCACATCATGGACATTTTGAATTATTAAAAAAATGCAAGTCCTTTTGTGATAAACTTATAGTTGGTTTAGTTTCCGACGAACTTGGTGAGAAACAAAAAAGAAAACCAATTTTATCTTACGAACATCGTAAAAGTATACTTGAAAACTCAAAATGGGTAGACCATGTAGTTGTATTTGAAGGCTCTTCGAAGCAAACAGATTATGATAAAATGAAATTTGATGTCCTATTTATTTCAGACGAATATTTTGGTTCAGACGAATACTCGCTATTTGAAAGCACTCCTACATATTATTTTCCGAGAACTACAAATATTTCAACAAGTGATATTTTCAAAGGTATAGTCAAAAGAGTAATAGATGAAAGTGAACTTTTTTCCTCGGGAACAGGTGGAGATATTTTAAAATTCAAATGGAAAAATGAAGAGTCTTTCATTGTTAAACCTATAAATTTAGGATTAGGAGAAGAAGACAACACAAGTAATTTTTTTAAAATACCAATCCCTCCTCCAAGAAATTGGAAACTCCTTGGAGAAACAAACAAAGAACTTCCATTTCTAGCGGGAATCAATCCTAATAGAGAAATTTCTATGGTCCCTATTTTATCAGGAAAAAAATGGTTTTTGGCAGAGGATATTATAATAAAAACAAAAAATCAAACACCTATATCAATATCTCCAAAAGAAAATCTTGCGGATATGATAAATATTAAAAGAAAATTTGGTAAAAAAATAGTATGGTTGGTTCAGAAAGACGGAGGCGTAACCTTGGATAAGTTTTTTAAAGAAAATAACAATGACGTTCTGATGAAGAAGAACTACTATATAATAATTAGATCTTTAATAGAAGAAATGAGGAGTTCAGGAGTCTTGCATATGGATCTCCATGTTCATAATATTCTGGTAAAAAATAACCAAGTATACTTTATAGATTTTGGTTGGTGTCTACATAGATCTTTTGAAATGTGTTCTGATGAACGCTTTTATTATGAAAACAAATTAGAAGAAAATTTTGATTTAAAACATTTCAGAGAATCTTTAGTGGTAATGGGTATAGAAAACGAAATACCGTCTTGTTTAATGTGATTAAAATTTCTTAAAGAAATTTTAGTAAAAATGACAGCGATAGGTATTGATCTCGGAACAACTTACAGTGCTGTAGGTGTCTTCCAGAATGGAAAAGTGGAAATTATTGCAAACGATCAGGGTAATAGAACAACGCCTTCTTGGGTTGCTTTCACAGAAGAAGAGAGACTTATTGGGGAAGCAGCAAAAAATCAAAGTTCCATGAACCCTATAAACACTATTTTTGATGCTAAACGACTTATTGGTAGAAAATTTAACGAGCCATCTGTTCAAAGCGATTTGAAACATTTGACTTATGATGTAAAATCTGGAACAGGTGGAAAATGCGACATTATTGCTAATTATAAAGGAGAAAAGAAGACTTTTAGTCCAGAACAAATTTCTTCTATGGTTTTAACAAAGATGAAAGAAACAGCAGAAGCCTATCTAGGAGAAACTGTTAAAGATGCTGTCGTAACAGTTCCTGCTTATTTCAACGATGCTCAACGCCAAGCAACGAAAGACGCTGGTTCTATAGCGGGTCTTAATGTTTTAAGAATAATCAACGAACCGACCGCTGCTTCTCTTGCTTATGGTATAGGAAATGATAATAAAAAGGATTCTAACATTCTCATTTTTGACTGCGGTGGAGGTACACATGATGTATCTGTTCTCAATATCGATGATGGTGTGTTTGAAGTGAAAGCTACAGCTGGTAATAGTCATTTAGGTGGAGAAGATTTCGACAATCTTCTTTTACAGCATTTTATGCAAGATTTTAAGAAAAAGAACAAGAAAGATATTAGTACAAATAAAAGAGCATTGCGGAGATTAAAAACTGCCTGTGAAAGTGCGAAAAGAACTTTGAGCAGTAGCGCGTCTGCAACTATAGAGATAGATTCACTTTACGAAGGAATTGATTTCTATACAACTATTACAAGAGCGAAGTTTGAAATGCTATGCGATGGCCTTTTTAGGGATGCGCTAAAACCTGTAGAAGATGTCTTAAGAGATTCAAAATTAGATAAAGGGAGTATCGATGAAGTTATTTTAGTAGGAGGGTCTACGCGTATTCCAAAAATTCAAACAATGTTAAGTTCTTTTTTCAACGGAAAGGAACTTAACAAATCAATTAATCCGGACGAAGCTGTGGCATATGGAGCTGCGGTTCAAGCGGCTATCTTATCAGGAGTGGACGATAAAGCAACTAACGAAATGCTCTTAATGGATGTTACTCCTTTAAGCTTGGGTCTCGAGACTGCTGGAGGAATCATGACAAATCTAATTGGAAGGAATACAACAATACCTACTTCAAAAAGCCAAACTTTTAGTACATATGTAGATAACCAACCAGCGGTAGATATTCAGGTTTACGAGGGAGAACGAAAATTTACAAAAGATAATAATTCTCTCGGTAGATTTCAATTATCTGATCTTCCTCCTAAACCCAGGGGTCAACCTCAAATTGAAGTCACCTTTGATATCAATAGTGATGGTATATTGAGTGTTTCAGCTGTAGAAAAGAGTTCCGGAAAGAGTGAAAATATTCAAATAAAGAACGAAAGCGGCAAATTGAGTAAAGAAGAAATTGAGAAAATGTTAGAAGAAGCAGAGCGTTTTAAAGAAGATGATGAGAAAGCGAAACAATTAGTTGATAAAAGAAACGAGGTGGAAAGTATGATATTTTCGCTTGGTGACAGAATACCATCAGAGGTTAAAGATAATGTAAATCTAGAAAGTATGAGCTACGAAGAACTTTGTGTTTTAGAAGAAAAAATCAAATCTATCCCTCCGCCAGAAGAAAGTTCTGAGAAAGACGATACCCAGGAACATGTGTCCTCTACTGTAGAGGAAGTCGATTAATTTATTAACATTCGTTAATAAATTACCTTTTTAAGAATCCTAGATCAGAACTTTTGGTATTTTTTTGTATTTTTATTTTTGGTTTTAGAAGTCCTTTAACTTCGTATTTAGGTTCGTGTCCTATATATCTCGCACATTGTAATAGAGTTATACCAACAAGTAAAATTGATAGAAATAAATACCATATATTTGGGGCGACAACTGTTCCTATATTTTCAGTATTTTTAGTTATATTTGAGGTTCCATTAGGGGCCTCCTTATTACATGCAACTTGTTTAAGATTTCCTTTTTGGTCTTGAACAAAACATTCGGCTCCCGGGCAATGTTGATTAAATGTAACTGGGTCTGCCATGGAAACACCGTTTGGGGCAGTTGTCTTGTTAAGTAAATCTTCTACAGAACTGTCTATTACACAAATACAGGGTCCAGAAGCCGCGCCTGTCGAACAAGGACAATTCTGTGATAGATTAATAGAACCATTTGAATCTGCTGTCTGAAGATCAAATTTTGACATTATACATAATGTGGCGTTACATTTTACATTTGTCCCTGGTGCATCCGAACCTGGCGCATATACTGCTTTTATTGCGTCGAAATATATACAAAGCGGATCGCAAGATACATTGTAACTAGAAGACTCCGGAAATAGTTTCTTTGCACTGATGGTTAATGGATCTTCTGGAGCAAAACAACCACACCATTTTTTTATAGGGACATATTTAGATATTGTACTTCTTGAAAAATTAGAACACATTAATTGTATAGTATCATTTCCTATACCATATACACCTTCTTGGCTATTTATAAAGAAACTATGTAATTGTCCTGTCATTTCTGTATAATATATACTAGAATTGTCCACTAATCTAGGTTTAGTTCCTATAGGGGCGCTGTTTTTTAAATAAGAAGTTGGTATAGGAGTAGCGAAATGTCTTATTAAAACAAATTTCATAATATAATTAAGTTGGGTAAGTAACGTTGACAAATTAGATGTAGATTTTGTCTTTACTATTTGAATTATGGCATTTAGAGAAAAAGAATTATAATTGGGAGTAGATAAAGACAACCAACTGTTATACCAATTTTCTTGTAATATCATTACCCCACCGCTTACTCCTGATATATTTTCTAATAAAACCCCTAATTGAGAAACAGTTCTAGAATCTTCTGTATCTGATGCAGAGAAACCATTTACTAAATCAGAAATATTTTTTATAGAACTTGTCACGTCGTTTGTTACATCTATTTCGTCTATATTTAAGCTGGTAAACCAATCCCATTTAATGTCATTCATAGGGTTTGTAATTCTAGACATTTTTATATTAATAAAATTCTATAGATATTTTATATAATGATACATTTTGGTTACTTGTTAAGTATTGTAACTGTAGCCATTTAGTATCGCTTGGAGCATGAAATTCTATATAAATAGGATAATACGCTATTAGCGACTGAGAAGAAGATTTTCCAATATCAACACCTTTATCTGTCACAACTTTAAAATTTATGGCTCCGGTAGTCGAAAATACAATATTAAATCTTCCGGTATTAGTATACCCAGAATAAGAGTCCAGAAAGACTTTTCCAACGTTTAAATTATAAGAAGATGTATTTGAGTTAAGAACAAGTAGTTCTTTATATTGGTTTGATGCTTGCAAAGAATTACTTGAATTATTTTGCATATAAAGAACATACTCTTTATCATACTTGGGTAAATAAACTAGATAGAAAACTGTTACAATAATAATAAGTATTACTGACAAAACTGTGTATAATCTGTTCACTATTATCATTTTAAAATGAATATTAATTATAAAAATAGAAATGAAAAATGGAGCTCAAAGCTCACTCTTACGATATTACTCTCAAGGACGACGCTGTTGATAGAAATGGAGAAACACATCTTGAAATACAATTATGGTGTTTCGATAAAGATTCACAACCATGTCTCGTCAGAATCAGAGACTTTCCAGTTTTATGTAAGATGGAACTACCGGTGTCTACAGATAAATATGGGAATATGATAAACTGGGAAGAAGATAATTCTGCCGATTTGTTAACAGAAATAAAGAATTATATGAATAATAAAGATATAGAACCATTTAGTCATAGTTCTTATCAAAAATTTACAAGACTGTATTATTATTCCGGCGGTAGAAAGTTTCCTTACATTGTTCTTGCTTTCAATACTATCAAAGATATGAGACAAGCTTCCAGGCGTTTAAAAACATTCTATTCGAGGAGTTTCGGAAAACTGAGCTTGATTTTTAGAGAAATGGAGATAAGTCCATATAACAAAATGTTCTCATTAAAGAATCTGGGTCCCACTGAACGATTCTTGGTTAAAGTTAACGAAGTATTACCAGACGAAGAAGAAAGGATTACAAAACCTGGTCCGTCTTGGAGACCTTTCAGAGAATATGAAGCAGATTGGAGAACAATGACAAAGTTACCAGAAGACATGTGGTTTACTTATCCTATTATATTCTCCTGGGATATCGAGTGTTATTCACATAATCCTAAAAAGTTTCCTTCCAAACATAATTCTAAAGATCGTATATTCTCAATATCTATCACCACTCAAGTTCATATGAAAGAAAATACGCGAAAGGATATAATTATTATCATCGGACCATCAGATCCAATTGATAGCGTTGTTACTTATAACGTTGAAGATGAAGATGAACTTATTAGAAAATTCTTCGATATAGTAAAAGACGAAGATCCAGATGTGTTCATAGGTTATAATATCTTCGGTTTTGATTATGACTATCTTGATGCTCGTATATTGACATCTGGACAAGAATGGGATAATATTGGAAGATTATTGGAACAGAAGTGCGAAATTAAGGATATCAAGTGGCACTCTGGAGCTTACGGACATAATAATATCAATTATATAGATGCAGCAGGTCGTATTTCTGTTGATATGTATCCTTATATCAAAAGAGATTATAAACTACCGTTATATAATCTGAATACTGTTGGTCATTACTTTCTTGGAGAGAATAAGACAGATTTGAAGTATGATGAGATGTTTGAAATTCACAAGGAGATGACTGAATCTATGAAAGTCTTGAGAGAAACAACAGGAAAAGATAATTGTATAGAGGCTATGAATGTTTTGAAAGATTATAATTTAAAAGAACACGAAGAATACAATCTTAAGAAAGCTATAGAAGGAAATACACTAATTGTAAAATATAATGTTCAAGATTCCGTTCTTGTATTAAAACTTTTTGAGAAGTTAAATGTATGGATTTCTTTGATAGAACTCAGTTCTATTGTGAGAGTTACCCCTATGGAGTTCTTCACAAGAGGTCAGCAGGTTCGTTGTATTGCTCAACTCTACCATGCCAGTTCTCATAGAAATATTGTACTTACACGGAGAGACACTGATTTCATTTTTTTCAATGGAGGTTATGTAGCTGATCCTCGTGCTGGTTTTTGGGAATTGGTAATATGCTTTGACTTTAATTCTCTGTATCCTTCTATCATGATCGCCTATAACATCTGTTTTACTACCTTGATGAGAAACATCGACGATGTAAAGAAAGACGACTATCATCATTTCAGTATCGATCAAGAAGAACCACTTGAAGTAAAACCCCCTAGTAACGATAATTTTGATTACGGTGACTATTTTGATGATGATGAAGGAGAAATCAAGGGCGACAAATCTCAAAAAGTAGATAAACACTATGATTTTGGGTTTGTCAAGAAGGATGTTCAAAAGGGTCTTCTTCCAGAAATTCTAGAAAATCTTCTTAGTAATCGTAAGGATGCAAAAAAAGAAATGAAGAAGGCTACGAAAATGATGGAAGTTTTTGATGATAATCTACTCATACCTTATCGCGAAAATACTGATATCAAGATTGAAGATTTGAATGATAAAGGAAGAGAATTGATGAAAAGTTATTTTAATGTAGAAACCGGAAACGTCAAAGAATATTCAGAAAGAATAAATCAAGAGTTTTTTAGTTATAAAGTTAAGGAAACTATGTATAATAGTAGACAGCTTGGTTTAAAAGTATCTGCAAACTCTATCTATGGTTTCTTAGGAGCTCAGGTAACAGGTAAATTTTCTCTCATCGAGGGAAGTATGTGTGTAACGTCTCGTGGACGAGAGCTCATTATACAAGCTAGTAAGTTCTTCGAAGACAAATATGACGCTATAACAGTTTATGGAGATACTGATTCTACTATGGTATATGTTCCTTCTTTGGGCAACGACCCGTCTAAAGTTTGGGAGATGGCTGAAAAGATGGAAGACCATATCAATGGTAAGGATGGTCAGGGAGAAGGAATTTTTCCTCCTCCTCTTTATTTAGAGTTTGAGAAAGCAATGCGATCATTATTTATGAAGAAAAAGAAGTATGCTTATATGACTTATGATCGTAAAGGGAATATTATTAAAGAAAAAGGTTCGGACAAGTATGAATTGAATGTAAAAGGAATTATCTTAGCTCGTAGAGATAATTGTCAATGGTTAAGAGATACATATGAAAAATGTATTAGATCTATATTTGACGAAAAGTCTATTTACGAGGTTTATGATATAATCAACAAAGCAATTGTCGATTGTGTTGAACTCAAATATCACGATGATAATCAAGAGAATATGAAAGAAATTACAAACCAATTATCTATCATTCGTGCTATGGGTTCTAATTACAAGAGTAAAAGTTACTTTCTTAGTATTTTCTCCGATTTGATGAAATCTATTGGTAAACCTATTGCTCCAAGTGAGAGATTTAAATTTGTTGTTGTAAACGACCACCAAGGACGCGACAAGATTGGATATCGTATGAGAACCGATGTTATGTTTACAGAACAATGGGATAAAGAAAACATGATATACGGAGAAAAACTACCTGAAGATTACGAACTGAAAACAGATCAATACCCTCCGGAAGAGATTGATTCTTCATACTACATCATGAATGTACTAAAAGAACCAATTGATCAACTCTTTGAGTTTGGTTTTGCGAGGGTTCTAGAAAAATATAAAGAAGTGCGTTATCAACCTTGTAACAAGAAACGTCGATGTAAACCTGTTGGGATTTCAACGCCAGTAAAAATGGTAGAAATGCTTATATTAGACAGAGACAAATCTCCAAAAGAAATAGTAGATACACTAAAAATGTTACCGGGCTGGTTTAGAAGCATTGAAGTATAAATTTGAATTTATTTACATAAAGATATGTAAATAAAATGAACCGGAAAGTAAATTGTAAAAGAAAAAAGGGAAAAGATAAGGCGAAAGAAAACTATAAACTAAATGGTAAGTATACTTCAAAAAGTATACGTAAGAAAGAAGAATTGCAAAAAAGGAAAAGCGACTAACAACAAAAACATTTTTTGTCTTTACAACAGCAAATTCTTGCAATACAGCACGAAACGAGAGAAAAAATACCAAGACCCGTATAGATGGCTATAGTCTGCGCGAGTTCAACATCTTGTTGTGAGACGAAGCACTCTTCTGTTATATTAGTCATTTATATTGTATTAATAATAAATTTTTAAATTATTCGTAAACATCAGCTGTATACTTATTTAGGATATTATCTAATCCTTTCGCTAAATCCCCTCTTTTTGGAAAATTTTTAACATCTTGTTTTATGTTTTCTATATTAGGTTTATAGATGTCATAATTGTGAGTAAAATTCAACATTGGCTGAGAACCTTGAATAGTTTCTTCTTGTAATCTCATCATTGCTCCTTTCATTCTATTCTGAGTATTCTTACTAAAGGTACTAAAGTTTTCGATATTGTGTCTATAAAAATCGTTGAGAGATTTTCTATAATGGGGATCTGTATGTTCTTCTCTATTATTATCTATAAGTTCGTTAAGAACTTCCTCTCTTTTGTCATCATCACCATGAGTAAGAAAATTTCTTAAATCACTTCCTTTTGTCATCCCGTTCAGCATTCTTTTTAATACAAGAATAATTTATATATAAATTACTCCAGACTCCTATCATCGTTATAGTAGTTGTCACTGTCTGTATTCTTTGTAAAGTCATCATTTTTATATTTGAGATATAAATTTTCTATTAAAAATTTGTGGTATATACATTTATAAGAATTGTTTTTACAGTTACATATATAGCTATCTTGGCTGAAAAAATATTTAGTAACAACAGGTTTGATATTGTTATTCATATAGTCATTTAAAGGTATATATATTATCTCTATCTCTTCATTTGGAATAACTAAATTTTTGAATTCTGGAAGAGTAAGATAATCAAAATGACAATTAGATTCATTGTAAACAACTCCTTTGTTCTTGTTATAAGGCAAAGTTAGACATTCAGAAGAGATAGTCTTATATTTATATAATGTTTTGTATTGCCTACTCAATAAATATTTTTTGTTCGATTTAAAAATTATCATATGAGTAGTGTCTTCTGGTATCATAATTTTTTTCTTCTGTTCTAAACTAGAATACCCAAAACACAAATTAATTAATTTGGAGATCATTTTTATAATTTAAATTATAAAAATTATTCAACTATATTATATATCTTATTTATTTTAAACTCCTAAGTTAGTGTACCCTGAAAAAAATATACATATCTATTGTTTCTTCTAAACTTTCTCTGTGTTCGCAAAATATTAAACTCTCGTAAGTTTACATATGAAGAAAAAATCTGTCTTTTTACATCCAAGATTGTTTTTTCAGATAACCTCTGACACCAACCTTTTCTGAAGATTCGTCTACCATAACCTGTTTGGCTACATTAAATTCCGAATCAAAAATGTCAGCAGTTATAATTACCTCCAAAACAACTGATTTAGGTGTTGTGGAAACTAATTTTACTTTAATATCTTTTAATCCATCATATCCAGCCTGTCCAAACCATTTACTTACAGAAAGTTCCTCTTGATATCTCTTTCTGATAACTTCTGCTTTTTCAGAAGTAGCTGCATAAATCTTAAATTTCCTCTGTTTTCCTTTAGCTTTTGGTGTTGCTTTTGGTGTTGCTTTTGGTGTTGCTTTTGGTGTTGCTTTTCTTGATGCTTTTGGTGTTGCTTTTCTTGATGCTTTTGGTGTTGCTTTTGCTTTTGGTGTTGCTTTTCTTGATGCTTTTGGTGTTGCTTTTTTGTTAGAGGATGCAAGAATTTTTCTTCCTAAAACTCCCTCTTTTTTTACACATCGCCCGGTAGCCGGATTTCTAACTTTTCCTTGAGGACAACTAGAAGACATTTTATATAGAAATTATTTTTTAAAATCTTTTATAAACAAGTCAGCACTCTTAAAAGCAGTTTCTAAAACGGTAAGTTCAAATAAGTTATGAGGACCAACAGAATATAGATTATCTATTTTTCCTTTACTAGTTAAAGGCCCTTCTCGAAAGGGATTGTAAGCAGAGTGTTCCATGTCCCAAAATTTGTTTTTCTTATCATAAACAACCCCTTTGGATACAGTAACGTTATATGGAGTAATAGACATACCAAAAACTAACGAAAGTTGTCTCAAAGATTCGTTGATAACAAGATTAATATCTTCAATATCGTTAACTTTCTTTTTTAAATGAGATGATATAGAATTTGTATCAACAATAACACAAGACCACACCTCTTTAATAAAACCGTTTTTACTAGGTTCGTTGGAGTAGTTATTAATATTTAGAACTTCGATACCCCAATCTGAAAACATTTTTGTTTTCCAGAGATTAATATTTCTAAGTTTTTCTGTAAAGTGAAGTTGGAAACCTAATCCAGAATAAGAGGATTCTATGCAGTATTGTTGAAATCTACTTTTCTCCATCCAATTTGATTGTATGTCTATGGAACATTTATTTACTAGCGTTTTCAATGGATATAGAGGGAAAGCACATATATAAACATCGGCATTGCAATTTTGTAAAGAGGTTTTTGCTTCTATTATCGTGTTATCTTTAGATTTCAAATGTAACAATTTAGAATCTTTGAAAATTTTTACATTATCTCTTTGAGATAGTTCTCTTTCCCATTTCATTATCCAAAGATCATTGTCTTTCGATTGTATTAAATTTGAACCCTGTCCTTCTTTTATTGTTTTGAAGAATATATAAGCCAACATTTCGTTTTCATTAGTAGCAAGCGACAATCCAAGTTTTCTTAACGCCCTTTGTCCTTCTTCAGAAATATGATTATCGTCTAACCATTCCTTTAATGTTCTCTTATCGTCTTTTTTTAGAGAATACATAGAACTCACAAACTTAGATATATCAGTAAGACTTAGATTGCTATAGAAATAATTTAAAAACATAGTCATCGTATATAACTTTGATCCGTAGACATAATCTGTTTTTATATCATATTTTTTAAAAATTTTTAACGCCTCTTTATAGGAGGAACTCATAACTCTAGGAGAATGTTCTGTATAGTATCCATTTTCCCAATCTACTTTCCAACACCCACCAAGTTTATTTTCTTTATCATGAAGTTCTACAGTATGGCCTTCTTTAGAGAGTTCGTCTGTCAAACGCAACCCTGTAGGACCTCCGCCGAAGATACAAATATACATTTTTATATTTGTATTATTTTAAGTATTAAAAATGAATATAATAGTAGCAGCTAGAAGAAAGTGGATAGATGCTCTTCATAATAAAAATATGTATAACATACTTGATTGTTATCACAAAAATCACACATTTAAGGGGACACTTTCAAGAAAGGTAACATATTCTAAAAATGATATCGATGGATATTTTTCTAATTTATTAGAAATGAAACCCTCTGTTACATTTATTAAAAGTGATTTAAAAAAAATAGATAACCTCTATATCGATTCTGGTACATATGTCTTTACCTTTCCGTCGAGTAAACAATTGAATGCTAATTACCAATTTGTTTACAAGATAGAAGACAATGAAGCGAAGATAGTATCACATTTTTCCTCGTCTATTTAGATTTAAACAGGTAATAAGGAGAACAACACTGGTAAGCGTAAAAATTCCTGTTCTGGGGGTAGTTTTTTGAAAATTTCTGTATCTTCGCATTTCAAAACGAAAAAATAAAATTAGTTAAATTATAAAATGTCTTTTCTTGTAATAACAAGGGGAGAAGCCAAAAATAATCCACTTATCGAGGATACAATTAAAAATCTAGCTCTACTTAATATAAATTTTAACCCAAAATCTTTCGAATATACTAGTCCTCAAGATTTTATATACTATCACATTGATGAAAACTGCAAAATTTCTTTTGCGATGAAAGTTTTATTTTGCTCTAATAATTTTAAGATAGTAGATTTATATTCTGATAACCAACTTATAATGTTATTATCGTTTGTGAATTTTAGAAGCCTAATAGTAAAAACATATAATTCTGTTATAGATAATAGAAATGAAGTTAATATCTTGTGGAATTCAGAGATATGTAATACAGAGATTCGTAATTTTGCCACATTATCAAATATAATGGGTACTTCTACTTCTACATATAACTTCACGTTGGATAATAAAGACAAGATTCATGGTAATGATATAGAGTTTCCTAAACCACCACTTTTATCAACTGTATTTAATACATGTAATTATTAATTTTGAGATATATAAAAATGACTGAGGGAAAAATTAATGTAGATTTAGATCCAAATTGCGACGAAGTAAATATATTGGAAAGAATTCAAAATCTCAAAGAAAGGGACAAAAAATCAGATAAACTACAATTTAAATATTATCCCGCCTCTTTTGTTTTTAATGAAGATAAAATTTCATATCTTCAAAATTTAGGAGGCAACAGATTAAAGCAAACCCACGCAGACTGCGTTATAAATGCATTAGACGCAGGAGGACTTATAAACGCAGACCAAGCAGGGTTGATGAGACTTGTTTTAAGGCGTTGCGAAGAAGTAAAAGATGAAAAATATCATTACGTTGGGATTGGTGATGATATAATAGAAGAGATGATAAGTTTTATAAGCGAAACTCATGGATATAATTTTTATTACAAGATTGTCAGATATTCTATAGATAATATAGTTTTCTTAGCAAAAGCCTTAGAATTTGTTGAAGTTGGTGATTTTTTGATAATATCTTATGAATTTCTGGCGGATAGAAATACTTTATCTCATGTAGTGATAATCAGAAAAGAAAAAGTAGACGATACCATTAAGTTTTTTATTTATGATCAACAGAAAGAGTATATAAAAACCCCTCTTACAGATGAGTATTTTTCCCAATGTACTAATTTTGGTATTGTAATGAGAACCAATGGTATGGATGGTAGAAGAAAACAAGGATTTTATGGTAATATTTGTGGTTATGGGCCTGAAAAATATTTAACAATAAATCAAATACAATATAAAGAAGAAAAAATAGAGGAATCAAAAATGTTCTTAGGGGATATTTTTACAGGAACAGCACAAGTCTCTATCATAGAAAAATATAAGGAAACAATTTTTAGAATGCATGAAAATTGTTTCAAGGAATCAGTTTCTGATTATATAACAGGAAAAGATTATATGGAAAAATTATTCGAAACACCCGGAAGATTTTGTTATGTTTTACATCCGAATAGAGAATTGAGAGAAAATAGATTAATGGCTTTCTGTTTCATACATAAAAAAGTAGAGGAAGGACGGGAATATTTCTATATAAGCGATGTATGCATTAATCCAGACTATAGACGGAGAAATGTCTGTGTTGCTTTGATTAAATATGTTACAAAATTCTATCAGTCTGCAGAATTCCTTGTTCTAGATGTTTTGAGGTTTAATGAAGGGGCTATAAAATGTTATGATAAACTAGGTTTTTCTTTATTGAAAGATGAACAGTTTTCGAAACTAGATGTTTCTAAATCTCAATCCGTTACAATATACAGTTATAAATTATACAAACCTACAAATAAATGTCAAGATACAGGATTCCACGAATACATAAATGAACCAAAATGGTATTTTCTAACACCTGGGGGAGAGTATTATAAAATTGGTCTTAGTTCCGATTTTATCATTACTAGTGAAATCAACTAAATTTTTAAAATAAGTTTTAAAAATTTTTATGCCATATATTTATCATAAAATTCACACGCCTTTGGGTACAAAAAGTTAAACCAGTAATCATAATCTACCTTCACGTTTTGAATGTAGATTTTCTTATCTTCAATACCATAAACGACATATAACATATTTTTTCGTCCGGTTATAACGCCGTTTCCGATAATTTGATCATAATGAGATTTCCAAATACAATCTGTGTTAGACATGTCTTTGTTATTAAGCAGAGGTTTATACATTCTTGCTGGGCACTTAATTTCTACTCCGGTATATTCGTCAACAATACCATCCAACGATGCACCAAAACGAGTATCTGATTTCCATACAGCAAATCCTGTTTCGCTTATTTCTTTATCAAATTTTGTTTCAAGATAAGTTCTCACAATTGGTTCATATTCATTACCCTTCCTCATCCGTTCTTTTGCTTCTACAGAAAACTCCTGTTTAATTTCTCCTTTCAATATTTTAGCAATCCGTTCTGGTTCGTACTTCTCGAAAGGACAATGACCCACAACCTTTCCAAGATTAGACGCTGTGATGCGACCTTTACGCATCTGTAACCAGTCATCACTTCCTTGAGCGGTATCATATAGGTAGTAATCTTGGTATTCCTTCATTTTATTTTTATATTTCTCATTAAATTTTCGATTTTTAAATTGTTTGACTTTTAGTATATCTAAAATGAGATATGATCCTATTTTTCGATATAAAGGCTGGGATAGAAGAGTATTTAAGAAAAATAAAGGATATGTCGGGAATGTCAACGACCACCATATTATACCAAAACAATTTAAGAATCACCCACTTTTGAAAAAGGTAGACTATGATATACATTCAAGGTTTAACTTGTTGATTATGCCAACCGAAAAAGGAGTCAAAAACTTAAAATTACACCCAGATACAACTTATCATTGCTCTCATCCACGATATAATAATATGGTAAAATTAGAACTTGATAAAATATATAAATCTGAATGCAGCGAATATCAACTCTGGTTATTTACATGTTGGTTAAAGAAAATCTTAACAGACTTATAATTTTACATCTATAAAATGACTGAATTTGACAGAAATGATATCATCAGAGAAAATAATTACAATTTTAACAAAGACGCTCCGGAAAGCTCATATAGTAGTCAAAAATCGTGGTGGCTTATAGGTATTTTGATAGGTTTTATTATGAATTTTATAGCATTTCTTGCTTTTTATGTTTTTCACAAAAGAGAACACTTTAAAAAGGCAATGACTTAAAAAGATGTTCGTTAAAAATATAATATCTGGTTCTATAATAATACCAGATAAGTTAAGAATATCTGTTTTTAAACCACAAGGGTTAAGAAGAATAATAGAGAGTATACCACCCGATAATTATATTTTAGGAGTTGGGTACAAGGAAGGAGACCATCAAATATGTATTAGTGGTAAGAAAAAATCTGGAGAATTGTTAGGTGATGCTATTAAAAGAGAAACACAAGAAGAACTTTCTTTATCTTTTAACACGGAACCAAAAATAGTATTAAAATATGGAAAAAACTATTTTTATAAAATTAACATTAACCAAACTATAATAACCAATAGTTCGTATAATATAAATTATGGATTAGATACTAATGAAAGAGTAGTTTGTTGTGTACATGG
>Ga0115566_10001540_pt1 | contig 19640 bp, 20 predicted proteins | sample COGITO_mtgs_1204_3_FD_87173 | JGI IMG/M metagenome (GOLD analysis project Ga0115566, IMG submission 87173) | Pelagic marine microbial communities from North Sea - COGITO_mtgs_120405 | ecosystem: Environmental > Aquatic > Marine > Epipelagic | place: Germany:Helgoland, sampling site Kabeltonne...
AGTTGCATAGACAACCAGGAGGTTGGCTTAGAAGCAGCCACCCTTGAAAGAGTGCGTAATAGCTCACTGGTCAAGTGATTCCGCGCCGACAATGTAACGGGGCTCAAGCACATCACCGAAGTCGTAGCATTTACATACTAGGTAGGCCTTCGTGGTCCAGCCGTGTAAATGGGTAGGAGAGCGTCGTGTGGCGAGCGAAGCGGCGGAGTGATCCAGCCGTGGACGCCACACGAGTGAGAATGCAGGCATGAGTAGCGAAAGACGGGTGAGAAACCCGTCCTCCGGAAGACCAAGGGTTCCAGGGCCAGGCTAATCCGCCCTGGGTAAGTCGGGACCTAAGACGAGGCCGACAGGCGTAGTCGATGGACAACGGGTTGATATTCCCGTACCGGCGAAGAACCGCAAGAGCTAACCCAGTAATGCTAAGAGTCCGAATTCCCTTTCTGATCCCTTCGGGGTGAGGATTGAGAGCTAGCACTCGACCCTATGCTGGTGCGGCTAGCGTATTAACAGGTGTGACGCAGGAAGGTAGCTGAGCCGGGCGATGGTTGTCCCGGTGTAAGGATGTAGGGCGAGGAATAGGCAAATCCGTTCCTCACATAAGCCTGAGATCCGACGCGTACCCCTCACGGGGGAAATCAGTGATCCTATGCTGCCAAGAAAAGCATCGACGCGAGGTTCTAGCTGCCCGTACCCCAAACCGACTCAGGTGGTCAGGTAGAGAATACTAAGGAGATCGAGAGAATCGTGGTTAAGGAACTCGGCAAAATGCCCCCGTAACTTCGGGAGAAGGGGGGCCGGACGGGTGAAGGGATTTACTCCCGGAGCCTAGAAGGCCGCAGAGACCAGTGGGTAGCGACTGTTTACTAAAAACACAGGTCCGTGCTAAGTCGCAAGACGATGTATACGGACTGACGCCTGCCCGGTGCTGGAAGGTTAAGAGGAGCGGTTAGCACTTGTGCGAAGCTGTGAATTTAAGCCCCAGTAAACGGCGGTGGTAACTATAACCATCCTAAGGTAGCGAAATTCCTTGTCGGGTAAGTTCCGACCTGCACGAATGGCGTAACGACTTCCCAGCTGTCTCAACCGCGAACTCGGCGAAATTGCACTACGAGTAAAGATGCTCGTTACGCGCAGCAGGACGGAAAGACCCCGTGACCTTTACTATAGCTTTGTATTGGTGTTCGGAGCGGCTTGTGTAGGATAGGTGGGAGACTTTGAAGCGGACACGCCAGTGTTCGTGGAGTCATTGTTGAAATACCACTCTGGTCGCTTTGGATATCTAACTTCGAACCGTAATCCGGTTCAGGGACAGTGCATGGTGGGTAGTTTAACTGGGGCGGTTGCCTCCCAAAAAGTAACGGAGGCGCCCAAAGGTTCCCTCAGCCTGGTTGGCAATCAGGTGGCGAGTGTAAGTGCACAAGGGAGCTTGACTGTGAGACTGACAGGTCGAGCAGGGACGAAAGTCGGGACTAGTGATCCGGCAGTGGCTTGTGGAAGCGCTGTCGCTCAACGGATAAAAGGTACCTCGGGGATAACAGGCTGATCTTGCCCAAGAGTCCATATCGACGGCATGGTTTGGCACCTCGATGTCGGCTCGTCGCATCCTGGGGCTGGAGTAGGTCCCAAGGGTTGGGCTGTTCGCCCATTAAAGCGGTACGCGAGCTGGGTTTAGAACGTCGTGAGACAGTTCGGTCCCTATCCGCTGCGCGCGTTGGAAGTTTGAGAGGATCTGACCCTAGTACGAGAGGACCGGGTTGGACGAACCTCTGGTGTGTCAGTTGTCCTGCCAAGGGCACCGCTGATTAGCTACGTTCGGGATGGATAACCGCTGAAAGCATCTAAGCGGGAAGCCGGCCTCAAGATGAGACTTCCATGCCCTTCGGGGCGAGAGGCTCCCAGTAGACGACTGGGTTGATAGGCCGGATGTGGAAGTGGGGACTAAAGACCCATGCAGCTGACCGGTACTAATAAGCCGATAACTTGACACCACATGAGTGGTGCTCGCGTCCACTTTGTGGTTCTCGATTTACGGTCGAGAACCGATCGACAACCAGTGCGTCTGGTTGTCCTCAGACTGAAAAATCAATAGTGTTTCGGCGGCCATAGCGAAGGGGAAACGCCCGGTTCCATTCCGAACCCGGAAGCTAAGACCTTCAGCGCCGATGGTACTGCGAGGGGGACCTCGTGGGAGAGTAGGACACCGCCGGACTTCTTTGTGAAATGGCCACCCGCAAGGGTGGCCATTTTGCGTTAACAAGGACATCGATGACAGACAACGACAGACCGAGCAAACCGGAGCGATCCGGGCGCCGAGGTGACCCTAGCAAGAATCGGGGACCCCGGAAACCTTCTTCGCAGGGAGGCGGGAGCGGTCGTTCGCGTGGGGATTCTTCTCGCGGCGATAGTTCTCGATCCGATGCCCCCCGCTCAGGCGCTAGGCCACCGCGCGAGGGTGGGACAGAGAGGCCCAGGGGGTCCTTTGGCAGCGGTGATCGCCGTCGAGATGACCGGCCCCGCAGCGATCGAAGCTCCAGGGAAGGCTCTGGAAGCGATCAGAATAGCCGCGACCAGCCTCGGGCAGAGCGAAGCTGGGGTCGCCCCTCCCGCGACGAGCGACCGCGCTCGGATCAGTCACGCTCCGATCGCCCTGGTTCCGAGAGACCTCAGGGCGAACGTCGTAGTTTCGACAAGCCTGGTTCCGATCGGCCCAGGTCTGAGAGACCCAGGACTGATAGGCCAAGGTCTGACAGGCCTGGTGCCGAGAGGTCCGGCGGGGAACGGCCTTGGTCAGATCGTCCACCCCGTGAGCAGCGCAGTGATCGGCGCGAGAATGACGAGAGTATTCCTCGCCATGACGATCCCGTAGTGGATGAGGATGTTACTCCCTCGGAATTAGACAAAGCCGCTTGGCGCGAGCTGAAGGCGTTAACGAAAGAAAACGCGGAATGGGTTGCTGGGCATTTGGTCATGGCTTCTCGCGTCGTGGATGAAGACCCAGAGCGTGCCCACCGCCATGCCTTGGCAGCAGCTCGACGTGCTGGTCGAGTGCCAGTCGTGCGCGAAACAGTCGGGATCACCAGTTATTTGACAGGGAATTTTGCTCTTGCTCTGCGAGAGCTTCGCACCTATCGAAGGCTCTCGGGTTCTCACGAACAATTGCCCCTCATGGTCGATTGTGAGCGAGGTCTGGGGCGCCCGGATCGGGCCTTGGAATTAGCTGCTGATGTTGACCGCTCCACTCTGCCAGTTGCTGTTCAAGTGGAGCTAGCGATTGCGCGCTCGGGCGCACGCTTGGATATGGGACGAGCTGACCTGGCATTGGGAGAGTTAGAAATCCCTCAGCTCAAACCCGATCTTGCCTATTCTTTTTCTCCTGCGCTATTTGATTCCTATGCCATCGTATTGGAGGAGCTAGGACGCTTAGAAGAAGCGGAAATCTGGGGTAAGCGGGCGGATATCGCCGCAGCGGCCCTGGCTGATGCGCGCGGGGACGAGGCCGAGGAGGACACCGTTGTGGTGGTGGAAGAACCCCTCGAATTGCCGGTGGATGGTCCGTAATGGCGAAGGCCACTCCGCTTTCGGGCATTGACCTGATCCTGGCTGACCTTGATGGGGTGTTGTATCAAGGTCCCCACCCCATTGCTCATGCCATCGAATCGCTGTCTAAGGCAGCGAAATCGGCTCAGCTTGGGTATGTGACCAATAACGCCTCGCGTACACCCAGCGAGGTTGCCGCTCACATCACTTCCCTGGGTTTACCCACCGAAGCCCACGACGTGGTCACCTCGCCGCAAGCGGCACTTCGCCTGCTGGCGCGCCTTATCCCAGCGGGTTCACTGGTCCTGGTAGTCGGGGGCAAGGGTCTCAGCGAGGAAGTGGAGCGTTGTGGGTTTCGGATTACCCGAAGTGCTGATGACAGGCCCGATGCGGTAGTCCAGGGGTTTTCCCCGGAGGTTGCGTGGGGCGATCTTGCTCAAGCATCGTTTGCTTTGCAGCGCAGTGATATTCCCTGGGTCGCTACCAACACAGATTGGACCATTCCCTTGGAAGGGGGCATTGCCCCAGGAAATGGTGCGTTGGTTTCTGCCGTGCACCTAGCGGTGGGGCGCCTGGCAACATTCGCGGGGAAGCCCGAAAAAGAAATCTTTGATGTGGCGCAGGAGCGCTTTACCCACCACGGCGGGGCACTCATGATTGGCGACCGGTTAGATACGGACATTCTGGGTGCGCGGCGAGCGGGCATGGCTTCTGCATTAGTCCTCACGGGCATCGACACCGCTAAGACTTTGCTCGCCTGTGATGCCAGCATGCGACCAGATTTTGTTTTGGAAGACCTTCGTGACCTCCACAAGCCCTATCCCGTGAGTGTTACCACCGAAGACAGTGACGGTGTCGTCACTGTGGAGGTGGGCAAGGCCGTGGTGCGCCGTAAGGACAACGTGGTTCGGGTGGCGAGGAAAGGCGCTGATATTGATTTAATCAGAGCTGGTGCGATCATCATTCACGATTCGGGTTTGAAGATTTTCGGTTTAGATGTCGATCCCCAGATATATTCGAAGGCATGACTAACGCACCGATGGAAGATTTCTCAGCAGAACTCGAGCGCATTGCTGCTTTGCCTTTGGCGGAGCGCGCTGATGAATTGGGTGCGGTATTTGACAAGGTTAAGGACATGTTGGATTCCCCCGATTCCCCGTGACCAAGCAACGCTTGGATACCGCCGTGGTATCCCGGGGTTTGGCAGAAACCCGCACCAAGGCCCAACGACGTATTCGTGCCGGTGATGTTCGTGTTAATGGCCAGCTCGTGCTGAGTGTGTCGCACAGGGTCAGCGACGATGACGTTCTCACCCGTGACGGTGGTGCTGATTATGTGGGTCGCGGCGCCCACAAACTCAAGGCGGCTCTGGAGCAATGGAGCCTTGAGTTAGAGCGATGCTGCGTGTTAGACCTTGGAGCCTCCACAGGCGGATTCACCCAAGTTGCGCTGGATAACGGCGCGACTCGGGTCATAGCGCTGGATGTGGGGCATGGTCAGCTACATCCCCGCTTGGCCGCGGATTCGCGAGTGGAATCCTTTGAAGGAATCAACGCTCGCTTGATGGACGCTACCTGGTGGCAGGAACAAGTGGGAGTGTCTCCGCAGTGGGTGGTTGCGGATCTGAGTTTTGTGTCCCTGACGCAGATTATTGCCCCCGTTCGAGCAGCGATTGGCGACGCAGGGTGGATTGTGTTGGTGAAGCCACAATTTGAGGTGGGGCGCACCAAAGTTCAGGGGGGTTTGGTTTATGACCGCGATGACCACGAGGCGGCAGTGATGTCAGTTCTCGAACATGCGGCAACCCAGGGGCTCTCGTGCCACGGTGTGATGGCTTCGCCCATCACAGGCGAAGGGGGCAATCAGGAGTACCTGTGTTGGCTGAGCCCCACACTCGGGCGGAATCCGACACAATGGTCACAGCAGGTTCACTTGCTGACGCATCCCTAGCTTGAAGGTAGTGACATGAAGACTCGGCACATGCTCGTGCTCGCCCACACCGGGCGACGCGATGCTGTGGCGGCGGCGGGTGAAGTGTGCCGCGCACTTCACGCGGCTGGTCTCACTCCGGTATTAGCCCCCAGCCAACAAGAGTCACTGGCCCAACACTTGGAGGGTGATTTTCTCACCCTGGGCGACCAGGTATCGCTTGCTGATCTTGAGCTCACCATTGTCCTGGGTGGAGATGGCACTATTTTGGGCGCTGCCGAGCTCACTCGAGGATCACCTGCCCCACTCTTGGGCGTCAACCTTGGACATGTGGGCTTTTTGGCCGAAAGTGAACGCGATGACCTCACGTGGACTATCGCTCAAGCACTCGCTGGTGAGTATGAAGTGGAATCCCGTCTCGTGTTGGATGTCGCCGTATTCGAGGGCGGCAAAGAAATTTTTAGCACCTTTGCCATCAACGAAGCGACCATCGAGAAGGCATCGCGGGCACGCATGATCGAAGTGGCCTTAGAAGTGGACTCGCGTCCTATCTCTACTTTTGGCGCCGATGGAGTGGTGATGGCCACCCCCACCGGTTCAACGGCATATTCCTTTTCCGCAGGGGGGCCTGTGGTGTGGCCGGGAGTAGAGGCACTGTTGATGGTCCCCCTTTCTGCTCACGCCCTCTTCGCCAGGCCACTCGTGGTGGGCCCTGATTCGGTGATGGCTGTGGAGCTGTTGGAGCGCTCGCAAGCATCCGCCGTATTGTGGTGCGATGGCCGACGAGGAATTGATATTGCCCCGGGGGCTCGTGTTGAAGCCAGACGGAGCAAAGATCCGGTGCGTTTGGCACGGTTGCATTCAGGTCCGTTTACCGATCGTTTAGTGCAGAAATTTTCCCTGCCAGTCACGGGCTGGCGGGGGCCGGGGAAGGGGTAGCGCGTGATTATCGACATCACCATTACTGATCTCGGTGTGATCAGTGAAGCCCGATTACCCCTGGGCCCAGGCCTCACGGTGGTCACGGGCGAGACAGGCGCTGGCAAGACGATGGTGGTGACCGCTCTGGGGTTATTGCTCGGCACCCGGGCAGATGCCACCAGGGTTCGCCAGGGGAAATCTTCGACCTGGGTCGAAGGGCGTTTCTCGGTGGGAAATGAACCAGACGTAATGGAGCGAGCCTCAGAGCTGGGTGCTGCGATCGACGATGGCGAGCTGGTCTTAGCCAGAGAGGTTCACTCGGAAGGTCGATCGCGCGCACTCGTGGGGGGCCGAAGCGCTCCCGTGTCTGCCTTGTCGGAGTTGGCTGAGCACTTGGTTGTCATTCACGGACAAAGTGATCAAATCCGTTTGAAATCAGAAACTGCTCAGCGGGAAGCCCTGGATCGTTTTGCTGGTCCAGAGCTTGCGCGCGTGCTCGATCAATATCAGGAAGCTTTTGCAGACTTCGTTTCCCTTAGCGAGCGACGCGATCGCTTGCGCACCCAGAGTGATGCACGCGCCACGGAGGCCGAAGAGGTGCGCCGTGCCCTGGCCGAAATCGAGGCCATCGCGCCGCTCAGCGGTGAGGATAAAAGTCTTAGCGACACCGTGACTCGGTTGACCAACCAAGAGGATCTGCGCCAGGCCGCCGCGATGGCTAAACAAGCCTTGGTAGCGGATGAATCGTCGTTAGACCCTGTGGATGCTCAATCCCTGGTGGATCAAGCACTGAAGGCGCTCGATCGCGTGGTGAGTTTCGATCAAAGCCTTGAGCCGCTGCGCACACAACTGGCTGATGCCTCGTATCAACTTCGGGAGACGGCGGGTGCTATTGCTGGTTATCTCGCCGGCCTTGATTCCGATGGTGCGATGTCCCTTGAGCAAACTCACGAGCGTTTATCGGCCATTACGGCTCTCATGCGACGATATGGCCCCACCCTGGATGACGTCGTGGAATATCAACGAAGCGGTAGCGACCGGCTCTTAGAACTCGATCAAGATAGTGAAGCGCTTGAAACGCTGGATGACCAGGTGGAGGATGCGCACCAGCGGGCGCAGAAGCTCGCTGCCCAGCTCTCGGAGATGCGCTCGAGAGCGGGGGAGACCCTCTCTAGCGCTGTGACCCAGGAGCTCGCTGCGTTAGCGATGCCCACAGCTTCCCTCCATGTTCGCGTCATCACCGAAGATGTTCTTCACGCTCACGGGGCGGATCAGGTGCAACTCCTCTTAGCTGCTCATCAGGGTGCAGATCCTGTGGCGTTGGGCAAAGGGGCCTCCGGTGGTGAGCTCTCGCGGGTGATGTTGGCCTTGGAAGTTGTCATCGCTGGCTCTGATCCTGTACCCACCTTTGTGTTTGATGAAGTTGACGCGGGGGTGGGCGGTGCCAGTGCGCTAGAAATTGGCCGCAGGCTCGACGCGCTCTCGCATACGTCCCAGGTGATTGTGGTCACACACCTGGCCCAAGTGGCAGCGTTTGCCAATAATCACCTCCGGGTCGTCAAGGACACCTTGGGTGAAGTGACCACGTCCAGTGTTGCCGTGCTCGAGGGTGAAGAGCGGGTATCGGAACTGGCGCGGATGCTCGGTGGCATGGAAGACTCTCAAACCGCACTTTCTCATGCTCGAGAGCTGATTGAGAAAACTCATTCGGTGAGTCGTCGCTAGGACTGGGTCTAACCAGTTACTCTTGAACTCCGTGGGGAAGAACCAGGTAGACCAAGAATCTAAACTCACCAAACACATTTTTGTGACTGGTGGGGTGGTCTCCTCTCTCGGAAAAGGTTTGACCGCAGCCTCGCTAGGCAACCTTCTTTCTGGTCGTGGACTTCATGTGGTGATGCAGAAGTTGGATCCCTATTTGAACGTGGATCCCGGCACCATGAATCCTTTCCAACACGGTGAAGTGTTTGTCACCGACGATGGCGCCGAAACCGATTTAGATATTGGCCACTACGAACGCTTCTTAGATGTGAATCTCAGCCAGGCGGCCAACGTCACAACGGGTCAGGTCTATCAAGAAGTTATTTCCAAAGAACGCCGTGGCGAATACCTGGGTGACACCGTTCAGGTCATCCCGCACATCACAGATGAAATTAAGCGGCGGATGCGGCTCCAGGCTCATCAGGACCCTCGCCCCGATGTGATCATCACGGAAATTGGTGGCACGGTGGGCGATATTGAGAGCCAGCCTTTTATTGAGGCAGCTCGTCAAATTCGTCATGAGTTGGGCCGCAGCAACGTGTTCTTTGTCCACGTTTCGCTCGTTCCCTACATGGGTACATCGGGCGAGCAGAAAACCAAGCCCACCCAACACTCGGTGGCGATGTTGCGCTCGATCGGTATTCAACCCGATGCGTTGGTGCTTCGAAGCGATCGCCCGGTGGAGGCCGCTAATCGGCGCAAGATTGCTCTGATGTGTGATGTGGATGAAGCAGCGGTCGTCAATGCGGTCGATGTGGGAAGCATCTATGACATCCCTTCGTTGCTGCACAGCCAAGACCTTGATGACTACATCATCGACCACCTGGATATGACCGCTGGAGAAATGGTCTGGGATGGGTGGAAAGACTTACTTGATGCCGTGCATCACCCCCAACACCACGTCACCATCGGTGTCGTGGGTAAATATATTGATTTGCCTGATGCCTATCTCTCGGTGAGTGAAGCTATCCGATCCGGTGGGTTCACTCACTCGACCAAGGTCGAGCTGAAATGGATTGTTAGTGATGAGTGCGACACCCCGGAGGGCGCCGAAAAAGCACTGAGTGATGTGGATGGGATTTGTGTCCCTGGTGGATTTGGGATTCGAGGGATTGAAGGCAAAGTGGGTGCCTTGACCTACGCCCGAGAAAACAACATCCCCACCTTGGGCCTGTGTCTTGGCCTCCAGTGCATGGTGATTGAATATGCCCGCAATGTCGCCGGTCTTGCGGGAGCTTCCAGTAGTGAATTTGACCCCGAGTGTGCGCATCCGGTGATTGCGACCATGGAGCAGCAGGCCGATATCGTCTCCGGTAACGGTGACTTAGGCGGAACGATGAGGCTTGGCCTCTATGAAGCTTCCCTGACCAAGGGATCCATTGTGGCGAGCTTGTATGGGGCTGATTCCATTGAGGAGCGCCACCGTCACCGCTTTGAGGTAAATAACGCGTACCGCGAGCAGATTGCGGCGGCTGGCTTAGTGTTCTCTGGAACATCACCAGATGGGTCCCTCGTGGAATTTGTGGAGTTACCCAGGGACGTTCACCCGTTCTATGTGGCAACCCAGGCTCACCCAGAGCTTCGATCCAGGCCTAATCGTGCTCATCCGCTTTTTGCCGGTCTCGTGGCGGCCGCGCTCGAGCGGCACGATTCCTCGGCACTCTTTGCCGTGTCCGACCAGGCCAACTAACCATGGCGGCCTTCGTGCCAGAGGATGAGCCTCTTGCTTTGCCGGTGTCACACACCGAGCTTGTCTATGAGGGTGCAATCTGGAACGTGGTGCGAGACACCTTTGATTATCACGACGAAGTTCTCTCGCGTGATTACGTTGACCACACCGGTGCGGTAGCCATCGTTGCCCTGAACCAACAAGACGAAGTCATGATGATTCGCCAATATCGTCACGCTATTCGCACGATCAATTGGGAAATACCGGCTGGTTTATTGGATATTCCAGGCGAAGACCCGCTGGAGTGCGGGAAACGCGAACTGCTGGAAGAAGCCGACCTGGAAGCGTCGCACTGGGAGTTTCTCACCACTCTCAATACCACCCCGGGTGGATCGAATGAGTTCATTCATATTTATGTCGCCACCGGCCTCTCGGCCAAAGAACACAATTATGTGCGCACCGGCGAGGAAGCTGATCTCGAAATGCGCTTTGTTCCCCTCGCAACTGCCGTTGAGGCAGCCATTACAGGGAAAATCAAAAACCAGATTGCTGTGACCGCATTGCTTGCCGCTTATGTCGCTCGAGCCTAAATCCGAGTCACCTAGACCGCTGAGTGATCTCGAGCGGGAGCTTGCTCGCTATATTCGCTACGTCACCCTAGAGCGGGGGAGATCGGCCAATACCGTCAGTGCGTATCGAAGCGATCTCGAGCGCTACCGTGAGTTTCTTTATACCCACGGGGTCGTGAGCCCATCGGGCATCACCCCCGACATGGTCCGCAACTATGTCGCATCACTGCGTGGGGTGGCCACCACCGTGGCGAGGAAACTCTCCAGTATCAAGAACTTTCACCGTTATCTGGTGGAAGAACATATTGTTACTCTCGATCCCAGTAGCGATATTCGGCCACCGTCTCTGCCGGCACGATTGCCCAAGGCGCTGAGTGTCACCCAGGCGCAGGCCTTGGTGGATTCGGTCATCGGAGATGACCCAGCGGCGCTGCGAGACCGAGCGCTGTTGGAGTTTTTATACGCGTCAGGTGCCAGGATTTCTGAAGCACTTTCTCTGGTGATTGATGACGTAGTCGATGACACGGGACGCTCTGGTGCGACTGTCAAGGTCACCGGAAAAGGCCAGAAGCAACGCATTGTGCCGATTGGGTCTTATGCGAGGGCCGCCCTTGATGCCTATCTCACACGGGCGAGACCCCTGATGGCTATGCACCAGAAACGGCAAAGCCCCGTGGTGTTTTTGGGTGTGCGCGGAGCTGCGCTATCGCGTCAAAGTGCCTGGCTTATTTTGCAATCTGCGGCTAAGCGGGCCGGTCTCGAGGGATTAGTGTCTCCGCATACCCTGCGGCATTCTTTTGCCACCCATGTGCTTAGTGGCGGGGCTGATATTCGGGTGGTTCAGGAGCTACTGGGCCACGCTTCGGTGTCTACGACCCAGATTTACACGAAGGTAACGATCGAGACGTTGCGCGAGGTTTATCACAGCGCTCATCCCCGGGCCAGATAAATCAGCACACGCCGTCGCGATAGACTTCAGCTATGGCCGATGCAGTAAAGACTTTGGGACCCACCGGTCGTCCGGTGCGCGAATTTCCGGTTCCACCTGCACTGAAATCCCATGGCCCAGCCCGGGTTATTGCCTTGTGTAATCAAAAAGGTGGTGTGGGTAAAACAACCACCACTATTAGCCTCGGTGGCGCCCTCGCGGAATATGGTCGCCATGTCTTGATGGTCGATTTTGATCCCCAAGGAGCGCTCTCGGCTGGTTTGGGTATCAATACCCATGATGCGGTGACAATCTATGACCTGCTACTGGGTCGGGAAAAGGATGTTCGCAAGGCCATCCAACCCACCAAGATTCCCGGTATTCACGTCATCCCTGCCAATATCGACCTCTCGGCCGCTGAGGTTCACCTGGTCGGGGAAATTTCCCGTGAACAAATCCTCGCCAGAGTTCTCAAACCCGTCCTCAACGACTATGACGTGGTTCTGATTGATTGCCAGCCCTCTCTGGGTCTCCTGACCGTGAACGCCCTCACTGCGGCCCACGGCGTTCTCATCCCCCTAGAAACCGAGTACTTTGCGCTGCGTGGAGTCGCGCTTTTGATCGAAACCATTGAAAAAGTGCGTGATCGCTTGAACCCATCGATCCGGGTGGATGGGATTGTCGCCACGATGTATGACGCGCGAACCCTGCATGCCAAGGAAGTCATGGAACGCGTTGTGGAAGCATTCGGGGACAGCGTGTTGGACACTGTGATCGGAAGAACAGTGAAGTTCCCGGATGCGTCGGTGGCCGCTGTTCCAATTACCGAATTTGCCCCCGCCCATTCCAGCGCGCAGACCTATCGTCAGCTGGCTAGAGAGCTTGTCGCCCGTGGCGCCATCGCCTGAGACGCTCCAGAGGCTAGATCCCGAAAACCATCTCAGTGATAGTGGTTTTCGAGTCAGCCTTGCCAACTTTGATGGGCCTTTCGACCTTCTCCTTTCGTTAATTGGGAAGCGTGAGCTTGATATCACCGAGGTTTCTCTGGGTGCTGTGACCGATGAGTTCCTCAGTTACGTCAAAGATTTAGAGGGCACAGCCGAACTGGACGCGGCCAGCGAGTTCCTGGTGGTGGCGGCAACCCTGCTGGATATGAAAATTGTGGGATTGCTTCCCCACGGTGAATTCGTGGATGCCGAAGACGTGGCGCTACTCGAAGCCCGAGATCTACTCTTCGCCCGTTTGTTGCAGTATCGAGCGTTCAAAGAAGTCTCGACCTGGTTTAGCGAGGCTCTGGAGCGCGAGAGTACCCGCCACGCTCGTCTGGTCCCCCTGGAAAATAAGTTTGTCGAGAGCGTGCCGGAGCTGAAATGGACGCTCAGTGTTGAAGATTTTCACGCACTGGCCCTGGTGGCCATGGCGCCCAAAGAATTACCGATACTGGGCTTGGACCACCTCCACGCCCCACTGGTCAGTATTCGTGAGCAGGCAGCCCACGTTATTTCACTGCTCAAAGTGGGCAAACCGGTCAGTTTTCGCTCTCTAATTGCCGGTGTCACGGAGCGGGGCGTCATTGTGGCGCGCTTTCTCGCGGTGTTAGAGCTGTATCGGGAAGCAGCGCTGACATTTGAACAACTAGAACCTCTGGGGGAGTTGACCCTGAAATGGGTTGCTCAAGACTTTGGGGATGAAAATCTTGCTCATTTGGGCGAGGAATGGGGAGGCGAGACTCGCGATGAGCGCTAAGACCGAAACACAGGGGGACACTGCCACACATCGTCGCGATCTCCTGCGCGAAATTGAGGCCGTGATGATGGTGGCAGACGAGCCCCAGAGCGTCGTAACGCTGGCAAGCTCCCTGGATGCCCCTGTGGCTGAGGTGAAGTCCGCCCTGGGCGAGCTTGTTGCTGATTACAACGGCGAGCACGAAGGGCCCCAGAGAGGCTTTGAACTGCGTGAAGTGGGTGGTGGCTGGCGGATGTATGTCCGGGAAGCATACGACCAGGTGGTGGCGAATGCGATAAGTCAGCAGCAACCAGCCAAACTTTCTCCGGCAGCGCTGGAAACTTTGGCCGTCATTGCCTATAAGCAACCGGTCACCCGTGGGCACGTGTCGGCTATTCGTGCGGTAAACGTCGACAGTGTGATTCGCACTCTGCTGGGACGCGGACTCATTCAGGAATCTCACACGGATCCAGAAACCGGCGCCATTTTTTATATCACCACCGATGTCTTGCTCCAGGAGTTAGGTGTGGAGTCCTTGGATGCTTTGCCACCTCTCTCGCCGCTCTTAGATGACGGCGCGGAGGGTTTTCATGACGCAGAGTGAGCAGGAACACCCTGATGGGGAGCGATTACAAAAAGTTCTAGCGCGCGCGGGGGTCGCCTCGCGACGACGAGTGGAACAGCTCATGCAAATGGGGCGAGTCAGTGTCAACGGAAAAGTTGCCACCGAAATGGGGATGCGGGTTCACGCTCTGCGCGACATCATTGCCGTGAACGGCAGCGTGGTAGATCTCAAGGTGGACGCCCGCTACGTGATGTTGCACAAACCAGTAGGTACGGTGAGTTCTCTCTCGGATGAGCAGGGCCGACCCGATATCAGCGCCTATGTCGAGGACATTGGTGATCGCGTATTCAATGTGGGTCGATTAGATATCGACACGTCCGGTTTGCTGTTGCTAACCAACGATGGCGAGGTAACCCACCGCTTAGCTCACCCCTCCTTTGAGATTGACAAGGTCTACACCGCTACGGTGTCAGGCGTCGTCACACCCAGTGAGATCGCCCTGCTGCTAGCTGGGGTGGAGCTGGAGGATGGCATTGCCCGAGCTGATAAAGCCAAAATCATGGGCGAGCCCAGGCGAGGGATGAGCATCGTGGAGCTGGTGCTGCATTCGGGTAAGAATCGTGTGGTGCGCAGGATGCTCAAAGCAATCGGCCACCCCGTCAAAGATTTACACCGCCGCCAGTTTGGCCCCCTGCATCTGGGTGGCTTGAAGCCTGGTGCCTGGCGAGACCTCACTAGGGTGGAAGTTACCAATCTATTGACGATGGCATACCGAGACCAGGTATTCATCAAGGAGCAAGGCGATGACAGAGATGACTAACGCGCCTTTTTCCCGTGTTCATATTGTGGGTACCGGGCTTGTCGGCACCAGTATTGGCCTTGCGCTGTCTCACCAAGGGGTGTGGGTTACCTTAGAAGACTCGTCACCGTCCTCTCTCGCCTTGGCCCTCGATTATGGTGCGGGACACCAACGCGGGAATTCTGCGGAGGCACCCGAGAGTGATCCTGAGCTTGTTATTGTCGCAACGCCACCCGATGTTGTGGCCAAGGTGGTGCTCGAGCAGCTGAGCGCTTTCCCGCAGGCGATGGTGATCGATGTTGCCAGTGTCAAGCAACAGATTGCAATGGAGGTCGAATCCCATCTCGAGGACGCCTCGCGATACGTGGGCACCCACCCTATGGCAGGTCGAGAGCGGGGCGGAGCGGTCTCCGCGAGAAGCGATCTCTTTACTGCTCGACCCTGGGTGATTTGCGAATCCGACACGGCTCACAGCTCGCTGATCGAAGAATTTGTGACCAGCCTGGGTGGCATTGCGATCCAGATGAACGCTCACGACCATGATGAAGCGGTCGCCCTGGTATCGCATCTACCCCAAGTTGTTGCCTCTTTGGCGGCAGCAAGGTTAAGTGGCGCCACGGAGTCCACGCTGGCCCTGGCCGGCGCGGGTGTGCGCGATGTCACCCGCATTGCGGCCAGCAATCCGGGTTTGTGGGTGCAAATTCTGGCGGCGAACGCACCTGCGATTGTCGACCAACTCCGTGCCGTTCGTGAAGACATGGACACGGTGATTCAGGCTCTGGATGCTCTGGAGAAACCGGGATCGCGAAAAGTTATTGCCGATGCTTTGCAGGCTGGAGTCTCAGGGGTCTCCGCTTTGCCGGGCAAACACGGTGTTTCCACTAGCTACGCCTCTCTGGTGGTCGTCATCGATGACACCCCCGGTCAGCTCGCTCGCTTGCTCACCCAGTTAGGTGACTGGGCGGTCAATCTTGAGGATCTTCGCTTAGAGCATTCCCCGGGTGCTCAGGTGGGTTTTGTGGATCTCACGCTGGCACACGATGTCGTCTCGGAAGTAGAAAACAAGCTTGTCGCCGGCGGCTGGCGCATTGCAGGAGAAAACGCATGAATTCAGTAATCGTTGTTGCCATTGATGGGCCCGCGGGTAGTGGTAAGTCGAGTGTGTCTAAAGCTGTGGCAACACAGCTTAGATTTAGCTATTACGACACCGGTGCCGCCTACCGAGCCCTTGCGTGGGCAGCCCGGGCTGCGGGCATCGATGTGAGCGATGAAGCAGCTGTGGTTGCTATTCACCATGCGATGTCTTATGTGGCGTCAGAGGACCCCACGAATCAGTTTTTCCATGTCGATGGCACCGATGTCACCCAGGCGATTCGGGGCAGTGATGTTTCGGGAACCGTTTCTGCCATAGCCCAGCACCCGCAGGTGAGAAAAGACTTGGTCGAGCACTTTAGAACCGTTATCGCTCAGTGCGCCAACCCCGGCATCATTATGGAAGGACGCGACATCACCACGGTCGTTGCTCCCGATGCCGATGTGCGGGTGTTGCTTACTGCTGCCGAGGAAGTGCGCATCCAGCGTCGTGAAGCAGAAATGGGCGGCACGATATCTGCTCCTATCGCTCAAGCGCTCAAAGATCGAGACCGCAAAGACCAAACCGTCGTTGATTTCATGAATGCTGCTCCGGGGGTGAGTGTCCTAGATTCTGGGCCTCTCAATCTGGAGGAAACCGTGGAGGCAATGCTCGAGATCATCCACAACCAGACAGGCCTCACTAGTGCCCGATAACACCGAAGAATGGTCTGACGACGACGCAATTGAGCCAGATCTAGCTTTCGTCGAGCGGGTTGAATCCGTGGATGACGAAGAGGGAGATCGGCGCGCTCAAGCGTTGTTGGCAGGTCTGGAAGAGTACGAACTAGAAGACGACGACCGCGACGTCCTCGATGCGTACGGAGACGATGACTCTCCTATTACCTATGGCAAAGCTCTGCCGGTCTTAGCCGTGGTGGGTCGCCCCAATGTAGGTAAATCAGCCCTCGTCAACAGAATTCTTGGCCGTCGTGAAGCAGTGGTGCAAGACACCCCCGGGGTGACACGGGACCGCGTCACGTACAAGGCGCTGTGGAACACCACGTCCTTTACGTTGATGGATACCGGCGGATGGGAGCCCGACGCTAAAGGTATAGCCAAATCTGTGGCGATGCAGGCCGAGGTCGCCATTGATTTAGCTGACGCCATTTTGTTTGTCGTGGATTCCACGGTGGGCGCGACGGCCACTGATGAGCAGGTGGTGAAACTCTTGCGCCAAACCAACAAGCCCGTGGTCTTGGTTGCCAACAAAGTCGATGATGCCCGCCAAGAACCTGGTGCAGCGGCGCTGTGGAACCTCGGCCTGGGGGAGCCCTGGCCAGTGTCCGCGCTTCATGGTCGCGGGGTTGCCGACTTATTGGATCACGTGATTGCTCGATTGCCTAGTGAGTCAGCTGCGGCCAAAGTCGAAATTGGTGGACCGCGACGCGTTGCGTTGTTGGGTCGACCGAATGTGGGCAAATCAAGCTTGTTGAACAAGGCTGCGGGATCTGAGCGTGTGGTCGTGAATGAACTTGCGGGTACCACCCGGGATCCGGTCGATGAAATGGTCGAATTAGCTGGCAAAATGTGGCGATTTGTCGATACCGCAGGTATTAGGCGTCGCGTCCACATGGCGCAAGGCGCAGACTTCTATGCCAGCCTTCGCACCACAGCGGCCCTAGAAAAAGCCGAGGTAGCAGTAGTGCTGCTTGATGTGACCGAACCAATTAGTGAACAAGATGTGCGCATTATTGATTTGGTCTTGGAATCGGGGCGGGCGTTAGTCCTCGCATTCAACAAGTGGGACCTCCTGGACGATGACCGCAGGAGATATCTCGAGCGGGAGATTGAGAAAGATCTTGCCCATGTTGCTTGGGCGCCACGCGTCAACATTTCTGCCACCACCGGTCGACACTTGGAAAAACTCGTTCCTGCCCTCGAAGTAGCCCTGGAATCGTGGGATACCCGAGTCGCTACCGGTAAATTCAACGCGTTCTTGGCGGAGTTGGTGGCAGCGCACCCGCACCCTGTGCGCGGAGGGAAACAGCCTCGAATTTTGTTTGGGACGCAGGCTTCCACCAGACCCCCTACCTTTGTCTTGTTCACCAGTGGGTTTCTGGACCCTCAATACCGACGCTTTATTTCTCGTCGGTTGCGAGAGGTTTACGGTTTCGAAGGCTCACCCATTGTTATCAACATGCGTGTGCGGGAACGACGGGGCAAGAAAAAATAATCGTGTCGATCAAACCTCCGCCCTTACCTCCAGAGCACCTGAGAGATCCCGGTGATGCGTGGGTGGAGGGGCCTGATGGCAAAAGATATTGGGGGCGATTTGGGGCTGCGGGCCTTGTGGCTCTGCACCCACCACTAGGGATTTTGCTGCAGCTTCGCGCAGAGTGGTCCCACCACGGGGGCACCTGGGGTATTCCCGGTGGCGCACTCAAAATGGGGGAGGAACCCATTGCGGCGGCACTTCGAGAAGCCGGGGAAGAAGCCGGGGTACCCGAGGGAGCTATCGACGTGCTGGAAACATCGCGGTTAGACCTGGGTTTTTGGTCCTACACGACGGTCATCGGGGTAGCGGGCGCATTTTTTGAACCCACTCCCATCGATGCCGAGAGTGTCGCACTGGAATGGGTGCCTATTGATGCTGTCCAGGACCGCGAGCTTCACCCCGCATTTGGGGATGGATGGCCTGACCTGCGTGCTCGTCTTCATGCTTACCTGCGCTCTGGCCACCGCCTTGACCTTGATGACTAGGCATTTGATCAGGGCTCGACGTCCCGCCGTTGTCGGCAGCGAGTTCAAAAAGGGGTAAGTGGGATTCCTCAGAGGCGCGCGGGAGGTTTGTCAGCACTCGCTCCAAGTTAGCGTCGTCCGTCATCGCCAGTAGTTCGTCATACATTTCCATATTGGCAATCTCACCTTCGGCCCAGGCCCGAGCGGCAGTGAGCAAATCCTCGGGGGCGCTGACGTTGCCTAAATATGGGTTCTCGGGCACTTCCACGCCGTATCGCTCTAGTTGCCGAATCAGAGCACCGATGTGACGCTCTTCAGAGTTTTTGATTGTCACGTAGGGCTCGACATCACCAAATTCGTCAATCACGCTTTGATACATGGCTGCTGCCGCATATTCCCCATCGGGTCCCATCAGCGCGTACCAGGCCACCCACGCGTCGCTTCCTTCTGCGGGAGGGCCCGCCATGAGATCCGGTGATGTTTCCGGGAGCGTCGGGGACACAGAGTCACTGGCCGCAGCTTGACTCACGTTGGTATCGAGCGCCGCAGAGCACCCGGTGATTCCCAGTGCCGTGACTATTGCCAGTGTGGCGCCGGTGAACATCAACTTCTTGTCTTTCATGGTGTGTTTCGCTCTCAGTCAGGAGTTCCTTATGCACCACACGTTAGAACTCTTAGCTATGGAAACTCTATGGAAAACTTATGAAATGCTTTTATCTTGACTATGAAGAACCTGTTCCTTCCACTTCGTTCGAGCAGGTAGACTCGTGAAGTTGTCGGTGAGAAATTACCGCGATGCCACGGGCTGTGGCGCAGCTTGGTAGCGCACTTGACTGGGGGTCAAGGGGTCGCAGGTTCAAATCCTGTCAGCCCGACTGGAAAGTAGACGTTTCTCGTCCTGTGGACACCCTTTTTAGTCGTTCAGCAAACGCCCTAGCGTTTCCATTGCTTCTATCGCCCCGTTGTCCGAAACGTGCCCGTAAATATCTACAGTGATGTTAATGTTTGAGTGTCCCAATTGACGGCTGACAACGTGAATCGGAACGCCTGCCTCTAACATCATCGTCGCGGCAGAATGTCGCAATGTATGTGGGCTAACAATTGGTAGCCCAGTCTTCTTGCAAGCAATTTGAACAGATCGTTGAAGGTTTCGGGGGTCGACTGGTTCGCCTGTACGGGTTGCGAAAGTTTTTCCTTGACAAGCCTGGTGAGGCGGCGTAGCGACGCGCACAAGTCAGGGCCGGTGGTTTTCAGTTTCTTCACCCCACCGATCCTTCCCTTTGTGAGGTTTTCCGCGCCTACGGTTATACGAATTGTTTTCTCCTGGTCTATTCCTGCTGATCCTCGGAGAGATCAGTCGAATTTTGGGAATTGACCACGTCTGATTCAATCTGCAATCTCATTGGATCCCATTTGCAACC
>Ga0115566_10001549_pt1 | contig 19616 bp, 19 predicted proteins | sample COGITO_mtgs_1204_3_FD_87173 | JGI IMG/M metagenome (GOLD analysis project Ga0115566, IMG submission 87173) | Pelagic marine microbial communities from North Sea - COGITO_mtgs_120405 | ecosystem: Environmental > Aquatic > Marine > Epipelagic | place: Germany:Helgoland, sampling site Kabeltonne...
GGGGGCAGTGGAGCTTATGCATGGCGTAGATGCCGCTGCGCCCGTCATTCTTGGCCACGGCCTTCGCGTCTTGATCCAAGTGCGCGTCCGGGAAGCTGATCTCCCCGTCGACGATGCCTGTTGCGTGCGCCGACAGGCTGTTGCATTCTCCGCGAGAAAACACGCCCTCGCGAATAAAATAGCCCTGGTCTTGCCATTGTTCGCGCTCGATATCAGTCAGTTGCATCTAGGTCTCCTTTCGTGATCAACACCGCTACTTTACGCGCGTGCTGAGCATTCACCACACGCTTCCGCGCGACTGTGCTTAAAGAGAGGGCTGCGGCATTGCGGCGCACTTGACGATGCGGCTCTGCCCTGTACCGTTATGGGCTTTTCGTGCGAGTTGTTACTCGCCCCCCGCGACTACCACTCTAGTGGAGCTGACATGTCCCAGCAAAGACTGCCGGACGTTGATTACAAAGCCTTTGCTGATGAGATCTTCGCGCTGCGCGATGAGATCAAGGCGGAGCTTGGCCCACGGGACATTCGCCATCTGCGCAGTCTGGTCTGGCGCAATCGAATCGTGACCGTGCTTGGCTACGCGACGGCATGGTTCTTCCCGAACCCAATCAGTGCATTTCTGATCGCGGCTGGTTTGAGCGGACGGTGGATGGTGATGCACCATGTCGGACATGGGGGCTACGATAAGGTCCCGAATATGCCGAAACGCTTTCATAGCCGACGCTACGCGCTGGGCTGGCGCCGGTTCGTGGATTGGTTCGACTGGATCTACCCGCCCGCCTGGAATCATGAGCACAACGTCTTACACCACTACCACACGGGTGAAGAGAACGATCCCGATCTGGTGGAGGATCACGCGGAGTTTTTTCGCAAGGCGAATTGGCCGCTGCCCATGAAGTACGCATTAACACTTGTGCTCGCGCTTACCTGGAAGTTTACGTACTACGCCCCGAATACCCTGCGGGCGCTGGAACAAAACTGCCGTAATCGCCCCAGCGGCGACCTGCTGGGCGTTGCCTGGGACAATGTGTTCAATCCCATGTGCAAGCGTGTCTGGCGGCTCTGGTTGGTGTGCTACATTCCGTACATCTCGGTCGGCTTCGTGCTAATTCCGCTGTGCTTTCTGCCACTTGGCTGGAAGGCTGTCGCGTCGGTGTTTCTTACTCGGGTGCTGGCCGAGTTTCTCACGAACCTTCACACTTTCTGCATCATTGCGCCGAACCATGCGGGGGATGACATTTACCGCTACGAGACGCATTTTGCCGGCCGTGACGAGTTTGCGGTGAACCAGGTGATTGGTTCCGCCAACTATTTCTGTGGCACGGAACCGATCGACTATGCGCAGGGCTATCTGAACTACCAGATTGAGCATCATTTGTACCCGGCGATGCCGATCCTCAAGTATCGCGAGTACCAGCCTCGGGTGCGGGAACTCTGCGAGAAGCACGGCGTGCCGTACGTACAGGAGTCTGTTTGGGCTCGTGTTCGTAAGCTCGTGGACATTTTGGTGGGCAACACCAGCATGCTCTGGCTGCGAGAAAACGATGGCGAAAGTAAGCCGCCAGCGGGACCGGAGTCAGATGCGGCGCGAACTGAGCCTGCCCTCGCGTTGAAGTAGAGCGGCCTCGATGAAGGTGGCAGGCGAGAGTCTGCTGGGCAAATCGCGGGATTGAGCGCCGCAGGCATTCACGGCTATGCGGTTTGGGCCAAGCCAAGGATCGACTCGAGTCGATTTTTCGGTCTCTCTCGAATGTGGCCTTCCCTCTAGGCTGAAATCCAGCGGGTTGTTCTATCGAGAGATCGCGTGGAGGGCGGATTGAATGCGCACCCGCAGGATGCCGCTGCTGGATTTCTTGGCGATCTCCCGAAGCGAGCCCGCAGCAGGGCTAGCGACCGGGCCCATAAACTCGAGAATAGAGACGAGCTGCAACTGCGTATTCTCGTTGGCCTGATGCAAGGCTCTGACGATTCCTGGCACGCCCATTGCACCGGCGGTGGCAAGTGTGGTGCATCCCAGAATGGTACGCTCTGGCGTATCTGTGCTGACGACATAGGCGTTGAGCGCGGTCACCGCACCTTCTGATTGCTGGCCGAACTGCTGCAATATCGTCACGGCCAGGTCAACGCGCTTTGGGTCTTTGCTAGCCATCTGGGTAACCAGCATGTCGGTGACTTCCGGGGCGTATGGCTGTTGGCCATAGACGCGAAACAGATTCAGCCAGGCACCGTGCTCTTCCGTCGGCATGCGGAGCATCTTTGAGAACAGGTCTGGAGCGGGGGCGGGGCCAAGGTCCAGCAGCAGTTGACTCAGCGCGCGGTCTCGGCCAAAGGCCAGAAACAAAGTATCGCGGGCCTTGCTCGGCCGCGCCGCGACTTTACTCAGCAGGTACTCCGCGCGTAGCCGAATCGCGGTTGTGTCGTACTTGGTGCGCTCTGACAGCTCACGGACCACGTTTAGGTCCTCCGGGGCGATCGCTACCAGCGCTGACATCACCAAAGGTACGTCCTCGAGCTCCTCGTTGTAGAGGGCTTTCAGCAGGGCTGGTGTTGCGGACTTCGCATTTGGGCCCATGCGGTACAATTCCCAAAGCGCCTGGATGCGCCTAGGGCGCTGCTGTGAGAGCTCTCGTGTAAGGCGTTCGACTCGGGCTGGATCAGGCGAAGCGATTGCGCAGGTAGCGAGGAGGAGAGCGATGAGCGGAAGCGCCCGCTTCATGTCAGCGGAGCGCGCTCGATAATTCCGTGTTCGAGCGGCTTGTTCTTGAGAATCTCGTTCGGCCCGTAGATGCCAGCACTGACGCGGCTAAGCGCGTAGACGATGGTACGCGGCCGCAGAAAGGTGGCCGGATCTGTGACCGAGTTACAGCCGACCTGCGAGTAATCGCCGAGAATCACGCCGAGTTTTCTGGTGCCAAGGTCAATCTTGAGTTCGCCGAGGACGAGTTGGACGTTGCGCTGCTCTGAGCGCGCCAGCATGCCGTTGAAAATCCCAAAGTTTGCCGCGGTCGCCTGATTGCCGAAATGCGACAGGTAGCCGCAGATCGAGTCGCCCAGATAGGACGGATGCGGAAATGAGCTGTTGTCCATCATCGCCACATTCTTCAATTCACCACGTAGCGTACAGCCATCACCGATCAGGCAAGGTGCCCGTAGATAGGCACCGGAACGAATCGTGCAGTTCTTCCCGAGCACCAACGGACCTTGCAGGATCGCGCCTGGCTCGACCACGGTGCCTTCGCCGATGATCACGGATCCGTCTACCAGCGAGACATCGCCGTAGCAGCGGGCGCCCTCAGCCACGACTAGCCCGTGGTCTCCTGTGGCGCTGCCGAATACGCGTCCGGGTGTGGCGCCAGCTCCGTGTGCCCAAGCAGCACCTTCTAGTGCATCGAGCGCGTGGCGTGCGGACTCCGCAACCGCGCTGGCGATCTTTGCACTGTGCGTCTGTGTGTAGGCCTTGATGGTGGCGACGGCGTCCACCACGTTGGCAGTGCCGCGCAGCAGCGCTTCGTGCGCAAAAGGATGCGCGTCAAAATCGAAGTAAGCTGCCCAGTGAAGTTCTTCCGGCAGCGGGGCACAATCGGCAAGCTTCACAGCTGTTGCCACTACACTTGCTCCTTGTACCAGGCGATTGTCGCTGCCAGGCCATCGTCCATGTTGCTGACTGGAGTGAAACCCGTGTTGCCGAGGGCTTGTGCGTCGGCCTGCGAATGTCGCACGTCACCGGCTCGCTCTTCGGCGAACAGAATCTGCGAAGACGATCCAATTAGTGCGACGATGCGCTCCGCGAGTTCCTTGATCGTGATCCGGCCGCCATAGGCTACGTTGTAGACATCCGTAGGCTCAGGAGTGGTCGCGAGATGAATATTTGCCGCCGCGATATCTTTGACGTAGATGAAGTCGCGGGTCTGGCCGCCGTCGCCATAGATCGTAATGGTCTCGTTGCGAAGCGCGCGGTGGATGAAAATGGGGACTGCGGCGGCATAGGCGCCAGCTGGATCCTGGCGCGGGCCAAAGACGTTGAAATACCGCATGCAGGCCGTAGTAAGCCAACCTTCGTCTTGGAACATTCGGCAGTAATACTCGCCATCCAGCTTGGTCACGGCATATGGGCTCTTGGGCTCAGGAATCATCGACTCCACCTTGGGCACCGTCGGATTATTGCCATAGACTGCTGCGGAACTGCTGAAGCACAGCTTCTTAACCCCAGCATCGGCCGCTGCGCGCAGCACCTTCAAGGTGCCAGTGGCGTTCAGCTCGACGCAGGTCTCGGGATCTTGCATCGACTCTGGCACGCTGATCAGCGCCGCGAGGTGAAAGACATAGTCGGCGCCAGCGACTGCCGACTTGAGCGCGGCATCATCCAGAATGGACGCCTCGATGAAGCTACATTCCAAGCCGTTCAGATTGGCTGGATTGCCGGTTCGCAGGTTGTCGAGGATCGTAATTTCGGCTCGCCCCTGCAGCTGCTCCGCGATATGGCTGCCGATAAATCCGGCTCCGCCGGTAATCAAAACTTTCACGGAATTGTGCGCGCCTCTTCTCCTAGAGAAAATGGCGACCCCAACGGGGTTCGAACCCGTGTTGCCGGGATGAAAACCCGGTGTCCTAGGCCTCTAGACGATGGGGTCGCTTCGAGGGGCGGCAAATATATACGCGTGCTTTTACCTGTCAAACAGGTTTTTCGCACGCATCTGTGCGCGAAGCACGGCGCTTGCTTTATTGGTACCCTATTGCGCACCCAATCGCTGAGGATTTAGAATGGACAAGGACGGATTGTCAATCATCGTCCCCGTCATGAACGAAGAGGAATCAGGGCCCACGCTCGCACAAGAAGTGTCGGACGCCATGGTCGGCCTCGACCGCGAGTGGGAATGCCTCTGGATTAATGACGGATCGACCGACCGCACCCTTGACGTGATGCAGGACTTCGCCAATGAAGATCGCCACCATCGGGTCATCGACCTGGACGGAAACTTTGGCCAGTCCGCAGCGCTGGCGTACGGCTTCACCCAAGCGAAGATGCCGCTTCTGGCCACGCTGGACGGCGACGGCCAGAATGTTCCGGCTGACTTGGTGAAAATGCTGACGGTTATGGATGAGCAGGATGTCGACATGGTCAACGGCATCCGCGCGAAGCGCCAGGACAGCAAAGTCCGTCTTTGGTGCAGCAAGCTGGCGAACGGCTTCCGCAACAACCTGACTGGTGAGTCTGTCACCGACGTCGGCTGCGCCATCCGTGTATTCAAGCGCGAGCACGCACTGCGCATTCCGGTATTCCGAGGCATGCATCGATTTTTTCCGACCTTGCTCCGGCTCGAAGGCGCACGGATCACGGAGATGCCCGTTCAGCATCGTTCTCGAGAAGTGGGCGTCACAAAGTACGGGATCAATAACCGCCTTTGGGTAGGGATCGCGGATACCTTCGGGCTGGTTTGGTGGAAGCGGCGTTCTGTGCGCCCACGTGGCCGGCACGAAGGCAGCTGACAATATCCAACGAGTAGTCTGGGCCAATGTGCGCTTAGCGGCTCTTCGAGGGGCCTTTCAGTTCAGTCAGCCAATCCGCGCGTATCTGGACGTGGCGAAGGATGTCGTCGGGTGTCCCAAAGGTTTCATCCTCTCCACCTAGAAGCAGAAAGACTGCCTGCCTTCCATGTGGCAGCAGGAAATCTTGCGGTGCCAGGCACCGCTGGGCCTAGCAGTGGCCGGCTCATGGTAGGAATCGAGTTTTGCTGGGCCAAATAAATAGCTCCATCGGATCGTCAGCGTCATCAACCCTTGGAAACTTGCCGTACTCTTGCTGGTACATCAGGAGCGCGTACTCAAGCTGAGTCATTCGGCTTCTGTGATTGCGGCTGGGTTACCCGCAGCGCGCGTGGCTCATCGCCCGTGCGCGAGATAGTTCCCCATGGCTTGCGCGAGCACGATTGCCGCAGCCAGTCTCTGGTCTGCGGCATCTATGGTTTGCGCGAGTGTGTCGCAGATCACTGGGGCGACGGAGGTGAGCGAAGCGAGGGAGGCGGCGTTGTAGAAGCGGCCTTTGACCTTGGCGTAGCGGCGTACGAGCGTGGAGGCCCCGGATCCTTCTTGGCAAATGACCTGGCTAGCCGCCCAGAACGCCGTGGCTTGATCACGGTGCGATGGTGCTTTTGGGTCTGCCCCAGTCCTGCCGCCGACGTCGTCGATGCTGCTGATCAATTTGGCGCTTGCGAAAACTTGGCAGGCAAGCAGAGACGCGACGAGTACTGAAAGAGAGAATCGGTCTGGGAGAGCTCTGATGCGCTTGCTATTCCGCGACTTTGGAACGCGTTGGGTGCTTAGTTGGTGCTCAGAATCAGCATGATTTTTCCGTCGCCGTGGGGGATACCACCGACGATGAGCGGGCGTTTGGCCGAGAGAGATATATCGGCGTGGGTGACCTTGCTTCCGCGTCGAAACACAGCGACGTGGTAAGCGGTCGGAGTGCCCGAGCATTTCAGCGTGAGACCGTGTGCCAGTGAGGTCACACCACCAACTGCAACAGATTTAGACTCGACAAGCTGGAAGCGCGTGAACTTGAGGATGCCTAGGGAGCCTGTGACATCGCTGAGCCCGCCATCAATACCCTCACCATTGTTTGTGGCGAGGACGACGCGCACGCGCGGGCCGGCGCTGGCGCTAAGCACAGTAAGCGTAAGGAGTAAACAGAAAACTGGGAGGGCGTGTCGCATGGTTATGCTCCGGTCGGGGGGGGGAAGCTACAGTAGCTCATTTACGAGTTTCTTCAGCTTGCGTTTGGCGTAGAAAAGGCGGGACATGACCGTTCCGAGCGACGAATCCATGGCTGCTGCGATCTCTGCGTAGGAAAGCTCATCGGCATAGCGTAGCAGCAGAATCGTGCGGTAGGGATTATCGAGCTTGCGAATGCATTGCTGAACGATGGAATTCTCTTCGGTGTTTGCGAGGTCGGCACCGGGTTCTGGCGCTGTCTTGTCATGAAAATGGTCGAGCGTGCGGCTATCGTACTCGTCTTCGGCCATGACGTGCTCGCGATTGCGTTTCCGCTTGCGTAGCATGTCTGTGGCGCAGTTGTGGGCGATGCGATAGAGCCAGGTGTTGAACTTGGACTTGCGATTGAAGCCGGGGATGGATTTCCACGATTTGAGAAATGTGTCCATGACCACGTCATCGGCGTCGTCTGGCCCAACAAGGCGATAGCCGATGGCGTAAACGGTCTTGCGGTGCAACTCATATAGCTCGGCGTAGGCATCATCATCTCCGCCCTGGGCTTGGGTGATCAGGTTGTTGATCTGGCTGGTGTCCATATGACGCGTCGCAGCTGGGGTTATTCAGCGTGTTCTTCGATGTGCTGACGAAGAGACAGGACCACCCCGGGTACCGAAAGTGTGGTGGTGTCTACGAGGACAGCGTCGTCGGCCTGGCGCAGCGGTGCGAGCGCTCGCTGGCTGTCCATGCGATCACGCTCGGCGATGGCGGCCGCAACGGTTGCGAGGTCCGCGGTGCTGACCTCGCCAGATTGCGCTAGGCGGCGTCGTGCGCGTTCTTCCGGCGTCGCGGTTATGAAGAACTTGTAGGGAGCATCGGGGAATACTACGGTTCCGATGTCCCGGCCCTCCATGATTACCAGACCCTGATTAGAAGCTTCGCGCTGATGGTGAATCAGCCAGTCGCGCACGCAGGACTGCTGGGCATAGTGGCTGACTGCTTCGCTTACTTGCGGAGTTCGCAATGCGGTTTGGGGGGGAGGGCTGCCGTTGATCAGTAGCCGCGCCTGTTCCTGATCAATCTCTAGGGCGAGGCAGGTTCGGGCGAGGAGTTCACCGAGGCTCGGGGCATCGGGCGCCACGCTCGCGGATTGGGCAAGCCAGGTAACCGCACGATACATCTCACCAGTGCTGATGTAGCAGCCGGACAGCTCCTGAGCAAGTCCGCGTGCGACTGTGCTCTTGCCGCTGGCGGCCGGGCCATCGATTGCAATTGGGCCGCGTGGCCTCACGCAGTGACCTTTTGTGCTTCGGATACGATGGCCATGGGCTAACGGTTTAGAACCATGGCGGCGTCTTTGGCAAAGTAGGTCAGGATCATGTCTGCACCTGCGCGCTTGATCGAGATCAACATTTCCATCATGACGGATTCTAAGTCCAGCCAGCCGTTTGCCGCTGCTGCGTGCGCCATCGCGTATTCGCCAGAGACGTTGTAGGCGGCGACCGGAACCTGAGACATGTCGCTTACCTGAGAGATGATATCCAGATAGGCTAGGGCGGGTTTAATCATGACGACGTCGGCACCTTCCTCGATGTCCAGCGTGACTTCGTGAACCGCCTCGCGGGAATTTGCCGGGTCCATCTGGTAGGACTTTTTATCGCCGCTGCTCGGTGCGGATTGGAGTGCATCGCGAAATGGGCCGTAAAAAGCGGATGCGTATTTTGCGGAGTACGCAAGAATGCCCACACCGGTATGACCGGTCTGCTCAAGCGCCATCCGGAGCGCGCCGATGCGGCCGTCCATCATGTCGCTAGGGGCAACCCAGTCTACACCTGCTTCGGCATGAGAAAGAGCCATTTCACAGAGGGCAGAGACGGATTCGTCGTTCGCGATTTCACCGTCAATGAGCAGGCCATCGTGGCCGTGGGTGGTATAGGGATCGAGCGCAATATCAGTTTGCACACAGATCTGTGGTACGGAATCCTTCAGCGCGCGAATCGCCCGTTGGACGAGCCCATCCGGGTTCCAGGCCTCGGTGCCGCTGGCGTCCTTGGTCGTGCAGTAGCCAAACAGGTTTACCGCTGGTACGCCCAGCGAGTGGAGTTCAGAACATTCCTGGATGAGCTGATCGATCGAAAGTCGAAACTGTCCGGGCATCGAGGGGATGGGCTCACGGCGACTCTGGCCGTCGATGACGAAAAGGGGGGCGATGAGGTCACCGGGAGTGAGAAATGTCTCGCGAATCAGAGCGCGAGAGGCAGACGAACGGCGCAGGCGCCGCGGACGTTGTGGGAGGATAAAGCCTCCGGGGCCGTGATCATTGTCATTATCATGCCCGCAGTCGGCTCCGCAGTCTTGGTCTGACACGACTACAAATTGTCCAGAATGGCTTCGAGAACCTGATCTGCGCGGTGGGAGTCACCCACGATGCCAACCGCGACCTTGATCTCCGTGGTCTCGCCGGAGAGCTTCTTGAGGGCTACGCGAATTTCTTTGCCGTCGGCAGTGTAGGCAGTGACCTTGGCGGTGAGGGCATCCTTGGTATTTTCCTGCGGCTGGAGCTCGAGCTGACGCATGGCGGCGAGTGTGGCGGAGTAGAGGTCCGTGATGGACCGCGCCTGAACGGAGGTAGCCTTGTTCTTATTGTAGGCGACCCCGCTCGCTGCGGCACCGCCTGCAACCAGCGCGATACACCCGGTCGCGGAGACGAGGACCAACGCCAGAGCGGTAGAGAGAAGGAGTGTGCGGAGCAAATTCATGGGGTGGAATTCCTGTGTGGGGTTAACGATCTCGGAGTAACGCAAAGAAGCGGTCCTCATACTGTTCAAATTTTCCGGATTTTCGCAAGAGCTCTCCGAGATAATCGATGCTCGTCTTGTTCATGAGTGCCGCGCGGAAGGCATCTTCAATCTCCTGATCAAGAGCATTCGTTCGTTGGATCTGGCGGCCGGTGAACTCCTGAAGGTTGGTTGGCGCAGACTGCTGAATGAAATCGACGCCAAACTTGAGAAGGGAAACCTCCCAAAGTTCATCGGCACCCACGAGGACTGCCGCGAGAGTATCAGCTTCGCATTTGTCGCAGACGTGGTGGCTGACATTCTCGAGGGTGTCATGAATGACGACTTCATGATCTACCTCACGCCGGAACTGAAGACCGTACTTGATGATGCCAAGCAATTCACCGTGGTTACGCAGCCAGCTTGCATACTCCTCGGCCTTCTCTCCGAACCCGTTGAGCACGGAGTTCGCATATTGGGACGGGGTGATTATTTGCGGTCGCTCGGAGTACAGAGTCCCCTCGCGTACTCGGATCGCGTTGGGAGTGTCCAGTAATTCAGCGAGCAGATAGTAACGAATCTGCGTAGCGCCGAAGGTCTCCAGCGTCTTTTGCGGCCGGCGAATCACCTGGGTGGTGTTCACCGCGTACCAAATATCATCCTTTTTTGCCATACCCGGGTCAGTTCACGGATTTAAGCTGCATGAGGAATGTGATATTGTCGTTGGTTTCTTTGAGCTTCTTGCACAGAGTCTGCATGCAGACTTCTGGGGGAAGCTCGGAGAAGGCGCGACGCAGTTGGTAGATGCGCGCAAGTTCATCTTCATGAACCAGGAGATCTTCCTTCCGCGTGCCAGACTTGCCCATATTGATGGCGGGGAAGATGCGTTTGTCACTGATCTGGCGATCAAGCACCAGTTCCAAGTTACCGGTGCCTTTGAATTCTTCAAAGATGACCTCGTCCATCTTGCTGCCGGTTTCGATCAGTGCGGTAGCAATGATCGTCAGGCTGCCGCTTTCTTCGGTATTTCTGGCTGCCGCGAAGATTCGTCGTGGTTTGTGCAGTGCATTGGCATCGACACCGCCGGATAGAATGCGCCCGCTGTTTGGCTCTAGCGTGTTGTAGGCACGACCAAGGCGGGTGATACTGTCGAGCAAGATCACGACATCGCGGCCATGTTCAACTAGACGCCGGGCTTTGTCGATCACAAGCTCTGAAAGCTGCACGTGGCGCTTTGGGTGCTCGTCAAATGTGGAGCTGACGACCTCGCCGCGCACATTGCGCTGCATGTCCGTGACTTCTTCCGGGCGCTCATCGACCAACAGAACGATCAGGTACACCTCAGGATTATTCGCGGCGACCGCGTTGGCAATCTTCTGCATCAGCACCGTTTTCCCTGTGCGCGGAGGCGCTACGATCAATCCGCGCTGGCCCTTGCCAATCGGGGTGATCAGATCCACGATGCGCATCGACAAGTCATCCTGGGAGGCGGCCTTGTTCTCCAAGAGCAATCGCTCATTGGGAAACAGTGGAGTCAGGTTCTCGAAGCGGACGATGCTCTTCTTCTTCTCGGGATCATCTCCGTTGACTGAATCGATGCGAATCAGAGCGTATACATGCTCACCCTCGGCGGGTGGCTGTACGTAGCCGGCCAATGAGTCGCCATTGCGTAGGCTGTAGCGTCGAACGAGGACCGGACTGACGAAGATGTCATCCTTCTCGTCTACGCTTGGCTGGTAGTTGAACATCGGGGACCGTAGGTAGCCGCGCCCGTCGCCCTTCATTTCCAGCACACCTTCCGTTTTCACGTAGTCTGGCTTTTCTTCCGCATTCCGCAGAATCTGCCAGGTGAGCTGTTGCTTGGTCAGATTCCCAACGTTCTCGACACCGAGGGCGCTGGCGGCTGTGGCCAGTTCCCTGAAGCTGCGCGTGTGAAAATCACTAAGGTTTACGCATTTGGTGTCGTCGTCGATGACGATTTCCTTGCTGAAATCGATCTTGGGGCCGCGTGCAAAGCGGTTGCTGTTGCCGCCGCCGCTGCGTTTCTTTTTATTGCGGTAGCGTCGCCGCTTATCGCCGCCTTCGCCTCCGTCGTGGTTGCGCTCGCCACCATCGCGGTCTCCTCTGCGATCTCCCCGGCCTCTGCCGCGCTCACCGCCACCGCCGCGTTCACCGCCACCGCCGCGTTCACCGCCACTACTGCGTTCACCGCCACCACTGCGTTCTCCGCCACCGCCGCGTTCACCGCCACCACTGCGTTCACCGCTACGCTCGCCGTCTGCTCGAGACTCGCTCTTGGAGGCTGAGGCTTCCGGCTTGGCTGCGGGCTTCTCGGCAGGTTTTGCAGTTGGTTTTGCCGCTGCTTTAGCAGCCGGTTTAGCAGGGGGTGGTGTTGGGGCGGCGTTCTCGTCGCTCATGAATGGGTCCTCTTACTTAGAAAATCACAACACGCTGCCAGCTGCGGCGAGCTGCGTGAGAAGAAGCTTGACGCGAATGCGTCATCAGATCGTGGGATTTGTAAACCGCCCATTTCGAGCGGATTTGGACTGAATCGGATGTGATTCGTTCGGGCGCATCGCCCTCGCTGCAACCCAACGAAAAGGTGGGCCGCTGCAACGGCGACAAATGTACCCCACTTGAACGAGGATGCAATGCGCAATCGGCAGCAGCCCCGGAAGTGTTTCAGCGCGGCTCGGGCTGGCTTCTGAGACAACGCCAGAGTTGCCAGCCGTTTTTCCATTGGCGCTCAAGCAGCAGCCATTGCTCTTGGTGGCCCTCGCTGTGTAGTTGGGCCAGGGCGCCGTTGGGACCGTAAAACTGGCCATTGTCTGGCGGCACCAGTAGGTGCATCTGTTCTGCTTCGATCAGTGCACGCGTCCATTCCTGGCGGTAGGAGAGGGAAATGACCAGGCGGTCACCGATGAGTGGGCGGTAGATTGCTGCGGTGCGCATGTCGTGAACGAGAATGCGGGACTGTGCCCAGCGTCGGTCAGCCAACTCGATAAGTTTGGCCGCGCTCGGATAGCCGTGCGCGAATGCGGCGTTCGCATCTCCCTTTCCTAACAGGTAGCAACAGGCGACAATAGCCAGCACGCTCCCAGAACGGGCAAGCGTCTTGAGCTTGGTGTCAGTGAAGGCAGCCAGGGCAAGTAAGAGCGCTGGGAGAGCCATGGCACTCGGTTGGCCCGCAAAGATCCCTGCTCCGTAGGTCATCACAGCGGCCGAACAGCTTAGCCATGCACCGCTAAGCCGCAGCAGTGGCTGCTTGCCAAAAATTGCGATTGCGCCACCGACTGTTACGCAGCAGAGGAGGGGCCATTCTACAGGAGGGACCGTGAGTCTGCCGATGCCTCTGGTGAGCCAGAAAAGTGGGCGGTCCATAATTAGATAGTTCGCCAGCGGGAAAAGAATCGCCACGTAAAGCGCTGGCGAGAACAGAAGGAGGCGATAGCCGCTCTTCCACTCCGGCTGAGACTTCATGGAGGTTGCCATTGTGAAGATTAGAAGCAGCGCCGCGACAAGACCAACCGGGCCGCATAAAAGAAGGAGGCTACCATTCAATGCGACGACAGAGAAGTCGCGAATGTGGTGCTCGCGGTGCCACTTGCAGAGATGATACGCAGCCGCAACCGCGGGCAGCATCAGTACGTAGGAGGAGTCGACTGCAGTGCCTTGTAGCCCAATTAAAATAAGGAAAGCGGCTCCGGCTCCGGCCAGGCGGGGACTCAGGCTGGGGCGCTGTACGGCCACTATTCTCGCTGCGTAGTTCGCGATCCATACCTGAGCGATGGTTACTAGGACAAGCTGTGGTTGCAGATACGGATGGAGGGCATCTGGCACTATCGAGTGTGCGAGCAGGACTGCGAAGGTTGGCAGGGGAGGATACTCGATTAGGCCCACGAGCGCCTGCATCCCCCAAGCCTCGCCTTCTGCGATGGCCGACGCGACCGCCATGTGAATCTTCAGTGTGTCCGACGGATCGCCGCCAGCCAGCCAGCGGCAGACTGCGGCGGCGAAAAGGAGGACGCACCAGAAGATTCGCTGGATGTGATTCTGTTTGATTTTGAGCTCCGCGCTGATTGGCTGCAGGGGAAAGAAGCGAAAGTAAGCACTAACCACGTAGGCTTGGCAGACAACGGGTAGAATGTAGAATCAGTCCAACTGGTACTGTCTCCCTAGTGCTGCTGCCTTTTCGTGTTCGCCGGCCTTCAAATACGCTTCGCGCAGCGGGATGGCTAGTTGGCGGGATCTTCTAGCCGGAAGGACGTGTTCCCACGCAGTGATCGCCCCCTGAAAGTCGCCGCTGAGAAACTGGGCAACGCCGAGTTGCTCCACGATGTCGCTCCGGAGGGGGGCGTGTCGCGCTGCACGCAATAGGGCACCTCGTGCCTCTCGCAGTTGCTCTGGTGTAGTTCCTGGTTGCGAGGTGTGCATACGCAGCAGGCTTACCCCAAGGTGATAGTTGCCCTCTACGTCCTCGGGGTGAGATGCTGTCACCGTCCGGAGATGGCGCAGCGCATGCTCATAGGCACCAGCGTCACGCAGCCAAATGCCAAGGTGGAGACGAGCTACGTAGTTATCTGGCGAGGCAGCGAGCAGAGCGCGCCCGGTCCGTAGGGCTGCGTCAAACTTGCCTGCCTCGTATTGGACCAGCATCAACTTTTGCCGCGCAGCAGTGAATGCCGGATGCGCTTGTAGTGCAGCGTGGAGGTGGGCTTCAATGGCAGAAAGGTTTCGATGGCCTGAGTTATTGGCCTCGCGCAAGAGCAACTCAGCGATCGCGTGATTCGAGAACGCAGACGCGTGAGAAACTGCCACGTCATGGCGAAGTAAAGTGATTTCGTCGCGCCAGTGGGCGGCCCGAATCGTGCTCAGTCCTGCCAAGAGGGCGATCACGCCCCACATCAGGGCCGCTGGATTCTTGCGGCACCTGGATAATGCCAATCCCAGTAGCCAGCAGAGGCCCACGCTTGGCGTCAGTAGAAATCGCTCTGCCATTAAGGTCCCGGTGGTAAATAGCAGATTGCTCACTGGCAGAAAGAAGGCAACGGCCCACGCAGCCGCGAAGCCGGCGAGTGTCTGTTTCTTGCGAATCAGGAGCCAGATAAGCGCCACAGTCAGCGCAGCGCCAAGTAGTGAGGCTGGATGCCAAAGCTGGACGAGGGGGACGTGATTCGGGTAGTAGTCTACTGTCAGGGGCCACGGCGCCACCAGGAGTTTTGCGTACCAAGCCCAGGTCATCAGAACGGTCCCGATTCGCTCGTTGATGGTGGCCGCAACAAACGGGTTATTCAATAGCTCGGTATTTGCTCCGCTTGCTGTGATCGCCGATGCACGTGCAATCAGAAATATCGTCGCCGCAATCCAGGCGGAGAGGGCTGTTGCTCGCTTTGCGCTAAGTCTTTTTTGCTGCCAGAGCAGCAGCGTGATGACGGGGGCTACCATGACGCCGGTTTCCTTGGCAAAGGCCGCTAGGGCTGTGTAGATCCCCAGCTTTACGACGTGTGCCGTCGTGCATTGCTGGCTTTGCGAAGTTCGCAACGCCAGGAGGGCAAAGAATAGCATGAGCAAGTCGTCACGGCCCTTAATGTTGGCGACCGACTCGACGTGCGTGGGGTGGACAGCGAATAGCGCTGCGACGAGGAGTGCGACGTCAGCCTTCAACTTCAGTCGGAGGCTGACGTCAAAGAGCAGCCAGACGATCCCTGCATACACTAGCACGTTTACGAGGTGCCTGAATCCGCGTAAAAATAAGGGCCAGGCGGCCCAAAGCTGCTGCTCGAGTGAAAATGTGATCAGTGACAGCGGGCGATAGCGGCCGCCCGGTAAGTCTACGGAACTGCGCCCTTGCTGGTAGCCATGCAGCGAGTGGTGGCGGAGGTGAGGGATGACGCCTGCCACGCCTGACTGTGTATAGTGATTGTGCGTGATGACGACGGAGTCATCAAGGACATACTCGTAGCGAATCGTCTGCAGAAAAGGAAGCATGGCCAGGCAGACGAGAAAAATCCGTTGCCGACGCTGTGGCTCGTTAGGCATAACCGAAACGCTTGGCCAAAGTTGCGCAGGTGTCCTTTGGAGACAAATGCGTGTTGTCGATGGTCAGATCGGCAAGGCCCGTGTAAATAGGGTCCCGATCATTGAATGCCCGCTCTAGATCAGTGCGTCCTGGACTTTCGCCAAGATACGCAGGGAATCCCTTACTCCGCATACGATAAAAAACGGCATCAATCTCTGGCCGGAGGTATACGATATAGCCACTTGCGGCGAGGAGTTCTCGGTTTTGGGGCCGCAGTGGAACGCCGCCGCCGGTGGATAGGACGATACCTTCCCGGTCCTGATTCTCCTCTAAGGCAGCAGTCTCAAGTTCGCGAAATGACTCAGCCCCGAACTCGTTAAAATACCGCCGGCAGGTCAGTACGCGCCCAGTCTGTAGTTCTGCCAACGCTTCTATTTCGCGGTCGAGATCCACAAACGTGTACCCAAAGTGCATGGCAGCAGCGAACCCGGTCGCGGTCTTTCCGCTAGAGGTGAAACCGATAAAAATGATCTTAGGCGGGAGATTGTTGCCCACGCAAGATTATTCCGGGAAGAGCTCTTTAACTTTGCCGCTCAGCGTCCCCATGTGCGGCTCAAGTCGCCGCATGATCTCGGCAATTTGGGCGCGTGGGGGGAGTTGTTTGATGTCCTGAAGGTCGATTCCCCGCGCTTCAATCGCTTGTTTGACCGCATCCCAAGCGGCTCGGGCAAGCGCTCTCCGGCCCTCCTCCTGCGCTTCTTCCTCGGCCATTTCCGCAGCCTCCTCGCTCTCTTGGTCAGAAATAGCAGCGCTCTGCTCCGCCTCCAGCGCCTCGTCGTTTGACGTTGGTGACAGATCATCGCTTGCTAGCGAATCCTCCAGTACAGTCCCCGTGAGGCTCTCAGGCGCCAGAGACTCCGAAGCGAGCGCTTCAGCTCCACTCGCCGCGACGTCCCCCTGCGCCTGCGAGAACACGCTGAGGGTGCAGCTCACTAGAAGCATCATAACTATTTTGGAAGGCATCAGGGGCTCAATGTGTTTGGTTCGTACTACGAGAAAGCTACTATAATCCAGAGGTCGAGAGAGTCTACCGCTTAATGCGCCTTATTCAGGCTCTGCCTGAGCAAATTCCGCGACTTCAATGGCAAACTAAGCCCAGCGAGAGTATTGTACGGCGGTATGCATTGCCAGACAGCGCTGGTTGACCTATGAATGAGATCGTGACAAGTTCGGAAAACTAGATGAAATACGCAATTTTCGGCGATATCCATGCCAACCTTGAAGCGCTGCAAGCGGTTCTTGACGAGACACAGAGGCTGGGCGTGGATCACTACCTATGCATCGGTGATATTGTTGGGTACAACGCGGATCCGGGCGCCTGCTTGGACTTACTACGCAGCCTGCCACTCCAGGGGGTGGTGATGGGGAATCATGACGATCAGGCTTCCTCCGATGACGAACTCGTCGGCTTTAACCAACAAGCCGCATTCGCCATCGAGTGGACGCGAAGAAACCTGACGGAGGAACAGCGGGCATATTTGAGAAACCTACGCCTGACGATGCAGCTTGGGAAAATCACCATTGTCCACGCGACCCTAGATTCTCCCAGACGCTGGGGCTACATCTTCGATAAACTGTCCGCTGGCGCGAGCTTCAGTTACCAGTTCTCCCAGCTATGCTTCTGCGGCCACTCACACGTGCCTCTCGCATTTGAGAAGTTCGGTACCATCCAAGGCGGCAAGTACAGTGAGATCAAGATCCAGCCCGGACACAAATACCTGATTAATGTGGGAAGCGTCGGCCAGCCACGCGATGGTGACTGGCGGTCCGCTTTTGCTGTCTATGACACTGACGAGAACCGCGTGGTTCTGCACCGAATTCCTTATGATATCAAGACGGCGCAAGAGAAGATCATTGCCGCCGGGCTGCCGGAACGCTTGGCCGCGCGATTGGAGCGGGGCGCGTAGCATCGTGCCGCGTTCGCGCAGTTTCTTCCTCCGCCTCGTTTGTCTCGTCGCTTTCGCGGCGTGCTGCACGCTTGACGTTTCGGCACAGCTTTCCTTGCAGGTCACAGTAGGCCAGTACCGACACATGGCATATGAGCCGGTCAGCCTCAATCTCCGTGTGCGGAACGATTCCGGAAACCCGCTCAGCTTCCGTGACGGGGGTACCTTTTCATTACAGGTGCGGCACAACGGGAAGTTTATCGCCTCTAGGCTGGCCAAGGACAAGGGCAAAAATCCAATCCACGCCCTGACCTTGCCCGCAGGTGCGGAGAAGAGCATCTCCCTGCAAATTAACCGTTTTGCCCAGTTACAGCGGCCTGGCGAGTATGAGGTCGTAGTGCGTGTTGGGCATCGAAGGCTTCGAAGCGATTACCGGGCCCGTCCTGCCGTGTTCTCAGTAAGTCATGGCATCGAGGTCTGGCATAGGTCAGTCGGTGTACCGCGACCCAATTCCGCTGGAGAGATTGCCTCTAGGAGAATAGCCATTGTTCGGTTTAGGGGAGATCATGGCGACCTCAATATGCTCAAAATCGAAGATGACCAGTACGTCTATGCAGTCTCTCGCCTCGGCCCAAGTATCGTCGGTGTCACCCCGCAGGGCGAGGTGGATGCGAGGAGTTTCGTCCATACTATGGTGCAGACCGCACCTCGGCAGTTTGAATACCGAACCTTCGACTTGGCCGGCAAGCAGAAAGAAGTGAAAGTCTACTTATTCGAAGGGACCAATCCCCGACTTGTCCGGGACCCGGATCTGGGGCGAGTCATCGTACTCGGCGGCCGCCTGGCAGTCGAGGGGCTTGATTTCAATACAGCAGGGGAGGGGCCTACCCCAGCAGGGCTTGATGATGCCCCTGGTGTTGGTGATGTTGCGCAGCCCGATGACACGATCATCGAGGACCTGCCAGATATGGCCGACAGGGCTAAGGAATAGCCGGACGATTCTAGCGCATCTGCTGCGCCGCTCCGGTGCAGTCCCGTCAGTATCAGGGGCACATCGCGAAAACCATGACTAGTCCTGCGTGATATCCATGAGAGCTTTTCGAATGGACTCAGCGCTGTCAGTTTCCTGATCTGGAGAAACCACCAGTGATTTTCCCAAGCGAAACACGACCCGTGTAAACGGCAGCGGAATCTGGGTTCTGTCCCAACTCCGCAGCTTGATTGCTCTGCCCGCATTTACCGACACGGGAACTACCGGCACCCCAGACTTCTCAGCTAGCCATGCTATCCCTGGTTGGACCGTGTACACCGGACCGCGCGGTCCATCTGGGGTAATCGCGACGCTTCCGCCTTTAGCCAAGTGGCGCTTTAGTTGGATCATGGCGCGCATGCCTCCCTTGCTACTGCTACCGCGAATGACGGAGAAGTTGAATGCCTCCAGAAAACTGGCGATATAGCCGCCGTCGCGTGACTGACTGACGAGGATCGCAGTTTGCGGGCGCTTCTCCGGGGGGACGAGAACTGGAAGGAGGAAGAAGCGGTTGTGCCAAATCGCGTAGATAGCAGGCGCGTGCTCTGCTCCCAAGGCACCCTGAAGGTCAACAGTCCTGACTCGAAGCAGACAGCGATATCCCCGCAATAAGTGTGCAAGCATTCCCGTCACCACCTTGGGTGAGATTCCGAATTTCGAAAAGATGCTCACTCTGTAGGCCACGCTCCGGGGCAACCCAACGCTGTGGAATTACCGAATCTAGACGTGCGCCCAACAGGCAAAAGCTCCTCTCCGGCACTGAGCCGTAAAGCTGCTAGGAGACGAAAGCTTCGCCCGCTGCAAGCGGTACCTGGAGTGTGTCTCACGGCCATTGAATTCTCGGTGCGTTCCGTACTAAATGGTGATCTCCTGACTCGCTCCTGCGTTCCTAGCCAGTGGAGCAGCCACATCAACCGTAACAGTAGGCGTCTGGAATGCTTAATTTTATGCCACAGAGGCGGGTCTTACGAGAGCCTGCTCAGCAATTACGAAAGTAATTTAAGAAATCATGGGAAAGGCGTTTGCGTAATGAAAAATGACGAGCATCTTACACGCTTGCCAGACGAAAATGGCAGTGTTCTTTGACAGATGAGACGTACGATATACAACGTCAATAACCAAAATGAGTCGTATCGACC